>Ga0255759_10003039_pt1 | contig 14800 bp, 16 predicted proteins | sample 101ome_20_FD_179959 | JGI IMG/M metagenome (GOLD analysis project Ga0255759, IMG submission 179959) | Coastal salt marsh microbial communities from the Groves Creek Marsh, Skidaway Island, Georgia - 101404AT metaG (version 2) | ecosystem: Environmental > Aquatic > Marine > Intertidal zone >...
TCTAATTTTAAAGAAAAAAGCTAATCCTCTGAGTTTGATGAATTGTATTAAATTTTTTAATAATTTCTAAATGATTTTTTTAAAGAAATCTTTAGGTCAAAATTTTTTAATTGATAAGAATATAATCAAAAGAATTGTTAATTTAGTAGATGTTCACAAAAGGCATGTTGTTGAGATAGGACCAGGTCAAGGAGCTCTTACAGACGAAATATTAAAAAAGAAACCTAAAACTTTAAAAATAATAGAAAAAGATATTCATTTTGCAAAAAAATTAAAAATTAAATATGCAAAAGAAAAAATTGTGAGGATTTACAATGAGGATATTCTAAATTTCAACCTTGAAAAAATAATTAATAAAAATTCAATTATATTTGGAAACTTGCCTTATAATATTTCATCACAAATTCTTGTTAAAATAATCAAACTAAAAAAAAACCCTCCTAATTATGCATCATTAATCTTAATGTTTCAAAAAGAATTAGCTGAAAAAATTATAGCTAAATTTCCATCAAAAAAATACGGACGATTATCGATTTTAACTTCTTATAAATTAAATGTTAAAGATAAGTTCTTGGTTTCTCCAAATTGTTTTTTTCCAAAACCTAAAATAAATTCTTTAGTTCTTCACCTTCAACCAAAAAGAAAATTAATTATTAAAATTAAAAATATTTATAATTTAGAAAAATTAACAAATATCTTATTTCATAATAAAAGAAAAATGATAAATAAAGTTGTAAAAAAAAATTTTAAAACAAATCAAATAAAATCAATATTTAAATTAAATCTGAATTTGAGACCGGCCGAAATAAAACCCGAAGACTATTTTAAGATTGCTCAAAAACTAGAGCGTTATTTGTAACTTTATTGTTTTTAATAATTTTCTCAATTTGATTAAAACAAATATCCAAATTATTATTTATAATCACATAATCATAATCATTCCAATGCTTTACATCTTCATCAAATGCGTTAAATCTTTTTGAAATTTCTTCCTTGGTGTTTTGATTTCTTTTAACTAGACGTTCTTTAAGTTCTTTTTTATCTTTTGTAATTAAAAATATTTTAATTAAATGCAAGTGGTGAAATTTAGAAAGTTGTTTAGTTCCCTGCCAATCTATGTCAAAAATAATATCATTTTTTTTAATTTCTTTATCTACAGTTTGTTTAGAAGTGCCATAAAAATTGCCAAAAATTTTTGCATACTCATAAAATTGATTTTCTAATATAAGTTTTTCAAAATCTTTATTTGATACAAAATAATAATCTAATCCGCTTATCTCATTTGATCTAGGTTTTCTTGTTGTGTGAGAAACAGAAATTTTAAAGTTTTTGTATTTTTGTTGGATTTTTTTTGTTAAAGTAGTTTTTCCAACTCCAGATGGCGAGGACAAAATAACCATGATATTTTGATTATCACGCATCATAATTTATTAAAGAGATTATTTAACTTGCTTTGCTCTCAATAAACTTAATTGCATCGCCTACAGTTAAAATCTTTTCTGCTTCGCTATCTGAGATCTCAGAACCAAACTCTTCTTCAAATGCCATAACCAATTCTACTGTATCTAGACTATCTGCCCCTAGATCATCAATGAAGCTTGCTTGATCAGTGACTTTTTCCTCTTCTATCCCTAAATGATCTGCGACTATTTTTTTTACCTTACTTTTAATATCTTCTGCCATGAAATCCTTTCATACTGTAATGTTTAATTCTTAATAGATTATTAGATAGAATTGTCAAGACATATACATTCCGCCATTAACATGTATGGTTTCGCCATTTATATATCTTGCCATATCAGAAGCTAAAAAAGCTACACAATTAGAAACATCTTCGCCAGTCCCTAGGTCTCCAGATGGAATCTTACTGATTAAATTTTTTTTGAAATCCTCATTAATTTTATCTGTCATTTCCGTTTTTATAAAACCAGGTGAAACACAATTAATATTGATATTCTTTTTTGCATATTCTAAAGCTAAACTTTTTGAAAAAGCTACTATTCCTGCTTTTGAAGCTGCATAATTTGACTGGCCTAAGTTACCAGTGTGACCAACTATCGATGTAATATTTACTATCCTACCAAATTTTTGTTTTAACATCTTTTTGATTGCAAATTTACAAATTAGAAAAGTTGAAGTTAAATTAATATCTATAACTTTTTTCCAATTATCTTCTGTCAATCTTATTGAAAGATTGTCTAATGTAATTCCAGCATTATTTATTACTACTTCTAAACCCTCTAATTTATCATTGACTTTTTCTATAAAAGTGTCAATTTCATTGTGCTGATCTAGCTTAAATTTTTCTATGTGTATATTAGAAAATTTTTTTTTTAATTTATCTAATTTTTCTTCATTGGTACCTGATGCAACTATTGAGCAACCAAAATTATGAAATTTTTCTACTAAACAATTACCAATTCCACCCGTTGCACCAGTAATTAAAATTTTTTTATTTTTTAAATTCATTTAATATATTTTTAATATCAGCAATAGAGTTAATTGAAAAGCAATTTACTTTATCTTTTAGAGTCCTTTTTATCATTCCTGTTAATGCTTTTCCTGGTCCTATTTCGATAAAATTTTTTATACCTTCGTTAGAAATATTAATTAAACTTTCTCTCCATCTTACAGTAGAAAAAATTTGTTTAACTAAAAGTTTTTTTATTTGATCAGGGTTGTTTTCTGGATTAGCGGTTACATTGTTTACAATTTTAATTGAAGGTGTAATAAATTTTGTTGTATTAATTTTATCTTCCATTTTTTTGGCAGCCGATTTCATTAAAGAACAGTGAAAAGGTGCACTTACTTTTAATGGTATAAATTTAATTTTTTTTTCTTTTAAGAAATATTGAAAGGTGTCAACACTGTTTTTATTTCCACTAACAATTACTTGCCCTTCTGCGTTATCATTAGCAATTTCACAAACACCTTTAGAATTCTCATGGCTATTTAATAAATTTTTTACTTCGTCACTCTTCACACCTAAAACGGCAATCATACTACCCTCACCTACAGGCACTGCTTCTTGCATCGCTTTTCCCCTTTCGTTTAATAAGTATAAAGCATCATCAAAAATTAATGAATTTGAGCAAACTAAAGCACTATACTCACCTAACGAATGGCCAGCAAAAAATTTAAAAGAACTTAAGTCGAAATTAAATTCTTCTTTCAAAACTTTAAATATTGAGTAGCTTACAGTTAATATTGCTGGCTGGGTGTTTTCTGTTAATTGTAGCTCATTCTCTGGTCCCTCTAGAATTAATTTGGAGATTGAGTAATTTAATTTTTCATCAGCCTGTTGGAATATTTTTTTTACAAGTTTAAAATTTGTATAAAATTCAGATCCCATTCCTACTATTTGTGATCCTTGGCCTGGGAATAATAAAGCGCTCATTGTTACAATTTATTTTACTATAATTAGTATTGCTATAATTATTCATTATAGTATAACCCTGCTTTTATAAATAAATAATTAATAAGAAACACATAAATATATGTCTTTTTACGAAAATACTATCGTTGCTAAACAAGATTTGGCAGAGCTAGAGTTAAAAAAAATCAGAGATAAATATAGCGAAATTATTAACAATTCATCAGGAAAAGTAGTAAAAATAGAAGAATGGGGTCTAAGAAATTTAGCTAAAAAAATTAAAAACTATAAAAAAGGTTTTTATATTCACTATAAGTTTGAGGGCAATAACGAAACCCTTAATGAAATCGAAAAAAGAATTAAACTCGACGAAAAAATCATAAGACATTTAACAGTTAAATATAAAGATTTAGATTTAAAAAATGAGTTTTTTAATGAAAATAAAAATTGATGAAAAAAAGAAATAAAAAATTCCAAAAAAAAGGATCTAGCTCTCTTAACAAATTGAGTTTATTTCAAAAAAATTTTGGCAAATTCTCAAAAAAATGCCCTCTATCTGTAAAAAATGCTCCTACTATCGATTACAAAAATATAATTCTATTAAAAAAATACGTCTCAGATAACGGTAAGATTGTTTCCTCAAAAATTTCGTCAGTCTCTTTTAACAAACAAAAAAAGTTAACAAGAGAAATTAAAAAAGCAAAGATATTGGGATTAATATAATTATGGAAGTAATTTTATTAGAAAATATTATTAATTTAGGCAATATAGGAGACAAAGTCACTGTAAAAAATGGTTATGGTAGAAATTTTCTGCTTAAAAATGGTAAGGCATTAAGATTTAATAAAGAAAATCAAGAGCTTGTTAATAGAAAGAAAGATGAATTAAATAAAAAGAACCTAGAGATAAAAAACAAATTCAAAATTATTGCAAAAATGATTAATGGTAAAGCTTTTACATTCGTTAAAGAAAGCAAAGAAAATGGAGAATTATATGGTTCTATTAAACCGAAAGAAATTACATCTCTGATTAAAGAAAAAACTAGTGCGGACGTAAGTCCTTCACAATTAATTTTGAAAGATAATCTAGATAAAATTGGATCTTTTAAGGCTGAAGTTAATTTTCACCCTGAAGTTAAGGCTAACATTTCAATCAAAATAGATAAGATAAAATCTAATTAACTTTTCCACAATTTTAAAATAAAAGTGTGTAACTTTTATCTTTATATAAAGTCTCTTTATTTTAATATCTCAGAGTGAAAGAAATTAAAACTATTCAAACTATAATTAAAAACAAACAACCATCGAATTTAGAGGCTGAACAAGCTCTTTTGGGGTCTATACTTGTTAATAATGATATTATCGACGAAATATCTACAATTATCAATTCCTCAATATTTTATGATCCTGCTCATGTTAAAATTTACGAAGTAATTGAAAACTTAAATAATAAAGGAATGATTGCTAATCCAATCACTTTAAAAAATTTTTTTGAAAAAGATGACATGTTAAATGAGGTGGGTGGTACAGAGTATTTAGTAAAATTAACTAGATTTTCTTCATCTGTTAAACAAGCAATAGACTATGCAAAAATTATACATGAAATGTATTTGAGGAGGGAATTAATTTTAGTCTCTGATAAATTATCTGCAGACACCTTAAATATAGACTCTCAAGAAAAAAATGCAGAAAAAATTATTGAAGATGCAGAAAAATCTCTTTACGACTTAGCTGAGAGAGGTACATTTTCACAATCATATCTTAAATTTAACAAAGCATTGGACGAAACAATTAGAATGGCAACTCTAGCGATGCAAAGTGATCAAGGTATTGTAGGTGTACCAACAGGACTTACTGATTTAGACGAAAAATTAGGAGGTTTGCACAAATCAGATTTGGTCATTTTGGCTGGTCGACCCTCAATGGGAAAAACTGCTTTAGCAACAAATATAGCATTTAACGCATCTCAAAATATTTTAAGCAGACAAGAAAAATCTTCCGTTGCATTTTTTTCTTTAGAGATGTCTTCTGAGCAATTATCAACTAGAATTCTATCTGAGCAAGCCAGGATAAAGTCGGATGATATAAGGCGTGGAAAAGTCACAGAAGATGAAATTAATAGATATATAGAAACTTCTAGAAACATCTATAATTTACCTTTATTTATTGACGAAACACCTGCTATTACAATTGCAGCATTAAGCAATAGAGCGAGAAGAATTAAAAGACTTAATGGTTTAAGTTTAATTGTTGTTGATTATATACAGCTGATGAGATCCAGTTCAAATAAAAATGACGGAAGAGTTCAAGAAATTTCTGAAATTACTCAAGGTTTAAAGGCTTTAGCTAAAGAATTATCTGTTCCAGTTTTAGCTTTATCTCAGCTTTCTAGGGCAGTAGAGCAAAGAGATGATAAACAACCTCAGTTAGCTGATTTAAGAGAGTCTGGTTCAATAGAACAAGATGCAGATGTTGTAATGTTTGTTTATAGAGAGGCTTATTACTTGGAGAGAAAACAGCCTAAATTAGGTTCTATTGAACATGCTGAGTGGCAATCAAAAATGAACGATGTTAATGGACTTGCGGATATTATTCTAGGAAAACAAAGACATGGCCCAACCGGAACAATTAAAGTTGAGTTCGAGGGAATTTATACAAAATTCAAAGATTTAAGCAAAAATTAGTCATAATTTTTTCTTTAGTTATAAAAAAATTAAGATATATCTCAATTGTTCCAATGCTTGATAGTGTTTATAAAAAAATAATTACTGATTTTTCAAAAATAACACTATTTTTTTTATCAATCTTAATAGCATTTTCACTTTATCAAGCTAAAAACTTTAATTTAGATGCCTCCTCAGATGCTCTATTGCTTGAAGGAGATCCTGATCTAAAATATTTAAGAGAAGTAAACGAAACTTATGGATCTAAAGATTTTCTAGTTTTAACTTATACCCCTGTATCAAGTTTTACTGAAAAAGAAACTATCTTAAACCTTCAATTGCTTAAATCCAAAATTGAAAAATTGACTTGGGTAGATAGTGTAATAACCGTAATTGATGTTCCTCTCTTAAAAAGCACAGATGAAGGATTAATGGAAAGACTTAAGAATTATAAAACCTTATCTTACCCTGAGATAGACAGAGAAAGAGGTTTTGAAGAAATTATAAATAGTCCAATTTATAAAGATTATGTAATCAGTAAAGACGGTAAAACATCAGGCATTGTTGTTTATCTTAAGAAAGATAAAAGATTAGCGGAATATGTCAAAATTAAGGAAAAGTATTTTAATCAAACTAATGAAACAGGATTATCAAAAGAAGAAAAAGTAAATTATAAAAAATTTATTAAAGAATATGAAGATTATAAAAATTTATACAATATAAGAAATCACCAAAATATAACTGAGATAAGAGATGTAATAAGTAGATATGGAGAAAATGCTAAGATTCATTTAGGCGGTATCCCCATGATCGCAGATGATATGATGAGTTACATTAAAAGTGACATACTCGTTTTTGGTATCGGGGTATTTATTTTTATTGTGTTCACACTTTGGTTTATATTTAGAAATTCAAAATGGGTAATAATGCCATTATTAGGCTGCGCAACTTCAGTTGTAATCATGATCGGTTTATTAGGTTTAATAGGATGGAAAGTAACGGTAATTTCATCAAATTTCATCGCATTAATGCTAATTTTAAATATGGCAATGAATATACATTTAACCGTAAGATTTTTACAATTAAAAAAGGAATTTCCTCATCTAACAAAAAATGAAACTGTGATCAAGGCTAGTAAAAAAATGATGTTGCCAATTCTTTATACAGTGTTAACAACAATATTTGCATTTCTATCATTAGTATTAAGTGATATTAAACCTATAATAGATTTTGGTTGGATGATGACTTTAGGATTAATAGTTTCATTCTTAGTCACATTTTTGTTGTTACCATCATTAATTACCTTGCTAGCATCTGAAAACGAAATAGGTCTAAAAGATACGGAAAAATCTTTCATAACTTCTGTCTTAGCATCTTTTACAAAAAAATATGGAATTATTATTTTTGGATCTACATTTTTGATAATTATTTTTAGCATTGTTGGTATAACAAAGCTCGAGGTAGAAAATAGTTTTATAAATTATTTTGATAAAGAAACTGAAATTTATAAGGGGATGAAGAAGATTGATGATGACTTAGGCGGAACAACTCCTTTAAATATTATCCTCAAATTTCCCTCAAAAACAAAAGAAACTAAAACTACAAATGATGAGTTTGATGAGTGGGATGAAGAAAATAATAATAGTGAGGACAAGTCTAAATATTGGTTTACGAGAGATAAAATGGATAAGATTATAGAAGTTCACGATTATTTAGATTCATTGCCTGAAGTTGGAAAAGTTTTATCATTTGGATCTATATTAAGAGTAGCTGAAGACTTAAATAATAAAAAATTACAAAGTCTGGAAATTGCAGTCTTATATAGTAAAATACCCGAAACAATTAAAAAAGAGATTGTTTCACCCTATATATCTGTTGAAAAAGATGAGGCTAGAATAAGTATAAGAATAAAAGACTCTTTAAGAGATCTTAGAAGAAACGATTTAATTAATAAAATTAATTCAGAACTAAATTCAAAGTTAGGTTTGAATAAAGATGAGTATAAGTTAGCTGGTGTATTAATCTTATTTAACAACTTATTACAAAGTTTGTTCAAGTCACAAATATTAACCCTTGGTATTGTTATCCTTGGAATTTTTTTAATGTTTTTTGTTTTATTTAGAAATACTACACTTTCATTAATAGGTGTTGTTCCTAACTTTTTAGCTGCTTTTTTTATTTTAGGTATTATTGGGTTGCTTGGAATTCCTTTAGATATGATGACAATAACTATAGCTGCTATAACTATTGGTATAGCAGTGGATAATAGTATTCATTATATTTATAGATTCAGAGAAGAATTCAAAAAAATTAATAATTATAATAAAACTTTAGACAGATGTCATAACACTGTTGGAATAGCCATTTTGAATACTTCTATAACTATTGTTTTTGGTTTCTCAATATTAGTGCTATCTAATTTTATACCTACTATTTATTTTGGAGTATTCACCGGAATTGCTATGCTTTTGGCAATGATTTCTGTCTTAACTTTACTACCAAAATTGATTCTTAAATACAAACCGTTCGGTAAAGAAAATAATGATCTAGTTCTATGATTGATGCATTGCAAGAACGTATAGCTAGTATAAATTTTTTTGATATTTTTGTTGTTATAATTATGACTTACAATGTTGTTCAGTGTTTCTATAAAGGTTTCTCTCTAAGCTTAATTTCATTTTCAAAATGGGTATTGTCTACAATCATAACAATTATCTTAGTCCCAAAATTACAACCTATAGCAAGTGAATATATTCAGTCTGAATTTATAAATAATATAGGTTTAGGTGCCACAATTTTTATTTTTACTCTTTTTATTTTAATCATTATTGGAAAAGCTTTAGGTAAAGCTGTTACTTGGACCGGAGTTGGTTCAATTGATAAAGTATTTGGATTATTATTTGGTTTTTTTAAAGGTTACATTGTGTGTGTATGTTTGTTTTCTATATTAAATTGGTTTTATCCTTATCAGAATTGGGGTATATCTGCAGATAATGCGGTTGCATTTGATTTCATCAATAAAGGTAGCAGTATGTTAATTGATGAATTTCCATCTGCTGAAGATTTCTTAGACACAAAGGAAAAAATTGAAAAAATTTAAATCTGATAAATTAAGGGAAGAGTGTGGTATTTTTGGTATCGCAAACCACACGGATGCCTCGGCCCTAGTTGCTCTAGGTCTTCATGCGTTACAACATAGAGGTCAAGAAGGCTGTGGAATTGTTACATTTGATGGTAAAAATTTTCACTCAGAAAAAAGACAAGGATTAGTTGGAGATCATTTTACAAATAATGAAACCATAAAAAAATTGCCTGGTAATTTTTCTATTGGTCATAATCGGTACTCAACTACAGGCGAAACATCGTTAAGGAACATACAACCTTTTTTCGCTGATTTACATACTGGTGGTTTAAGTGTTGCTCATAATGGAAATTTAACAAATGCTTTGCTTCTCAGAGAGTCTTTAGTAAAAGACGGTGCTATTTTTAGAACAACAAGTGATACTGAAACAATTGTTCAATTAATAGCTAAATCAAAAAGAGAGAAGTTTACAGATAAGTTAATTGATACACTTTTTCAAATACAAGGTGGATATTCTCTTATATGCATGACAAATAAAAAACTAGTAGGAGTCAGAGATCCATTTGGTATTCGACCTTTAGTAATAGGAAAGTTAAAGAATTCACATATATTGGCATCTGAAACATGTGCCCTTGATATAGTAGGTGCAACTTTTATTCGTGAGGTTGAAAACGGTGAAATAATTATTATTGAAAATGGAAAATTAAATTCTATTAAACCTTTTCCAAAACATAAGCCAAGACCATGTGTTTTCGAGTATATTTATTTCGCTAGGCCAGATAGTTTGATTGGAGGAAAATGTGCTTATGAATACAGAAAGAAATTAGGTATTCAGCTCGCTAGAGAAACTGATTTAGATGCTGATTTAATTGTACCAGTTCCAGACTCTGGAGTGCCTGCAGCTCTAGGATATGCTGAAGAGTCTAAAAAAAAATTTGAATTAGGGTTAATAAGAAATCATTATGTTGGAAGAACTTTTATTGAGCCGACACAAAATATAAGAAGTCTAGGTGTTAAATTGAAATTAAACTCAACAAAAACAATAGTTAAAAATAAATCAATAGTATTAATTGATGACTCGTTAGTTAGAGGAACAACTTGCTCTAAAATTGTAAAAACACTTTATGAAAGTGGTGCTAAAGAAGTACATGTAAGAATTGCTTGCCCAGAAATTAAATATCCAGATTTTTATGGTGTAGATATGCCCACTAAAACTGAACTTTTAGCTAACAATAAATCTGTAAATGAGATGTGTGAGCATATAAAAGCTTCAAGTTTAAAATTCTTAAGTATAGATGGACTATACAAAGCTTTATGTGGGGATATGAGAAATGCTAGTTATCCTCAGTTCAGTGATCATTATTTCACCGGCCAATACCCAATAGAGCCAGCGGATAACCTGAGAGGTCTCAAGGTTAAACAATTGTCACTTCTAAGTACTAAGTCAAATAACTAATCAACTACAGAAATTTTATTTTTATTGTTAATGTAAATCAAATTCTTATTAATAAAAATAGGATTGGTAGAAATTTTATTTTTAAATTTATCAATTTTTTTAAGTTCTCCATTAATATTAAATTTTAAAACATGAGAATTTTTGAGAAATAAGTGCAAATTATCATTTACAATAAATATTTCAAGAGGTGAAAAAAAAATTTTTTTAGTTTTTTTTATTTTTAGAAAATTAGAAATAATTTTGTTTATATCATAAGAATAAATAATATTAAAACTAGCAATATCATAACAAATTAAAAGTTCGTTGCTTACAGTATATAAATAATTATTCATCATAATAGGTTTAATTGTTGAACTAATATTCAATTTTTTAAGAATAGAGCCTGTATTAGCGTCAACAATAAAAGTAGAATTTCTAGATGAAACAATAATTTTATTTTGACTTACTACCATCTCTTGTCCAGAAAAAAGATTGCTAGGATTAATATCAATTGAGCGATTTAAATTAATCAACCAATTTATTTCTAAATTTTCTTCATTAACGGAGTAAAGACTGCCATAAGTATTTAAAAAAAATATACTTTTCTCTTTAAAAGATATATTGTTTTCAAAATTATTTTTAATTAAAGTTTCTTCTGTTGGAATTGTTTTCAAAATATCTCCATTTTTCTTATTAAAAAAATATAAAATATTATTTTGATTAGCAGCAACAATTTTACTATTTACTATCTTAATATTAGATCTAAAGGGAATCTTATAATTTTTTGCCCATTTTATTTTTTGTGTTAAGAAATCATAAGCATAGAAATACCCAATATTGTCTGCAACATAAACCGTATTTTCATCTACCGTCATATATAATTTTTTTTTTATATTTTTATATTTTCTTTTATAAAAATTATATTTTTCTAAAATTTCTTCATTAATTGAAAATAAAAGAATATTTCCTTTATCATCACTACTTATAATTTTATTATTTGCATATAAAATTCGATCATTAACTTTATATTTTGAAATTTTTTTACTTTTAAAAATTAGGTTATTAAGATTTTTGTATTCAAAGTTATCGGTATTGTTGCCTGAATTATAATAAATATCTTTCCAATTTTCTGGTACTGTTTTTTTTGGCAATACAAACTTATAGTTAGGGTCTATTCCAATTATTTTTGAAAATAATATCTTTTCATTGGATAATGTTTCAAAATTTTTAAATCTATCTTTTTCTTTATTCAAGATTATGTCATCATTTTTCCAAATACCAGTTTTATCGTCAAATGAACAATTAGACAAAAAAACTAAAATTAGAAAAAAAAAATATTTCATTTTTAATGTTTTAGTTAACAATGAACACTTCTGCTAAGGATTTTAATTTAGAGTTTCGTTCGATAAGTTCTTTTAATAATTTATTTCCTTTATTTAAATTTTCATTTTGGATTAAAAATAAAGCTTTTTTAAAAATCAATAAATCTTTTTTTTCTTCTGATTTAGTAATTTTCTCAACTAAATTGAAATACTCTAATATTTTTTCTTTATCTTTAATTAAATTTTTATCTACGATTGAATTTAAGGCAAGAGCTGAATAAAAACTATTTTCAGCAACTATAATTTCTTCAAAAATTTTTTTTGCATTTTCTTTTTTATCTATTGATAATTGTATTCCTGCTTGAATATATTTTTCTGAAATCAATTTGCGTTGGTCATCTTGATTTTTTTTAAATAAAAATAAAGCAGCGAATAATAAAATTATGATTGTAAAAGATGAATATATTTTTAATTTATTTTCTTTAAAAATTGAAATTAATTTTTCTTTACGATCTATTTTTTTATTTAAATTTTGGTCCATTTAAAAAATTGCTTTTAGCAGGAAATTTTTTTAATTTAACCTCCCTAGTATATTTTTTTACAGCTTTTTCAATTACACTATCTAGATTTGCGTATTTTTTTACAAATTTAGGATAAAATCCGCTAAATCCAAGCAAATCATCTGTAACCAAGACTTGTCCATCACAGAACATTGATGACCCTATACCGATTGTTGGTATTTTCAATTCTTTTGTAACTATTTTTGCTGCCTGCGGTGTTATGCACTCACAAACTATAGAAAAAGCACCGGCCTGTTCTATTGCTTTAGCTTCCTCTAAGATTTTTAAAATTTCATTTTTTGTTTGGCCTTCAATTTTAAATTTTTTTTTAAACTGTGGTGTATATCCAATGTGTCCCATAACAGGAATATTTTTTTTCACTAGATGTTGAATAATATTGTAATTTTTTTTATTGCTTTCAATTTTAACAGCGTCACATTTTGTTTTACTTGTCAAAAGTTTTGCGTTTTTAAATGCTGTCTTTGCATCTAAGTAAGTGTTTTTCGGCAAATCGGCAACCAGTAATGAATTTTTTAATCCCCTTTTAACACTCATAGTATGATCTATAATATTTTTTAAATTTATTTTATGTGTATTTTTATGTCCGTATAAAACTTGAGCCATAGAGTCTCCAACTAAAACTATATCTACATGCCTATCTAGAATCTTAGCTATGCTTTTTGAATAAGCTGTTAAGCTTACAATCTTAGTTTTATTTTTTTTTGAAATAATTTTTCTAATTTTTGAGTTCATTATTCTAATTCAATAGTGCTTGGTGGTTTAGACGTAATATCGTAAACTACCCTATTAATTCCCTTAACATTATTCACAATTTTATTAGATATTCTATCTAAAAAAACTTTTGGAAGATTATAATAATCAGCCGTCATACCGTCACTTGATGTAACAGCTCTTAGTAAACAAATATTTTCATATGTTCTAGAGTCTCCCATAACCCCGACGGTTTTAATCGGAAGTAATGCTGCGTATGCCTGCCAAATTTTATCATAAAGGTTATCTTTAATTAATTCTTCAATATAAATATGATCGGCTTCTTGAAGAGTCTTTATTTTTTCGAAAGTAATCTCACCCACAATTCTTATACCTAGCCCAGGACCTGGAAATGGATGCTTATAGTTTATTTCATTTACTAACCTCAATGATTTGCCTAAAGTTCTTACTTCATCTTTAAAAAATTCTTTTAATGGTTCGATAAGTTTTAATTTCATTAATTTTGGCAGACCGCCTACGTTATGGTGAGATTTTATTTTCGATGTTTTGCTTCCTGTGGAAGATCTGCTTTCAATAATGTCTGGGTAAAGAGTGCCTTGAGCTAAATATCTTATATTATTATACTTTTTTGCTTCTTTTTCGAAAACTTTGATAAATAAATTTCCAATTATTTTTCTCTTTTTTTCTGGATTTGTGACACCTTTTAATTTTTTAATAAATAATTTTGAAGCATTTATTAGTTTAACATTTAATTTATATTTTTTTTTGAAAATATCAAAAGAGCTTTTAAATTCATTCTTCCTCATTAGTCCTGTATCAACCATTATACAAATTAGATTTTTTTTTATTGCCTTATTAATTAATAAAGCGGCTACACTACTATCTACGCCACCAGACAATGCACAAATAACTTTATCATTCTTAACCTCTTGTCTTATCTGATTAATAAGTCTTAATTTTTGTGAACTTACATTCCAATTTTTTTTAATTTTACAAATAGAAAAAATAAAATTTTTAAATATTTGTTTGCCATTTTCTGTATGTGTTACTTCAGGATGGAATTGCACACCATAAATTTTTTTTTGAGTATTTTCTATTATTGTTAATTTGGAGTTTTTGGTTGAAGCAATAATTTTAAAAGATTTTGGTAATTTCACAACTGCATCTTCGTGACTCATCCAAACTATTGTTTTTTTCTTAAAAAAATTTTTTGTTAGTTGTGAAGGATTTTTTTTTATTAAATAGGCTCTACCAAACTCTCTTGTACCTTTAGAGGGTTTTATTTTGCCCCCAAATAATTTAGCTATAAGTTGCAACCCATAGCAAATACCCAAAATTGGGATATTTTTCTCAAATATTTTTTTTGATACTGTTTGGAAATTCTTTGAAGTTACAGATGATGGGCCTCCTGAAAAGATTATTCCTTTTATTAAATGAAAATCTTTGATTTTTTTAAAGTCTTTTGGGGTTACAATTTCTGAATAAACTCCAAGCTCTCTAATATTTCTTCCTATTAATTTTGTAACTTGGGAGCCATAATCAATAATTATTATTCTTTCTCTCTCTTTATGAAATTGCATTTATTTCTTAGATAAATTCTCAATTTCAATTTTTAATTCACTGTTTTTATTACA
>Ga0255759_10003046_pt1 | contig 14791 bp, 28 predicted proteins | sample 101ome_20_FD_179959 | JGI IMG/M metagenome (GOLD analysis project Ga0255759, IMG submission 179959) | Coastal salt marsh microbial communities from the Groves Creek Marsh, Skidaway Island, Georgia - 101404AT metaG (version 2) | ecosystem: Environmental > Aquatic > Marine > Intertidal zone >...
ATGTTCCAAGTCAAGAAATGGAAAATGTAGATGACAGTCAGGAAGAATCATCAATTAGCGATACTGAAGACGGTGAACAAAAATGAAAATGAATGTAATTGACATCTCATCTAAAGCGTCCGGCACTATCGACCTCAAAGATACAATATTTGGACTAGAACCTAGAAAAGATATTTTGCACAGGACCGTTGTTTATCAATTGGCAAAAAGAAGATCTGGTACACATAAAGTAAAAAATAGATCCGAAATTACTGCTACTACAAAAAAAATGTATAAACAAAAGGGTACTGGTAGTGCACGTCATGGTTCTAAAAAGGTACCTCAATTCCGTGGTGGAGGAAGAGCATTTGGTCCAACACCAAGAGATCATTCCATCAAGCTAACAAAAAAATTCAGAAAACTTGCACTACGACACGCCTTATCTGCCAAGATGCAGGAAGGCAACGTAGTTATACTAAGTGAAGCAAAGCTTAAAAATCCAAAAACAGCAGATCTAGTTAAAAGTTTAGATAAAATGTCGGTAACCTCCGCTTTATTCCTTGAAGCTGTTGAATTTGATAAAAATTTTGAATTAGCATCGATGAATATCCCAAATGTGGACATACTTCCGGTTCATGGTATGAATGTTTATGACATCTTAAAAAGAGATAAACTGTTTATTACCAAAAATGCTATCAAAGAAATCGAGGGTCGTTTAGATGAATGAGATAGATTTATATGACATTATAAGAAACCCTGTTATTACTGAGAAGGCTACTTTGGTTTCTGAGAACGGGCAAGTAATATTTGATGTTTCAAAATCAGCAACAAAAACACAAATTAAAGAAGCTATTGAAACACTATTTAAAGTAAAAGTTAAATCAGTAAACACTTTAATACGTAAGGGTAAGGTTAAACGTTTTAGAGGAAGAGTTGGTAAAAGATCTGATGTTAAGAAGGCAATTGTTTCACTTGAAGATGGTCAGAATTTTGATTTCACAACAGGTATAAGCGGATAATAGTATGGCATTAAAATCATTTAAACCAAATACACCAGGACAAAGAGGGTTAGTACTAGTTTCTAGAGATAGTCTATGGGGTGGTAAACCAGAGAAAACTCTTACGGTTGGACTAACAAAATCTGGTGGAAGAAATAATAAGGGTAGAGTAACCGCTAGGAGAAGAGGTGGTGGTCATAAGAGGTTGTATAGGATTATTGACTTCAAGAGAAATCATCATAATGTACCTGCTACAGTAGAGAGGATTGAATATGATCCAAATAGATCTGCTTTCATAGCTTTGCTTCAATATGAAGACGGAACAAAATCTTATATTTTAGCACCGCAAAGGTTGTCCGTGGGGGATGTGATTACTTCTGGAGAAAAAGCAGATATTAAGCCTGGCAATGCCATGCCTTTGGCAAACATACCAATTGGAACAATTATACACAATGTAGAACTTAAGCCAGGCAAGGGTGGGCAAATTGCTCGTTCAGCAGGGACTTATGTTCAGCTTGTCGGAAGGGATCAATCATATTCTATCTTAAGATTAAATTCTGGTGAGCAAAGAATGACCAGATCTGAATGCATGGCAACAATCGGTGCTGTGTCAAATCCTGATAACAAGAATATTAAATTAGCAAAAGCTGGAAGATCACGTTGGTTAGGTAAAAGGCCATCTGTTCGTGGTGTCGCTATGAACCCAGTCGACCATCCGCACGGTGGTGGGGAAGGTAAAACTTCAGGTGGTAGACATCCAGTAACACCATGGGGTAAGCCAACAAAAGGTAAAAAAACCAGAAGTAATAAGTCTACTGATAAATTGATACTTAGAAGTAGGCATTTGAAAAAGAAAAGGTAATATATAAATGGCTAGGTCAATTTGGAAAGGACCGTTTGTTGACGGGTATTTGTTGAAGAAAGCTGAAAATGCAAGGGCATCAGGGCGTAATGATGTCATAAAAATTTGGTCAAGAAGATCAACAATCCTTCCTCAATTTGTTGGGTTAACATTTGGTGTACATAATGGGCAAAAACATATTCCTGTTCTGGTTACTGAAGAAATGGTTGGTAGAAAGTTTGGTGAGTTCTCTCCAACGAGAACATATTATGGCCATCTTGCTGACAAGAAAGCTAAAAGGAAATAATTATGGCTGCAAGAACACAAGAAGGTATGGCTCTAGCTACAACAAAAAACCTTAAAATTAGTACTCAAAAGTTAAATCTTGTTGCTGCTATGATTAGAGGGAAAAAAGTTGATAAAGCAATTAATGATCTTCAGTTTTCAAGAAAAAGAATTGCTCAAGATGTGCTAAAAACACTAAAGTCTGCTATAGCAAATGCTGAAAATAACCATAATTTAGACATTGATGAGTTATATGTAAATGAGGCATATGTTGGAAAGAATCTCGTTCTTAAAAGATGGAAACCTAGAGCAAGAGGTAGAGTTGGTAGAATTCAGAAACCATTTAGCCAACTAACTGTTGTTGTTAAACAACTTGACAATGAGGAAGCGAAGTAATGGGCCAAAAAGTATCACCAATAGCACTAAGACTTGGAATTAACAGAACGTGGGACTCACGTTGGTTTGCTGAGAAAAATGAATACCCAAAACTCCTAATGGAAGATAGAAAGATTAGAAGTCTTGTAAATGGTTTGAAAGCAACTGCGGCGATCTCTAAAATTGTTATAGAGCGTCCACATAAAAAATGTAACGTAACAATTTATTCTGCAAGACCAGGTATTTTAATTGGAAAAAAAGGTTCAGATATTGAGCTCATAAAAAATAAAATACAAAAAATAACTAATACAGATGTGTCTATAAATATACTCGAAGTCAAAAAACCTGAAATAGACGCTACTCTTGTTGCTGAGTCTATTGCGCAGCAGTTAGAAAGAAGAGTTGCGTTCAGAAGAGCTATGAAAAGAGCAGTGCAAAGTGCGCTAAGAATGGGCGCCGGTGGTATCAGAATAAATTGTGGTGGAAGACTTGGGGGCGCTGAAATCGCAAGAACAGAATGGTATAGGGAAGGACGTGTTCCACTTCACACACTTAGAGCAAATGTTGATTATGGTGTTGCAACAGCCCAAACAACTTATGGTGCAATCGGCATTAAGGTATGGATCTTCAAGGGTGAAATACTTGAACACGACCCTATGGCTCAAGAAAGAAGTATAACTGGAAATCAGGATCAAACTCGCTCTACAAAGGTAGAAATCTAAGGAAATAATCATGCTACAACCAAAGAGAACGAAATTTAGAAAAATGCATAAGGGAAGAATAAGCGGTAATGCTAAAGGTGGCTTTACACTAAATTTTGGTTCATACGGTCTAAAATCCTTGGAACCATCCCGCGTAACAGCAAGGCAAATTGAAGCTGCCAGACGTGCTATGACCAGACATATGAAAAGGGCTGGTCGAGTTTGGATAAGAATATTTCCAGATGTACCTGTCTCCAAAAAACCTACAGAAGTCAGGATGGGTAAAGGTAAGGGATCAGTTGAATATTGGGCAGCAAAAGTTAAGCCTGGTAGAATGATGTTTGAGATTGATGGTGTGCCAGTAGATGTTGCACGTGAAGCATTGTCACTTGCTGCCGCTAAGTTACCAGTTAAATGTAAGTTTGTTTCAAGAATAAGTGATGTTAATTAGGTTCTAGAATTATGAAGATAAGCGAAATAAGAGAGTTGTCGAACGATCAAATTACTGATGAACTTGTAAAGTTTAAAAAAGAGCAATTAAATCTGCGTTTTCAAAAAACCAGTGGTCAATTAGATAATACTGCAAGAGTTAGATTTGTTAGAAGAACAATAGCTAAACTTAAAACAATACAAAATGAGAAAAATATAATAGAGGAGAAGAAATAATGCCAAAGAGAATACTCTCAGGTGTTGTAGAAAATAATAGTCTCGACAAAACAATAGTAGTGCGAGTTGAGAGAAGGTTTATTGACCCTCTTCTAAAGAAAACTGTTAGAAGGTCAAAAAAATATCATGCGCATGATGAAGAAAATAAATATAACATAGGCGATCAAGTGCGAATTCAAGAGTCAAGACCTTACTCAAAACTTAAAAGATGGATAGTGTTATAGGTTTATAAAAGGGATAGTAGAAAATGATCCAAATGCAAACAAATCTCAGCGTAGCTGATAACTCTGGTGCCAAAAGGGTGCAGTGTATTAAGGTGCTTGGCGGTTCAAAGAGAATGACAGCTCACCTTGGTGATACCATAGTTGTTACCGTAAAAGAAGCTATCCCGAGAGGTAGAGTAAAAAAAGGTGATGTTCTAAAAGCTGTTATTGTCAGGACTGCTAAAGGGGTATTAAGGAATGATGGAACAGCCATAAGATTCGATGGAAACGCTGCTGTCTTAATTAATAACCAGGGAGAGCCTATTGGGACTAGAATTTTTGGTCCTATTACTAGAGAATTAAGGGCAAAAAATCATATGAAAATTATATCGCTAGCTCCGGAGGTACTCTAATGGCTGCCAAAATTAGAAAAGGGGACAATGTAATCGTTCTTGTAGGGAAAGACAAGGGTAGAACTGGTACCGTCCTTACAGTATTTCCTTCAGAGAATAAGCTAATTGTTCAAGGTATAAGTATAAAGAAAAAGCATCAAAAGCAAACACAGACACAGCAGGGTGGAATTATTGAAAAAGAGGGTAAGATTCATGTATCCAATGTTGCCTTAATCGATCCAAAAGACTCAAAAGCATCAAAAGTAGGATTTAAACTACAAAAAGATGGTCAGAAAGTCAGATTTTATAAGAAGTCCGGGGAGTTAATAGATGACAAATAATTATATACCTCGCATGAAATCACACTATGATGATGTCGTAGTAAAGGATTTAATGGATAAATTTAACTACACCAATTCTATGCAGATACCAAAGCTTGATAAGATTGTTATCAATATGGGACTCGGTGATGCAGTATCGGAGTCTAAGAAAGCGGACGTGGCAATAGAAGCTCTTGGACTTATCGCTGGACAAAAGCCAGTATTCACAAAAGCAAAAAAATCGATCGCCAATTTCAAATTAAGAGAAGGCATGGTAATTGGTACAAAAGTAACACTCAGAAAATCTAGGATGTATGATTTTGTTGATAGATTAATAACAATAGCACTGCCAAGGGTAAGAGATTTTAGGGGTATAAGTTCAAAAAGTTTTGACGGCAATGGTAATTATGCAATGGGAATTAAGGAGCATATTGTTTTTCCAGAAATTAACTATGACAAAGTAGATGTCATAAGGGGTATGGATATAATCATTTGCACAACAGCTCAAACAGATGAAGAGGCAAAAGTATTGTTATCAGGGTTAAATTTCCCTTTTAGGAATTAGTAATAGGAGCAAAAATGTCTAAGGTTAGTATTACAGAGAGAAATAATAAAAGATGGAATATGAGTAAGAAATACTCTGCAAAGAGAACTGCACTCAAAGAGCTATCAAAAAATAAAACTGTATCAATGGAAGAACGTTTTCAAGCTGCTGTTAAACTTGCAAAGCTACCAAGAAATTCAGCTCCTACAAGATATAGAAATAGATGCGCAATTACCGGTAGGCCTCGAGGATATTACAGAAAACTTGGAGTATCCAGGATTGCAGTTAGAGACTTAACTGCAGAAAGCCAAATACCTGGTATGATTAAGTCAAGTTGGTGAGGACGTAAAGATGATGACAGATCCATTAGCAGATATGCTAACTAGAATAAGAAATGCACTTTTAAGAAAGAAATCAACTGTTCTAACACCTGCTTCAAAGCTTAGGGAAAATGTATTATTAGTCCTCCAGGATGAGGGTTATATAAGAGGATACACGAGAATTGAGGTTGAAGGACAATTTCCAATGTTTGAGATAGAGCTAAAATATCATGAAGGTGACTCTGTGATAAAAAGTTTGGAAAGAGTGTCTAAACCTGGGCGAAGAGTATATTCATCAGTATCTGAACTGCCTCGAGTATTTAATGGGTTGGGCGTCTCAATATTATCCACTTCAAAAGGTGTAATGTCCGATGTTAACGCTAGAGAAGCTAATGTAGGTGGAGAAATACTGTGTAAAGTATTCTAAACGAGGAAAATATGTCAAGAATTGGAAAAAAAGCAATAGATATACCTGAAAATGTAAAGGCAAACATTGCTGATGGTATAATTACAGTATCAGGGCCTAAAGGAGAGTTGTCTGCATCACTCTTTGATGATGTTGACGTTCAAATTAATGATAACTCAATTAGCGTAGCACCAAAAAGTCTTAATAAAAAAGCTCGATCTTTTTGGGGGTTAACAAGAACCTTAATCAGTAACCTAGTTGCTGGTGTTTCAGAAGGGTTTATGAAAACACTAGAAATTCAGGGAGTTGGTTATAGAGCGCAAATTCAAGGTAATACACTTCAATTAGCACTCGGTTTTAGTCATGATGTTAAATATGAGGTTCCCGAAGGAATTGAAATAAAATGTGCTAAGCCTACCGAAATTACTATTGAAGGTATTGATAAGCAAAAAGTTGGACAAACTGCAGCAGAAATTCGTAGGTTTAGGCCGCCTGAGCCTTATAAAGGTAAAGGCATTAGATACAAGGATGAGTACGTATTCAGAAAAGAAGGTAAGAAAAAATAGAGTTTTAAAATGGTTTATTTGAATAGTAAAACAAAGAGAAAATTAAGAGTAAGAAGATCTTTGAAGAAAAACAAAGATCAAAGACCAAGATTAAGTGTCTTTAGGTCTTCCAAAAATATATATGCTCAAATCATAGATGATGTAAACGGAAAAACTTTAGCATCAGCATCAACATTAGAAAAAGACCTTCGCAAGACGAATGGATCTGATGTTAAGGCAGCAGAAAATATTGGTAAATTAATAGCAGAAAGATCAATTAAGGCTGGAGTTGAAAAGGTTGTTTTTGATAGGAGTGGTTATCTGTATCACGGTCGCGTCAAAGCACTCGCTGACTCTGCTAGAGAAAATGGACTGCAATTTTAAGGAAGTATAAATCATGGCAAGATCACAAGTAAAAACTAAAGAAGAAAATAATGATCTGATTGATCGTCTCGTTCACATAAATAGAGTAGCAAAAGTTGTAAAAGGTGGACGTAGATTTGGTTTTGCAGCATTAGTTGTTGTGGGTGATCAGAAGGGAAAAGTTGGTTTTGGTCATGGTAAAGCAAAGGAAGTACCTGAAGCTATCAAAAAAGCAACTGATGACGCCAAGAGAGAGATGATTAAGGTCCCTCTAAGAGATGGTAGGACGCTTCATCATGACGTATATGGGCATCATGGTGCAGGAAAAGTTCTTTTGAGAACAGCACCTTCAGGAACAGGTATTATTGCTGGTGGGCCAATGAGAGCTATATTTGAAGCACTTGGCGTTCAAGATGTTGTTGCCAAATCACAAGGCACAGCAAATCCTTATAATATGGTTAGAGCAACATTTAATGCTCTTAAAAATGAACAAAGCCCAAGAATGATTGCTTCTAGGAGAGGGCTTAAAGTTAGTGATCTAATTACAAGAAGAAAAGAACAAAACGTTGAAGTTGATGGTTAGTAGTATGTCAAATAAAGCAAAAACAATAACAGTAAAACAAATTGGTAGCTCGATAGGTAGAAAATTTGACCAAAAACAAACCCTTGTAGGTCTTGGTTTAAATAAGATAGGAAGAGTTAGGGAATTAGAAGATACGCCTGCTGTAAGAGGTATGGTTAGGAAAGTAAGACATCTTGTTGAAATAATTGAGTAATATGGGATCATTATCATGCGATTGAACGAACTATCTGATGTGAACGGTGCTAGAAAAGATCGAAAAAGAGTTGGTCGAGGTATCGGTTCAGGAACTGGAAAAACAGCTGGCAGAGGTGTAAAAGGACAAAAATCTAGATCTGGTGTTGCAATAAAGGGCTTCGAAGGTGGGCAAATGCCATTGCACCGAAGGCTACCCAAAAGAGGTTTTAATAACATTTTTGCGAAAGAATATAACGTTTTTAATTTGGACAGAATTCAATATTTTATTGATAATGGTAAATTAAATGACAAAGAAGTTATTAATACAGAAAATTTACTGAAGGCTAAATTAATTAGTAAAGAAAAGAATGGTCTTAAAATATTAGGTAGAGGTAATCTTAAGTCTAAAGTGGCATTTGAAGTATCTGGTGCTTCAGAAAAAGCTATCAAATTAATAGAAAAAGCAGGCAGTAAGATTACGATTATTGGTTCTGCTGAAAAATAGGACAATATAGAAATAATCATTGTGGTAATTTATGGCATCTGCGGCTGAACAACTGGCATCAAACATTAATTTTTCAACTTTTGCCAAAGCAAAAGATCTCAAGCAGAGAATCTTATTCACTCTTGGTGCACTTCTTATATATAGGTTGGGTACATTTATTCCTTTACCTGGTATAAATACACGTGCTTTGAATGACTTATTCCAGCAGAACCAAAGTGGAATACTTGGTATGTTCGATATGTTTGCAGGTGGTGCTGTTGGAAGGATGGCAATATTCGCACTCAATATAATGCCATATATATCTGCTGCTATTATCATGCAACTCTTGGTTGCAGTCTCACCAACTCTTGGTCAAATGAGAAAAGAGGGGGAAAGAGGACGAAAACAAATAAACCAGTATACAAGATACGGGACAGTATTCCTTGCTGCTTTGCAGGCTTGGGGTATCTCAATAGGTTTGGAGGGAGCCGGTGATATAGTAATTGATCCTGGTCTTTATTTCCGTATGTCAGCAGTTATAACATTAGTTGGTGGGGTGGTTTTCCTCATGTGGATTGGTGAACAAGTCACTGCAAGAGGAATCGGAAATGGAATATCATTAATAATATTTGCTGGGATTGTTGCAGAGTTACCTTCTGCATTAGTAAATACTCTTGAATTGGGCAGGCAGGGAGCATTATCAACATGGTTGATATTAGGTGTAATTATTCTAGCTATAGCAGTCATTGTTGTTATTGTTTATGTAGAAAGAGCACAACGCAGGTTAATTGTACAATATCCACGTAGACAACAAGGCAATAAAATTTTTGAGGGCGATAGTTCTCACCTGCCACTAAAAATAAATACAGCCGGAGTTATACCGCCGATTTTTGCATCATCCTTATTATTACTTCCAATGACGGTCGCAAATTTCTCATCTGGACAAGGACCGGAATGGTTAAATATAATAAGTTCTTATTTAGGGAGGGGAGCACCTTTATACATAACATTCTATATATCTCTAATTGTTTTCTTTGCTTTCTTTTATACAGCAATCGTATTCAATCCATCAGATACTGCAGATAATTTAAAACGACAAGGTGGTTTTATTCCAGGTATTAGGCCTGGTGAAAAAACAGCAGAATATATAGATTATGTATTAACAAGAATAACGTGTGTTGGTGCAGCATATTTAGCAGCAATTTGTATTCTCCCTGAAATACTAATGTCGTATGCAGCAATTCCTTTTTATTTTGGTGGAACATCTCTATTGATTGTAGTTAACGTTACAATGGATACAGTCTCCCAAGTACAAAGTCACTTATTAGCACATCAATATGAGGGTTTAATCAAGAAGGCTAATCTTCGAGGCAAAAAGAGATGAATTTAATTTTGCTAGGTCCACCAGGCTGTGGAAAGGGAACGCAGGCAACTTATATAGTTGAAAAATATGGCTTCGTTCAACTATCAACTGGAGATATGCTAAGAGAAGCAATTAAGAACAATACTCCAACTGGGCAGATCGTCAAAGACATACTTGCAAGCGGTAAACTTGTAGATAATGAATTAATATTGCAGATAATGAAAGATAAGATTGAGGAAACAGCGTCATCTCCTGGTCGTATATTTGATGGGTTTCCAAGAACGCTTGCTCAAGCAGAGGGTTTAAATGAACTTCTCTCAAAAAATCATTTGAGCATCGATTTATTAATTGAATTAGTTGTAGATCAAGAGGAACTGTTTGAACGTATTAAAAAAAGAGCATCTGAAAGTGATTCAGTTCGTGATGATGATAATGCAGATGTACTGAGTAAAAGACTAGATGTCTATAACGCAGAAACAAAACCAATAATCTCATATTATGAAAGAAACTTTTTTGTAAATAAAATAGATGGAATGCAGGATATCAAGACCGTGAATATGCTTATTGATAACTTGATAGAAAGTAACACGAAACACTAGAATTTTTGAACCGAATATAATTGATAATGATATTAAATATTGATATAAAAGCATGATAATCACAGCTAAATGTTTTAAATCAAGTATTTATCTTTAAAAAAGGAGATGTAAATTGGCTAGGATAGCAGGAGTAAATATTCCAACAAACAAACGAGTTGAAATTGCTTTGACCTCAATACATGGTATTGGTCCTATGAAGGCAAAAGAAATATGTACTAAGGTAAATATTGAAAGAACGAAAAGAGTAAATGAATTAACTGATGCTGAAGTTATAGCAATCAGGGAAGCAATTGATAGTGATTATGTCGTTGAAGGTGATTTACGTCGTGAAGTCGCAATGAATATAAAAGGAATGATGGATCTTGGCTGCTACAGGGGGCTAAGACATAGAAGAGGTCTTCCAGTAAGAGGACAACGAACACACACAAATGCAAGGACAAGAAAAGGTCCAGCCAAACCAATTGCAGGCAAGAAGAAGTAGTGAGGATCCATGGCCAAAGATAAAACAAGAGTAAAAAGACGCGAAAAAAAGAATATTTCATCTGGTATTGCGTATGTAAATGCAACATACAATAATACTATGATTACAATTACAGACGCTCAGGGTAACGCAATCTCATGGTCATCTGCTGGTGGCATGGGTTTTAAGGGGTCAAGAAAATCAACACCTTACGCGGCTCAAGTAGCTGCAGAGGATGCTGCAAAGAAAGCTATGGAGCATGGCATGGCAACTATCGAGGTAATGGTCAAAGGTCCTGGAACGGGGAGGGAGTCTGCACTTCGTGCCCTGCAATCTACTGGCTTCACAATCACATCAATAAAAGATGTCACTCCCATTCCTCATAATGGGTGCAGGCCTCCGAAAAAGCGTCGAGTATAAACAACATATAGAGTGTTAAATCTAAAACATTAAGGGGTAATACCGTGATAGAAAAAAATTGGCAAGAGTTAATTAAACCAAATAAAATTGAAATAAAAGAAGACAATTCTGAAAAGAATATATCAGTTCTAACCGTAGAACCTCTTGAGAAAGGTTTTGGACTAACAATTGGAAATACACTCAGAAGAATTCTTCTTTCTTCTCTTCAAGGAAGCGCAATAACTTCTGTAAAAATCGATGGTGTTCTTCATGAGTTCTCAGCAATATCAGGAGTTAGAGAAGATGTTACCGACATTATCTTAAATATCAAAGATATAGCCTTAAAAATGCATATAGACTCAGAAGTAAAGCTTATACTAAACAAGACTGGACCGTGCACAGTAGTAGCCGGTGATATAGAGTCATCATCCGATGTTGAGATACTAAATCCAGAAACTGTTATTTGTACACTAGACGATAAAGTAAACATCAGAATGGAGTTTATTGCAAGAACAGGTAGAGGATATGTTCCAGCTGAAAAAAATAGATCAGAGGACGAACCAGTGGGTTTAATTCCAATTGATAGTTTGTTTTCTCCTGTAAAACGTGTTTCTTATGATATTGAAAACACAAGGGAAGGGCAGATATTAGATTATGATAAGCTGAATATGACTATTGAAACAGATGGTTCTGTGCGGCCTGAAGATGCAGTTGCGTTTGCTGCAAGAATTATGCAAGATCAATTAGATGTTTTCGTAAATTTTGAAGAGCCTGTTGCTCCAGTTGTTGAAGATAAAGCTCCGGAATTAACATTTAATCCAGCATTGCTTAAAAAAGTTGATGAACTTGAATTATCAGTTAGATCAGCAAATTGTCTAAAAAATGACAATATTGTTTATATTGGCGATTTAATTTTAAAATCTGAGTCCGAGATGTTGAGGACACCTAACTTTGGTAGAAAATCACTTAATGAAATCAAAGAAGTACTAGCTCAGATGGGTTTACATCTTGGCATGAATATACCAAATTGGCCGCCAGAGAATATAGATGATCTAGCCAAACGATATGAAGATAGTTACTAAGAGGATAATAATTTAGGAGATTGGTTATGCGCCATAATAATTCAGGTAGAAAATTAAATAGAACTTCAAGCCACAGAAAAGCTATGTTCTCTAATATGGCAAATGCGCTTATCAAGCATGAGCAGATCGTCACCACATTACCGAAAGCAAAAGAATTGAGACCAATAGTTGAAAAATTAGTTACATTATCAAGGACAAACAGTCTTCATAAGAGAAGGCAGGCAATATCTAAACTAGGTGATCTATCTATGGTATCTAAGCTTTTTGACGTTCTTGGACCAAGATATGCCGAGAGAAGCGGAGGTTACACAAGAATTATAAAAGCTGGTTTTCGGTATGGTGATTCTGCACCAATGGCGGTAATAGAATTTGTTGATAGAGATATTGAAGCTAAAGGGAAAGATTCTGGTCCTGTAATAGTAGAAGAAGTTGAAGAAGAATTAGAGAATACTAATTCTATTGCATAAGGAATGCTTAATATCCTATATGTAGGCTTAGGCGGCTTTATAGGTTCAATACTCAGATATTTAGTTTTTTTATCATCAAATCATTTATTAGGATCAAATCTTCCTTACTCCACTATCATAGTAAATATAATTGGTAGTTTTTTTATTGGTTTTCTCTACCAGTTTTTTAATAATTATATTTTTATTTCTGAAAGTACAAAATTATTACTAACAGTTGGTTTTCTTGGAGGTTTCACAACTTTTTCAACCTTTTCAATTGATGCTTTTATATTGTATCAGAATTATGGTAAATTTTTTGCTGTGAGTTACATAATTTTATCAGTGGTATTATCTCTTTTCGCGCTTCTATTAGGTATGTTTGTTCTCAGATGAATATAACGTTATGAATAAGTATGTTAAAAATGATGATGCAGGTATACGACTTGATCGTTGGTTAAAGGAGAATCTAACAGACGCATCCTTCACTGAAATTCAAAAGATTATAAGAACAGGGCAAGTAAGAGTAGGCGGTGGTCGTAAAAAATCAGATTATAGGGTAACATCGGGTGATGAAATTCGAATACCACCTAATTTTGAATTCAATGAAAAACATAAATCTTACCAAATTAAAAAAGATAATTTTCTATTATCAGATATAATTGTTTATGAGGATCGGGATGTTATTGTTTTAAACAAACCTTATGGACTCCCTACCCAAGGTGGTGTGTCTGCTAAATATCATATTGACTCTATTATAAAATCCGAAGACCCTAGGTATAGACTCGTTCATAGACTTGATAAAAATACTACTGGTGCTCTTCTTATCGCCAAAAATAGAAAAGCCGCCCAATATTATACTGAAGCCTTTAACAAAAGAGTTATTAATAAAAAATATCTAGCTCTAACAAATAATTTACCAAAGAAAAATAGTGGAATAATGGACTATCCATTGGAAATAAAAAATAAGAACATAGCAAGTGATACAGATAAATCACAGGAAGCATTGACCTATTTTAAAATAAAATCATCAAATTCCGATGGTATATCTTTGGTTGAACTAACACCTCACACAGGTAGAAAACATCAAATAAGGAAACATTTATCAATGTTTCAATGTCCAATCATTGGTGATAAACAATATGGTAACCAAGAATATCCTCTAAATATTGAGAAAAAGATATACTTGCATTCCTATGAAATAATTTTTCCTAATACCCAAAATACTAGAGATATTCGCGTTATTGTAGAAATGCCTCACCATTTTAAAAATGCAGTTAGTGAATTAGGATTAAACTTTGATGAATAAGCTGACAGATCTGAATAAGAAAAAAATTGGATTACTTGAAGAAGGTAACAAAATTTATTTAACATTCAATGGTAAAAAATCCAACGCTAAAAATAAAAAAAATATCATTATTCCAAATGCTTATATAAAAAAATTAATCCAGGATGAGTTGTCAGAGAAAAATAATCACAATATAAAGATTAGTATGATAAATATCCTATTGAAATATCACTCAAACATAGAGGATACTAAAAAATTTATAATACCAGAATTGTTAAAATATCTTGAAACAGACCTATTGTTTTATCGAGTAAATTCTCCTCTATCTCTTGCAAATAGACAAAAAACAATTTGGGATAATACGTTAAACGAATTTAATGATATTTTTAATACAAGTTGGAAAACAACTTCAAATTTAAATCCAATAAAACAAAACCATGAAAATATTACAATCGTGGAAGACTATCTGGTTGGTCTAGATGATTTTATTTTATTTATAATGTTTGAGCTAATCAAAATTAGTGGCTCATGCATCTTAACAATTCTAGTGGTTCTCAATAAGATTGAATTAGAACAATTATGGCAAACGATTTACATTGATGAGTTGTTTAATAATGAAATCTATCAAGACGTATATAAAAAGAATGAATTAAAAATAAAAAAAGATGAAATCACTTTTTTTATGAAACTTATTAATTCAATCCAGAATTAGGTTATTTATTTTCTTCATCTTCCCGAATTGTCTCTCAAAGTTTAGTAAGAATTCTTCATCGAAGTTTTCAATGGAAATATTTTTTTTAAGTTTTTCTATACTAGTAACATTATATTCGGATAAACCACAAGGAACGATTCCATCAAAATATTGAAGTTCTGGGTTTATATTTATTGATATTCCATGTAAAGAAATCCATTTTTTTACTTTTAAGCCCATTGCACCTATTTTTTCTTCACCATTATTTGTTTTTATCCACATACCAA
>Ga0255759_10003049_pt1 | contig 14787 bp, 11 predicted proteins | sample 101ome_20_FD_179959 | JGI IMG/M metagenome (GOLD analysis project Ga0255759, IMG submission 179959) | Coastal salt marsh microbial communities from the Groves Creek Marsh, Skidaway Island, Georgia - 101404AT metaG (version 2) | ecosystem: Environmental > Aquatic > Marine > Intertidal zone >...
AGCTCCGTCTATGTGGAATGCAATGCCTTTTATCGAACAAGTGGGCCAGAGTATCTGAAACCAATAGGTGAGACTGAACACGCCACTAAACAGGCTTATGAGGCAGCTAGAGCCTCCATAACAGAATCAAAAATTGCTGAAGCAAGTGTGGGCTTCGCTGACCTCACCCTAGGTGATCGCGTGGAAGAAACCTTATATGCTCATATGGCAGCATCAGATGGTCGATTTCGCGGTGTGCGCCAGCGAGCCAAATGGGACCCTGATCCAGCTGTAAGAGGATCATGGGGAGAAAGACAGCCCCATCTTTATCTATCAGATTCCTTTCAAGCTGGATTTAGCAAATTGGGGCCTTTAGGTCTAAGTTTTGATGCCAGCATCTATCATCCACAATTGCCCGATGTAATTGAGCTTGCAAAACGTTTTCCCGATACATCTGTAGTGATTATCCATTCTGCCAGTCCAGTGGGGCATAGTTCTTATGCCGGTCGAGAGAGCGAAAACCATGCTAATTGGTGTAAATGGATGCGTGAGCTAGCTGAGCTCCCAAACATTTCGGTCAAAATGGGCGGCATATTAATGAATGTCGCCAGTTGGGATTTTACAAAGGCGGAACGTCCACTTAACTCAGAAGAGTTAGCTCAACTCTGGCGACCATGGATTGAGCCTTGCATTGAATTCTTTGGTCCTGAAAGAGCAATGGTCTCTTCAAACTTTCCAGTAGAACGCGTTGGGCTCCCGTATGGCACTATCTGGAACATGTTCAAACGCATAACAGCTGGCTACTCACCAGACGAAAAACGGTGTGTATATAGCCAGACTGCGAAACAGATCTACAAACTGGGATAACCTGGAGAAACGATCATGCCTTTCCTAAAATCTATGCCGGAACGGGCTAACCCAGGTCATGTTTTCCAAGCTTATCCTGATATTTATGGGCCATGGTCAGAGATGAGTCAGGCAATGATGAATGGGCCATCGCCACTCTCTCAAGGTGAGCGCGAGATGATTCTAGCTTACGCAGCTGGCGTAGCTAATTGTGAGTTTGTGTACATTGCACACTCAGAAGTAGCCTATGCTTGGGGCGTAAAAGAAGGCCTTATAGAGCTTATGCTTGAAGATCTAGAAAAGGCACCTCTATCTGAGAAAATCCGTCCACTCATGTTTTTTGTTAAAAAACTAATGATCAATCCAGCTGGCATTGCTCAAGAAGACGTAGATAGCGTGATGACCGTCGGTTGGAATGAACAAGCACTTCAGGACACAATAGCAATCACTGCCCGAGCAGCTTTTATGCAGCGTATAGTACATGGCCATGGTTTCACTCCCATGCCACGCAGCGTTGCAGAGCGTCATGCTCACAGTCGTGTTGAAAAGGGTTACGTCAATATTTTCCCAAAATTTGCCCATGAACAGAAAGATTAGTTGCCACTGTGATGTGCGTCGCAATCAACAAGATTTTGTTGTTTCTTGACTAAATTTTTGAACAAAAAGGTAAGCGAACTAAGTGGAAGGGCACAGGACCAATGGATTTTGAAGACATCGTCTATACAACCGAAAACCACGTCGCGACTATTCGGATTAATAGGCCAGAAAAACTTAATGCTGTTTCAGTGCAGTCACTTCAGGAAATAGAAACAGCATTTGATATGGCCGGCAAAGATCCTTCAGTAGGTGTTGTTGTCCTGACAGGAACTGGTGAAAAGTCATTTTGTGCCGGAGCTGACGTTTCCATGCAAAGGGATGGAAAGATGGGGCGCACAGGTGCCGCAGCTTATTCACCACCCTACATGCAAATTGTCCGTTGCCCCAAACCAGTGATCGCGAGGGTAAATGGCTTCGCGATAGGTGGTGGCAATCACTTTGCCTATTTTTGCGACTTCACGATTGCAGCAGACCATGCTGTTTTTGGACAATCTGAACCTCGCGTAGCATATCCCGCCGGAGGACCCGTCGTAGGTTATGTTGCGCGCATTGTTGGTCATAAGCGTGCAAGAGAACTCTGGATGCTTGGTCGTAGATATTCCGCTCAACAGATGTTTGAGTGGGGCTTAGTAAATGCTGTTGTCCCAATGAACGAACTTGATGCAGAAGTTAGCAAATGGTGTGATGAACTGCTCTCGGTTTCTCCAACATGTCTCAAAATTTATAAAGCTTCATTTATAGAAGAGTTCCAAGACCTTCTTGGCCAAGCGGACTTTCTACGTCGCTGGCTCGTTCCTGCAGAGTTTTGGGAAACTGAGCAAAGAGAAGGCACAACTGCCTTTTTAGAGAAGCGAAAGGCAGATTATTCTAGGTTCAGATCCAAACAGTAGTTTTCCGGTTGGAAAACCAGAGGAACAGTATTTTTAAAAGACCGCTTGAATATCAATATGAACACTAAATTTTAGCTAAGCTTCTGCTGCTATATCGTCTTTAGCAGGGTCTCTAAGACCCGTACGTCCATGATGGCGGTCCGCGACTTTGTATCCCAAAGCATCTTCTGCAATGACAATTTTTTGCACGTTAGCAGTACCTTCGCCGGTAAAAAACAAGTCGGCGTACGACTTTAGCCATGACACCCTATATTCCAGAGCAAGGCCGTAGCCTCCGAATATTTGCTGTGCTTTGTCCGCACAAAGCTTGGCTGTTTGTGAAGCATGGTATTTTGCGATAGCAGCCATTCGGTTCGAAGGCTGGTCTGCATCCATCAATCGCGCAACCTCGTACACAAGGCTTCGGCTGGCTTCGATTGCGACAGCCATTTCCGCAATTTCCGATTGGATCATTTGAAAACGCCCTATGGGCTGACCTCTCAGGACCCGTTCGTTTGCATACTGAACAGCATCTTCATAACAAGCTCGCGCCACACCTAAAGCCTTAGCTGCAACCGTAACCCGCCCCGGTTGCAAAGCGCGCATCACTATTTTGAATCCATCACCTTCCTCGCCCAGCCGATTTTCAACAGGCACCACAAAATCGTCCAAGAAGACTGCATTGGTGCGAAGAGCTTTAGATAGGCCGTGCATTTCTATGGGACGCGCTTCAAAACCAGGATATTTTTTTGGTTCGACTATAAAAGCCGAAACCCCTTTTGCGCCCGCATCAGGATCAGTCTTAGCTAGTAAGATCCCAACGTCTGTCTCGTTGGCCATCGAAGCCCACATTTTAGAGCCATTTAACCGATAGACATCGCCATCCCGAGTTGCTGTGGTCTTCATTGCACCAAGAGCGTCCGATCCGCCACCCGCTTCGGTCAGAGACATCATCCCTATGGTTTCTCCCGCAAGAAGCGGCGGGACGTACTTCATTACCTGCTCTTTCGTTCCAGCCATGTATATGCATTGGGGGCAAGTTGAACCCTGCTGATTATTGCAGGCCGCAAAACGAACATCGTTACGAGCAAGTTCTTCACTGACGGTAGCCGCCGCAACGTAACCCATCGCAGAGCCGCCTACTGATTCCGGAAAAACTGCGCCATAGAAACCTAAATCCCCGGCTTTTTTGACGAGCCCTCGAGGAAACTCACCGCTCTTTTCTATATCGTTCATGAAAGGATTAACCTCAGACTCCATGAAACGATTTACACTATCTCGCAGAGCATCAATTTCTTCAGCAGCAGCAACACTCATTATTATTCAAACCTCTTCTAACAGCTATGGCTTCTAAGTCTTCATATTTGAAGTCGAATTCGCATCGTTTGTATCTTGCTGTTGAGTCTCCTCAACAGCAACCCTAAAGTCTCACCAACTGCGCGACACGAAAGCTTAGAATATGAAAACTCTTGAAGGTAAAATCGCTTGGATAACGGGTGCTGGAACAGGCATTGGCCGCGGAGGCGCTCTCGCTCTAGCAGAAGCTGGTGCCTTCATAATTCTTTCAGGCCGAAGAAAAACGCAGCTTGAGGATGTTAAGAGTACTATTCTTGCAGCAGGAGGAAATGCGGAGACGGCTCCACTCGACATCGTGGACGTTGAAGCTTGCGATAAGACGGTAGAATTTATTCTCGGAGCCCATAATCGGCTTGATATTGTAGTAAATAGCGCGGGGCTGAATGTACCTAAGCGGAAATGGAAAGAAATTTCCCATGATGATTGGCGCAAGGTCTTGGATGTCGACCTTGGGGGCGCATACAATGTCTGTCAGGCTGCCCTGAAACCAATGCGCATTCAGCGTGACGGCCTTATTATCAATGTATCATCGATGGCAAGCCAGCGAGTCGGTGGTGTTTCTGGATTTTCGTACACTGCTGCAAAGACCGGACTTAACGCTTTGAACGAGAGTATAAATCACGAACATTGTCATTTAGGCATTCGGGCATGTGCGCTCTGTCCTGGAGAAGTAGCCACTGAAATTCTTACTAAACGGCCAATACCCCCCAGTCCTGAAGATCAAGCTCGCATGATTCAAGAAAGCGATATGGGAAGGGCTATTCGTTTTATTGCTGAGACTCCAGCTCATCTTTGCCTAAATGAGTTTCATATCACTCCAACCTGGAACAGGGGATACATTGGGGCGTCAGATAGGGTCTTCTCTCGCGATGACTGACCCCTCTCTCGAAGCCGAGGCTAAAACTATACACGACCGGTTGCTAACCGTTGATACTCACATCGACACAGGCCCGGGCTTCATGACATCAATACTTGATCCTGGGCGCATTACCCACGCCCAGGTTGACTTACCCAAAATGCGGATTGGTGGCCTCGATGCAGGATTTTTCATTGTCTATACTGGGCAAGGAACCTGTGACGATGAAGGCTATGCTGCGGCAAGGCTTGCAGCAGAGCAAAAATTCATTGGAATTTCCCGAATGTTTCGGGCCTACCCAAAGGAAATTGGTCACGCACGAACCGCAAAAGATGTTTCGGAAATTCATGCCACAGGCCGCCTTGTTGGCCTTATAGGGATGGAAAATGCTTATCCATTGGGAGGTTCAATCGATGATATTCCAATGTGGGCGGCCAGAGGCGTTTGTTATATTTCAATAACACATTTTGGAAACAACCAATTCGGTTGCAGCAGCAACCCTAATTTCAGTCGAGGCGACAGCAAAGAAGATACTGGCTTAACTGCGTTTGGCGAGAAACTTGTTTCTGCAATGAATGATGCTGGAATCATGGTTGATCTGAGCCATGTCGGAAGACGAACCAGTCTTGAAGCACTTTCGGCCTCTCGAGCGCCAGTTATTGCCTCCCATTCAAGTGTCAATGCAGTTTTCGAACATAGTCGCAACCTAGATGATGAGCAGCTCCATGCGATCCGCGACAAAGGTGGCGTCGCACAAATGTGCGCATTTCGTGGTTATCTGGGCTCGGTCGCAACCCCAGTATCATCTGCCTTATCAGCGCTTCGAAATCGTCTAGGGCTAAACTCGTCCTCTGACACACTAAACGCAAGCCCAGATAAGCTTGCTGCGTACAGAAGAGAACGTGCAGAAATTTATTCCCAACACCCTGACATCACAGTCACACACTTCGTTGACCACATAGACTATGCAGTCAAAAAAATAGGAATCGACCATGTTGGCATTGCCAGTGATTTTGATGGTGGCGGAGGAATAGGAGGCTGGGATACCGCAGAAGAAAGTCCCAATGTAACAATAGAGTTGCTGCGCCGAAATTACTCTGAAACAGATTTAGAAAAATTATGGGGCGGAAACATTCTAAGGGTCATGAATGAAGTGCAAGCCTTAGCGCGCTGAATACTAAGAAGCTGGGCCAAAAGCACAGCCAACGCCTCAACGATAAAGCTTAGTCACGCGGTGCAATGGTGGAGCCAAGGGGAGTCGAACCCCTGACCTCTTGAATGCCATTCAAGCGCTCTCCCAACTGAGCTATGGCCCCGATTTACACTGCACAAGCAGAACTCTACAGCGACGATTTAACCTTGAAGGCTGAGAAGCGCAATACCTCTGGAACAACCCCTAATCGTCGTCGTCATCTCCACCGATGTTAACTCGGGAGAGCTCTGGATCATCATCATCATCGTCGTCATCGTCATCTAAAACAACGTCATCGTCGTCATCACCGATGCCATCATCATCTAGATCAAGTTCATCATCGACATCAGAAGAACGATCTTTCTTTGCTACCTTTGGCTCAGAAGGCTCAGTACGCTTACCCGCAATATATGCCTCAAGAGGGTTCAGATGACCGCAATGAGGGCAAGGTGCCGGATCACGTAATAGATCATAGAATTGATCACCACACTCAAAGCAGCGGCGCTTTTTTCCTCGGGCAGCTAGATCCATAAAGAACTCTCCAACTCAATTGTGTCTTCTTTCCATAGAAAACAACGGCGCGGAATTGCCAGAAAGGTCACGACCTGTCAAATACCATCTGTACGCCGTATCGCCGCAGATGAATATAGTAGGAGACTTTAAGCCAAAATGGGATCCCCCTTCTCCAACGCGAAGCTCGCGGCTCCGCTATTCGCCATTCAAGCCAAAACGGGCCTGAAGGGAAATATTCGTCCGCCGGGTGATAAGTCAATTTCTCATCGTTCACTTTTGTTGAATGCAATGGCTGTAGGACACTCCTGTGTGACAGGACTTCTCGAAGGAGAAGATGTCATCGACATGGCAAAAGCCTTAAGGCAGCTCGGAGCAACTATTGAGCGTCGCGAAGTAGAGGCAAGCATTGAGTGGCATATTGATGGCGTTGGCGTTCAAGGCTTTCAAGAGCCAGAAAATATTTTGAACATGGGTAACTCCGGCACAGCTGCAAGGCTATTAGCAGGTGCTATAGCTGGCTGCAGAAACTTTGCCGTTATGACAGGAGATGCATCACTTCGCTCTCGACCAATGGCACGAGTGACGGAACCTCTAACCATGATGGGAGCTCAATTCTGGACAAGGTCTAATGGAAGATTGCCAATGGCAATTCGAGGTGCCGCAAACCCAATGCCTCTAGACTTCACCTCTCCTGTAGCCTCAGCCCAAGTGAAATCAGCTTTGCTGTTAGCTGGGCTTGCCGCACCGGGCGAAACTCGAATTGTTGAACCCGTCATGAGCCGTGACCACACCGAGCGGATGCTTTCCCGCATGGGTGCAACAATACAGAGTGGCCTAGCAATCGGTGAAAATGGATGGGAAGTGCGCTTAGTGGGCCAACCAGAGTTATGTGCGATAGACGTAGACGTTCCCGCAGATATTTCATCGGCCGCATTTCCAATGGTGGCTACTCTCATTACTCCGGACTCAGAAGTTCGTCTCAATCATATAGGACTTAACCCAGCTCGGGCAGGGCTAGTCACAACACTGCAGGAAATGGGGGGTGATATAGAAGTAGTTAATACGCATGACGTAGGGGGCGAACCCGTTGGAGATATTTTAGTTCGTACCTCGACCCTAAAGGGTATCGATGTTCCTCCAGCTCGTGCTGCTTCAATGATAGATGAGTATCCAATTCTAGCTATCGCAGCGGCAGCGGCTGAAGGTCAGACAAGAATGCGGGGCATAGGGGAGTTGCGAGTAAAAGAAAGTGATCGAATAGCACTAATGGCTGAAGGCCTAGCTTCTGCTGGGGTTAAAGTAACTGAGTCTGACGATGAATTACTTGTTACTGGATCTAGCCACATACAAGGAGACTGTACTGTCAGCACAGCGCTGGACCATAGAATCGCTATGTCATTTTTAGTCCTTGGACTTATCTCGAAGCATCCAATAACCATCGATGACTCAAGTCCTATCTCTACAAGTTTCCCAAGCTTTCAAGCATTGATGGCATCCCTTGGGGCTGAATTTGGAAAGCCCAAACAATGATAATAGCAATTGATGGTCCTGCAGCATCTGGGAAAGGTACCCTCGCCCGAAACCTGGCGAAACATTTCAGCCTTAATTATTTAGATACTGGACTTATTTACAGAGCTGTTGGAGCGATCGTTCTTGAAAAGGGGAAAGATCCGTCTGATCCTTTATCTGCAACCACGGCGGCACAGACCCTCAAAAACAATGACCTTGATCGCGATGACCTTCGAAGTGAAGCGTCAGCAGCAGCGGCCTCAAAGGTTGCGGCAATCCCCGGTGTGCGCGCAGCACTACTAGCATTTCAGCAGCATTTTGCGGCGAGCCCTCCCGGCGCCGTTCTAGATGGACGTGATATTGGGACCGTAGTTTGCCCAAAAGCAGACATGAAGTTCTTTTTGCTCGCCTCTGCGGAAATTCGTGCACGCAGAAGGGTGAAAGAGTTGCAGGACCGGGGAGAAGAGGCTATATACGCGTCCGTTCTAAGCGACCTTCGGGCGCGTGATGAACGGGACAGTGGTCGCAGCACTGCACCACTGAAGCCTGCGTCGGATGCTTTTTGCCTCGATACAGATAGTCTAAACGCTGAGGCAGTGTTTAAGATTGCTGTTGAAACCATCGAAGAGCGATTTGCATCCAACAAACGCAGCGGGTCCTAACAGCGTACTTTCCCGGTCGCTGTTTCGGGCGCTACAGGAGGGCGCCAAGGATTAATTCTCGTTCGATAGCGCTCAGATGAGGTAAGCGCGGTTCAAAAATCAATCTAACCTTTCGCTCAATGGCGGGGCCGGAGACGGCTGACCGTTTTATTGGGCGTCCAACCCAAAGGCAAAGCGCTTGAATGCGCCAAGCCCGCACGAGATGAAAAATATGGCCGATACACAGACAGCGCCCACTAACAATGAAGACTTTGCTAGTTTACTCGAAGACTCTCTCACCGAGATGGATGGTTTCGAGGGAACTGTTCAGAAGGGCGTAGTTATCGCCGTAGATCACGATAGTGTGCTCGTAGATGTTGGTTTAAAAGCCGAAGGTCGTGTTCCACTCAAAGAGTTTGGAGCGCCTGGACAACCAGCCGAATTAAAAATTGGTGATGTAGTAGACGTATACGTTGAGCGACTTGAAGACCGTAACGGCGAAGCTGTACTGTCCCGAGACAAGGCTCGCAGAGAAGAATCCTGGCAGCAACTTGAGAATGCTTTCAACGGTACCGAACGGGTCAAGGGAATCATCTTTGGCCGTGTCAAAGGTGGTTTCACCGTTGACTTGGCTGGTGCAGTCGCGTTCCTTCCTGGAAGCCAGGTTGATATTCGACCTGTCCGTGACATTGGCCCTCTAATGGGTACACCACAACCATTCCAGATTTTAAAGATGGATAGGGCTAGAGGAAATATTGTTGTTTCCCGCCGCGCTGTTCTGGAAGAGAGCCGAGCAGAGGCCAGAACCGAACTGATATCAAATCTTGCAGAGGGACAAGTTCTGCAGGGCGTCGTCAAAAACATCACGGACTATGGTGCATTTATCGATTTAGGTGGTGTTGATGGTCTGTTGCATGTCACTGACATCGCTTGGCGCCGGGTAAATCATCCATCTGACGCACTGCAAATTGGTCAAAGCGTGACTGTACAGGTCATTCGCTTCAACTCTGAAACTCAGCGTATTAGCCTCGGAATGAAACAGTTGGAAACTGATCCGTGGGAAGGAGCGCTGGCCAAGTATCCAATTGATGCTCAGTTCTCAGGTAGAGTGACCAACATCACAGACTACGGCGCTTTTGTTGAATTAGAGCCTGGCGTTGAAGGACTAGTCCATGTCTCTGAAATGAGTTGGACCAAGAAAAACGTGCATCCTGGAAAGATTGTTTCTACTAGCCAAGAAGTCGAGGTACAGGTCTTAGAGGTAGACTCAGATAAACGCCGCATAAGCCTTGGCATCAAGCAGACTCAGCGCAACCCATGGGAGGTCTTCTTGGAAGGTCACCCCGTTGGCTCTGAAATTGAAGGCGAAGTGCGGAACATCACTGAGTTTGGCCTTTTCTTAGGCCTTCCTGGTGACATTGATGGTATGGTCCACTTATCAGATCTTGATTGGGAACGCTCAGGCGATGAAGCAATCAAAGATTATGAGCGTGGGCAAACTCTTAAGGCACAGGTGCTAGATGTTGATCCAGAGAAAGAGCGTATCAGCCTTGGTATAAAGCAGCTCGTTGAAGATCCATTTGAAGCAGCCCTGGGTGAAGGTGAGCAAATGCGTCGTGGCGCAGTTGTCACTGGCACCATCTCATCCGTGACAGAAAATGGTTTAGAGTTGGATCTTGGCAACGAGCTAACTGGATTTATTCGCAAATCAGATCTTGCTCGTCAGCGGAGTGAACAACGGACTGACCGTTTTGCCGTAGGTGAGCGGGTAGATGCGATGGTAATGCAGATAGATCGCAATAACCGCCGGATCACCTTGTCAATTAAGGCAAGTGAGATCGCGGATGAAAAGGAGGCTATGGCACAATTCGGTTCATCCGACTCAGGTGCCAGCCTTGGTGACATTCTGGGCGCAGCGTTGCGGAACCGCCAACAAGAAGAGGATGAAGCATAATCAGCTTCTAATCTTTTCAAGATTAGTCTTATAACCATGGCTTATTATCGGCCAGCTCTTAAGCTGGCCGATAATTATTTATAAACGTGATCTGCCGCGTCCGTTTAAATAACGCAGATAGCCCGCAATTTTCGCTATATTCTGTTGGGTGATTCTCAAAATTAAAAAATATTGTGGCTTTCGGTATGCTTGAGCTAAACTTCTTAAAGCAAAAGACCTGGAGGCGTCCTTTATGACCCGCTCACAGCTGATCGCTCGTCTGATAGAGCGCAATCCTCATTTAACCAGTCACGACATTGAAAAAGTGGTTAACACCGTTTTTGATGAAATTTCCGATGCCTTATCTCGCGGAGATCGCGTAGAGCTCAGAGGATTTGGTGCTTTTTCAGTTAAGCGCCGAGAATCTCGAACGGGTCGCAATCCCAGGACCGGTGAAGCAGTCGATGTTGATAGTAAAAACACGCCTTACTTCAAAACAGGTAAAGAATTACGAGACCGTCTAAATCCAAGTAATACTGAATGAAGCGTTTTTAGACCAAAATTAAAGTAACTCTGTTGTTATCTCACTGACCTTGGCGTTTTGAAAATCGGTGTTGAGCAGTTATGAGATGATCACCTCTTCGTTCTGAGACACAACCCTTTCAAAATTTAAGAAAAACTGGCCAATGTTTTTTTCGACATTAGCTGCCACACCATAGCAATTAGTTGGAACTGCAAGTAACTTTTCCCAAGCAATCTTTAAGGGCAGGAAGATAGTGGTGAACCAAAGTCCACCGAGACCAAATGGTATTGGTGTATCTGTGAAGCGCGTCGAAGACTTACGATTAACAAGAGGTCGTGGCCTCTATGCAAGCGACGTCAAGCTTGACTCTATGGCGTATGCCGCTTTTCTTCGATCACCCCACCCACACGCTCGAATTGTTGAAATAGACACATCTATCGCTGCATCTATGCCAAACGTCTTAGGTGTCCTCACCGGAGCAGATGCCATCAATGATGGAATGAAACCCATTCCTCACAATCCTGATTGGCAAGGCCCACCTGATGCTGAACTCAGACTACCGTTGGGGTTTGACGTTTTTACGTCTGAAAATATGCCTATGCCGCCTATCATTGTGCGTTATGTTGGCGAACCCATAGCAATGGCAGTCGCTAAAACTGCTGCTGAGGCCCAGGATGCCATAGAGGCCATAGAAGTTACCTTTGAGGTTCTTCCAGCCTACACGGATTCAAAAGAATCCACTGCACCGGGTGCGTATGAAATTTGGCCAGGCTGTGCTGGAAATATAGCTCTCCAAGCGGAAGTAGGCAGTGCTGCGGATGCGTCAGATGCTTTTAATAAAGCAGCTCATGTTGTTCGATTAGAAACATGGATTAATCGGATAAATGGCGTGCCTATGGAGCCACGGACCGTCGTTGGTGACTATAGTCAAACAGAAGATTCCTACACTCTTTATGCAGCATCTGGGAGAGGCGCGGTACAAACAAGGGAACGACTTGCTACTGTACTGGGCGTACCTCTAACAAAGTGTCGCGCTGTTTTTGGTGATATGGGAGGAAACTTCGGAACGCGCAATGCGTTCTCTCCAGAATTTGCTTTAATCCCATGGGCAGCCAGACGGGTTGGTTGTCCGGTAAAATGGGTAGGGACACGAAGCGAGTGCTTTCTATCTGATTATCAGGGGAGAGATCTGCGTTCTACCGCAGAACTTGCTCTATCGGCAGACGGAAAGTTTTTGGGCCTTCGGGGCCACAATACCATGAATCTTGGAGCTTATTCGGTCTATTTCTGGCCTCTGCGCAAGGGATTATCGATGATGCAGGGTGTATACAACATCCCTGCCATTCATTTCCGCGGAGAAGCCGTTTTCACCAATTTGCCTCCGACGGCTGTTTACCGAAGTGCAGGTCGACCTGAAGCAATTTTCATTGTGGAACGGTTAATCGATATGGCCGCAGAGGAAATGGATATTGACCCAGTAGAACTTCGTTCTCGCAATCTAATCCAACCCCAATCCATGCCTTTCACCACACCCGTTGGTGTGACATACGACAGCGGCGATTATCCAGCCTCCATGAAGGAAGTTTTAGAGGCTGCTAACTGGATAACCTTTCCAGAGAGAAGAGCCCAATCCGAAACCTTAGGAAAGAAACGCGGAATAGCGATTGCTAATTACATTGAAGTCACCAGTGGTATTCCACGCGAACGTGTTGAACTGAGGGTTACCCATGATGGAATGGTTGAATTCGTTGTAGGAACCATGTCGAGTGGCCAAAGTCATGAGACCACCTTCCCTCAAGTTGCTAGCGAGTGGCTAGGAGTACCATTCGATAAAATTCGTTTTATCGCAAATGACACCGCAAGAGTAAGTGTTGGCGGAGGTTCTCACTCCGGACGTTCTATGCGACTTGTGACAATTGCATTAAATCAAGCCATTGAAGCGCTTATAGCTCGCGGCAAGGCTATTTTTGCTCATATAACCAATCTTCCCGACAACGAGATTTCTTATGAAGAGGGATCCTTCGTAGGCCCAAACGGGCAAAGTATGGATCTTTGGCAGGTCAGGGATGCCGCTGAAACTTTAAATAGTCTGCCTAGCAACCTCAAAGGACATTTCGAGGGTATAGGAGATATTGTAAATCGCGTTGGCGGATATCCCTATGGCTCACATGTCTGCGAGGTTGAGGTTGACCCTGAGACCGGCGTTGTTGAAATCCTGAAGTGGACTGGAGTTGATGATGTCGGCAACGCAATTAATCCAATGGTTCTACATGGACAGGCTCACGGTGCTATTGCCCAAGGGTTGGGCCAGGCACTTTTTGAACATTGCAAATATGATGATCAAACAGGCCAACTGCTTGCAGGCTCCTTCATGGACTACGCTGTTCCGCGGGCGGATGTAACCCCGCCTATGCAAACATTAATTTCAGAAATTCCAGCTAGCTCACATCCTTTTGGAATTAGACCCGGCGGTGAAGGTGGAACAACACCAGCTCTAGCGGTTGTGATATCTGCAATAGTAAATGCTTTGAGAGATTATGGAATTAAACACATAGAGATGCCTGCAACGCCAGAACGCGTCTGGCAGGCTATAAAACATGCATCAGAGAGTGATCAAAAAACGATCTAAAGTAATTTAACCGAATTTATACTTGCGTTGTTTAATAGTCGAAGGACCAAATGATCAGAATAGGAATTGATGTTGGTGGAACATTTACTGACCTGACGTTACTGCAGGGTACCAACGCCATCCACCACAAGACGCCTTCGACACCAAAGGAACCCGCGCGGGCTATTGAGACCGGTTTACGAGAAATTCTACAACTTGCCTCTGTTACTCCTGATCAAGTCAATTGGATCGGTCATGGAACGACTGTCGCCACCAACATGGCCATCGAGAGAAATGGTGCCAAAACGGCATTAGTAACGACCAAGGGCTTTCGTGATGTCTTAGAAATTGCAAGACAAACACGCCCCAATCTCTATGACTACCGCGTCACTCGCCCACCTGCTCTAGCTCCCCGGCGGAATCGAGTAGAGGTTGCGGAACGACTTGACCAGGACGGCTCTATCCTAATCCCTTTGGATACAAAGGCTGTAACAGATGCTGGTAAAAACTTTTTAGATGCGGGGATAGAGGCGATAGCTGTTGTTTTTCTCCACAGTTATCGAAACCCAATCCATGAACAGCAAGCTGAAGAAATTTTGAAATCTTTACTTCCGAAGGCGTTTGTTAGTTGTTCCATCAAGGTTTCGCCTGAGTTTCGCGAATTCGAAAGAACATCAACAACGGTCCTAAATGCATTTGTTGGTCCAAAAATGGCAACATATTTTGGAGACCTTCGAAATCGGGTTATCAAACTTGGCATTACAGTTGAGCCATACATAGTTCACTCCGGCGGCGGTCTCATGACACTTGAAACAGCCGAGCAAATACCAGTGAGCACTTGCCTTTCTGGCCCATCGGCAGGGGTGGCAGCCGCTGCAGTAATAGCTCTCAAAGCCGGGTTTCCAAATGTTGCAACTTTTGATGTTGGCGGCACATCAACCGATATTGGTCTTATCATTAATGGTGAAATTCGTATTTCCGCCGAACGTGATGTAGCAGGTTATCCAGTAAGAACACCCAGCCTTGATATTTCAGTCATAGGAGCCGGTGGTGGTTCACTAGCAGTAGTTGACGCCGCTGGGGGGTTATCCGTTGGCCCACAAAGTGCCGGGGCAATCCCAGGCCCAGCAGCTTATGGAAATGGCGGCAAAGGAGCGACATTAACAGATGCTAACCTAATTCTCGGGAGACTAGATGCAAATACTGGCTTAGTTGATGGCTCTACAGAACTTGATTTAGCGGCAGCAGAAAACGCTATGACCGAGCAAGTAGCAAAACCTCTAGAGATTACACTGGAGAGAGCTGCCGCTGGGGTTTTGTCCGTAGCGGCTGCAAACATCGCTAGGGCTATACGTTCCGCATCAT
>Ga0255759_10003051_pt1 | contig 14784 bp, 11 predicted proteins | sample 101ome_20_FD_179959 | JGI IMG/M metagenome (GOLD analysis project Ga0255759, IMG submission 179959) | Coastal salt marsh microbial communities from the Groves Creek Marsh, Skidaway Island, Georgia - 101404AT metaG (version 2) | ecosystem: Environmental > Aquatic > Marine > Intertidal zone >...
CTCACCAGAGCCAGATTTATTAGATAGCACTGTCGTAATAGCAGCAGTTAATGTGGTCTTACCATGATCTACATGACCAATCGTTCCTACGTTAACGTGTGGTTTTGTTCTCTCAAACTTTCCCTTTGCCATAATTAATCTTCCTCTTTAAATTTTAAACGTTTACCTTTTCACTCATTATTGATTCGGCTACATTTTTTGGAGCCTCATTGTAATGCTTGAATTCCATTGTGTAAGTAGCTCTACCCTGTGTGAGAGATCTCAATGTCGTGGAATATCCAAACATTTCTGATAGTGGCACCTCTGCTTTGACAGTTTTACCACCACCTGAAATATCTTCCATTCCTTGAATCACGCCTCTTCTAGATGATAAATCACCCATAACATCACCCATTTTTTCTTCGTTTGTTTCCACTTCAACAGCCATAATTGGCTCAAGAATTATTGGGGTTGCTTTTCTCATTCCGTCCTTAAACCCCAATATTGAAGCCATTTTAAATGAATTTTCAGATGAATCAACATCATGGTATGACCCATCAAAAAGAGTAACCTTAACATCGACAACTGGATAACCTGCTAAAACTCCACTTGACATTGCCTCGTTTAGACCTTTAGTTACAGCTGGAATGTACTCTTTTGGAACCACCCCACCTTTAATGGCATCAACAAATTCAAACCCTTTACCTTGATCCTGAGGCTCAAGTTTCAGCCAAACATGACCGTATTGTCCTTTACCACCAGACTGTTTAACAAATTTCCCTTCAACTTCAACAGAGTTTTTGATTGCTTCTCTGTAAGCAACTTGTGGCTTACCAATGTTAGCATCAACATTAAATTCTCTTTTCATTCTATCGACTAAGATTTCTAGATGCAATTCCCCCATGCCTGAGATAATAGTTTGGCCAGACTCCTCATCACTTTTAACTCTGAAAGAAGGATCCTCCTGTGCCAATCTTCCAAGTGCTAAAGCCATTTTTTCTTGATCTGCTTTTGTCTTAGGCTCAACAGCCTGAGATATAACAGGCTCTGGAAAAATCATTTTCTCTAATATTATTGGGTTTGTAGGTGCGCATAAAGTATCACCAGTAGTGGCATCCTTAAGCCCAACAGCAGCGGCTATGTCACCTGCAAAAACCTCCTTAATTTCTTCACGATTATTTGCATGCATTTGTACTATTCTACCAATTCGCTCTTTACGACCTTTAACAGGGTTATAAATAGTATCACCAGAATTAACAACTCCAGAATAAACCCTAAAAAAAGTTAACTGACCAACGTAAGGATCCGTCATTATTTTAAAAGCTAGACCAGCAAGAGGTTCTTTATCATCAGATTTTCTAGAATCAGGTTCACCATTCTCGAGTTGGCCTTTAATATCAGGGATATCTACAGGTGAGGGCAAAAAGTCAACAACTGCATCTAGCATAGCTTGAACGCCTTTATTCTTAAAGGCTGTACCACAAAGAACAGGGACTATTTCAACTGCAATAGTTCTACTTCTAATGGCATTCTTCAAATCTTCAACTGGCAAGTCGCCATCATTAAGATATTTATCCATCAATTCTTCAGAAGCTTCTGCTGCTGTTTCAAGCAAAATTTCTCTATATTCATTGGCAGAATCAATTAATTCTGAGGGTATATCCTTAATGTCAAATTTGACTCCCATATTAGCTTCTTCCCAATAAATTGCCTTCATTCTAACTAAATCTACAACACCTTTGAAATTCTCTTCAGCTCCAATGGGCAACTGTAATGGAATAGCATTTGCTTTAAGTCTTTCTTTCATTTGTTTAACAACTTTGAAAAAGTCTGCGCCTTGTCTATCCATTTTATTGACGAAAGCAAGCCTTGGAACATTGTATTTATTAGCCTGTCTCCAAACTGTTTCTGACTGAGGCTGAACACCACCAACCGAGCAATAAACCATACAGGCACCATCTAGAACCCTCATAGATCTTTCGACTTCGATAGTAAAATCAACGTGACCTGGGGTATCAATTATGTTGATTCTGTGCTGCGGCATAGAACCATCCATACCAGACCAAAAACAAGTGGTGGCAGCAGAAGTAATAGTAATACCTCTTTCTTTTTCTTGCGCCATCCAATCCATTACGGCTGCACCATCATGCACTTCACCAATTTTATGAGATATACCGGTATAAAATAGAATTCTTTCAGTAGTTGTTGTTTTACCAGCATCAATGTGTGCACTGATGCCAATATTTCTATAAAGATTGAGTGGGGTTTGCCTAGCCATAATTCTAAAATCTAAAGTGAGAAAATGCTTTGTTCGCCTCAGCCATACGATGAACCTCTTCTTTTTTCTTTATTGCTCCACCTTTATTGTCAGAAGCTTCCAATAACTCAGCCGACAATCTATCCAACATAGATTTCTCAGATCTTTTTCTAGCAGCATCTCTTAACCATCTCATTGCTAATGCGGTTCTTCTTGAAGGACGAACTTCCACTGGAACCTGATAATTTGCACCACCAACTCGCCTTGATTTAACCTCAACTACAGGCTTAACATTATCTAATGCTTTTTCAAAAATCTGCAAAGGGTCAGACTTATTTTTTTTTGAAGACAAGAGATCGAACGCCCCATAAACAATTCTTTCCGAAACAGATTTCTTTCCTGATGACATTATAACGTTTATGAATTTAGAAACATCTTGATTCATAAATTTAGGATCGGGTATTATGTTTCTTTTTGGAACTTCTCTTCTTCTTGGCATACTAAAATTTATCCTTGCTTGCTTTTTTTACTACCATATTTAGATCTGGATTTTTTTCTGTCTTTAACTCCTTGAGTGTCAAGACTACCTCTGACAATGTGATATCTAACTCCAGGAAGATCTTTAACCCTACCCCCTCTAATCAGAACAACACTGTGCTCCTGAAGATTATGACCTTCTCCGCCGATATATGATATGACCTCATATCCATTTACCAACCTAACTTTGGCAACTTTTCTCAAAGCAGAATTAGGTTTTTTTGGGGTAGTAGTATAGACCCTTGTACAAACACCTCTTTTAGCAGGAGAACCCTCCAAAGCGGGAACCTTACTCTTACTTTTTGGTACCAGTCTACCCTTTCTTACAAGCTGATTAATAGTAGGCATAAATAAAAAATTTCTTTAGAAAACGTTGAAGTCTATCGTTTAAAAGAGTCATTGTCAATAGTCCTTATTCACTAATTTCTTGATTTTCAGAGTCACCCTCAATGCTGTCATCTGTATCTACAGACACCTCGTCATCAATAGGTCTATTAATGTAGGATTTATTCTTATGGTATGCTAATCCAGAGCCAGCAGGTATTAACCTACCAACAATTACATTTTCTTTTAATCCCCGCAATTCATCTCTTTTACCCATAATCGAAGCCTCTGTTAGAACTCTAGTCGTTTCTTGGAAAGATGCGGCAGAAATAAAGGAATCAGTTGATAAAGATGCTTTTGTGATACCAAGCAAAATATGCATATACTTAACTGTCTTTTTATTATCAGATAACAAACCATCGTTAATTGTTAAAACTTCAGATTTTTCTAACTGTTCACCAACTATTAGATCACTGTCCCCTGAATCAGTAACAATTACTCTTCGAATCATTTGACGTAATATCACCTCGATATGTTTATCATTTATTTTCACACCTTGAAGTCTGTATACATCCTGAACTTCGTCGATAATATAAGATGCCAATGCCTCAACACCAAGAAGTCTTAGAATATCATGTGGATCGGCAGGCCCATCAACAATCTGTTCCCCAACATTAACCATTTGACCTTCATGAACTAAAACATGCTTATCTTTTAAGATCAAAAATTCATGACTTTTACCAGAGTTATCTGTAATAACAAGTCTTTGCTTACCTTTGGTTTCTTTACCAAAAGAAACAGCTCCTGTCACCTCAGCCAATATCCCTGAATCCTTTGGAGAACGAGCTTCAAATAATTCAGCGACCCGAGGAAGTCCACCAGTAATATCTCTAGTCTTCGAGGTTTCTTGAGGAATTCTAGCAATTACGTCACCAGCATTGACTTTGGCCCCATCTTTCACATTAATAATTGAATTTGTAGGAAACGAAACGTTAACAGAAATATTTGTTCCTGGCACAGTAACTTCAGTACCATCATCATTCAGTATCTTAACACTCGGCCTAACTTTAGACTGATTAGAAGAACTCTTCTTACCTTCAATGACAACTAACGAAGATAAACCCGTAACATCGTCAATTTGTCTTGTAACGGTAACACCCTCTTCAACATTCTCAAATTTTATATTACCAGAAAATTCTGAGATTATTGGCCTAGTATGAGGGTCCCAGTTAGCTAACAGCTTGCCTGGCTTAACCTTTGAACCATCAGCAGAAGAAAGATACGCCCCATAAGGTACTTTATGCCTTTCTCTCTCTCTACCTGTATCATCAATAACAATAATTTCATTTGACCTTGAAATGACTATATTTTCACCTTTATTGTTTTTTATAAGTCTTACTTGATTTGGTAATTTAAGAATACCTTGAGATTTAGAGACTATAGTACTGGTAACAGCCGCTCTGGATGCAGCACCACCTATATGGAAAGTTCTCATAGTTAATTGGGTACCAGGCTCACCAATTGATTGAGCCGCAATTACTCCAACAGCCTCACCAATATCAACCATTCCACCACGCCCAAGATCTCTTCCATAACATTTACTACATAAACCATAGCGGGTTTCACATGTGAGTGGGGTACGAACTTTAACCTCATCAACTCCAGAATCCTCAATTAAAGCAACAGCATCTTCATCAATGAGCTGAGCAGAATCAACCAAAACATTCCCACTATTAGGATCCAAAACTTGATCAGCTGCAACTCTGCCTAATATTCTTTCACCCAAAGGTTCAATAACTTCACCACCTTCAATTAATGCTTTACGAGGAAAACCATCGCTAGTCCCACAATCATGCTCAACAATAACTAAATCCTGCGTAACGTCAACAAGACGACGAGTTAAATAACCTGAATTAGCAGTTTTCAGTGCAGTGTCGGCTAAACCCTTTCTAGCGCCATGTGTAGAAATAAAGTACTGAAGAACATTAAGACCTTCACGAAAATTTGCAGTAATGGGAGTTTCAATAATCGATCCATCAGGTTTTGCCATCAACCCCCTCATTCCAGCAAGTTGACGAATTTGAGCAGCTGACCCTCTTGCTCCTGAGTCGGACATCATGTAAATCGAGTTAAATGACTCCTGCAACAAATCATCGCCATTTTTACCTTTTGCAATTTCCAACTTTTTAGTATTTTTATTGTAAACTTCAACTTTTTCTTGAGCAATTTTATTCATCATGGCTTTTGCAACAAGATCACCTGCTTTTCCCCAAATGTCGACTACTTTGTTGTACCTTTCGCCATCTGTAACCAAACCAGATGTATACTGGTTCTCAATTTCATGAACCTCTTTCTCTGCAGAGGATATAATCGAGTTTTTTTCCTCAGGTACAAGCATATCGTCACTACAGAATGATACTCCCGCTTTGGTAGCGTATTTAAATCCAGTGTACATAAGTTTATCTGCTAAAATAACTGTTTCTCGTAGCCCTACATTTCTAAAACTATAATTAATGAGCTTTGAAATTTCTTTCTTTTTCATGGATTTATTAATAAGATCAAACGATAAACCCTTAGGCAAGATGTTCGACAAAAGAGCCCTACCAACGGTTGTCTCATACCTAACAACTTCTTCTTCGTATAAATCGTGAATCATTTTATATTGGTTTATTCTTACAATACAAGGTTCATGTATACCAATTGAACCTGTTTCGTAGGATTTTGTTAATTCATCGATATCTGAAAAAAGAGCAGGTTTTTTATTAGGGTTAATTTTTATTCTTGTCATGTAGTAGAGACCAAGAACAATATCCTGCGAAGGAACAATTATCGGCTCTCCATTTGCAGGCGAGAGAACATTATTTGAAGCCAACATAAGGGTTCTAGCTTCCATTTGAGCCTCAATTGAAAGGGGTACATGAACCGCCATCTGATCACCATCAAAATCAGCATTGAAAGCAGCACAAACTAAAGGATGTAACTGAATCGCTTTTCCTTCAATTAATATAGGCTCAAAAGCTTGAATACCAAGTCTATGCAGCGTAGGAGCCCTATTAAGCAAAACTGGATGCTCTCTGATAACCTCCTCTAAAATATCCCATACTTCAGGGACCTCTTGTTCGACTAATTTTTTTGCTGCCTTGATAGTTGAAGCATGTCCTAAAATTTCAAGTTTTTGAAAAATATAAGGTTTAAATAACTCAAGAGCCATCTTCTTTGGTAATCCACATTGATGCAATTTAAGCTGAGGACCCACTACAATTACAGATCTACCTGAGTAATCAACTCTTTTTCCAAGAAGATTTTGTCTAAATCTACCACCTTTACCTTTAATCATATCGGCTAGTGACTTTAAAGGCCGTTTATTAGAACCAGTCATTGCCTTACCTCTTCTACCATTATCAAGAAGGGAGTCAACAGATTCTTGGAGCATCCTTTTTTCATTTCTTACAATTATCTCAGGAGCATTCAATTCAATTAATCTTTTAAGTCGGTTATTTCTATTAATTACCCTTCTGTATAAATCATTAAGATCAGATGTTGCAAATCTTCCACCGTCTAGTGGGACTAGCGGTCTTAACTCAGGTGGCAAGACTGGTAAAACATCAAGAATCATCCACTCAGGCTTATTAAAAGATTTTATAAAAGCATCAATGACTTTTAACCTTTTAGCAATTTTTTTGAGTTTAGTTTCAGAATCGGTTGTCTTCAATTCATCCTTGAGGTCTTTAGAAACAGCATTTAAATCTAAATTAATAAGTAACTCTTTGATAGCTTCAGCGCCCATTTTGGCAGTAAAATCATCCCCAAATTCCTCTAATTTTTCGTGATACGATTCTTCGGAAAGGATTAACCCAGGCTCAAGATTGGTTAAACCCTGATCAATAATTACATAAGCTTCATAATAGAGAACCCTCTCTATATCCCTTAAATTCATATCTAAAACTAATCCAAGTCGGGATGGAAGTGACTTTAAAAACCATATGTGAGCTACAGGTGAAGCGAGCTCAATATGCCCCATTCTCTCCCTTCTAACATTAGAAAGTGTTACTTCAACCCCGCATTTTTCGCAAATAACTCCCCTATGCTTTAATCTTTTATATTTGCCACACAAACATTCATAATCCTTGACCGGTCCAAAAATTTTAGAACAAAATAAGCCATCTCTTTCAGGCTTGAAAGTTCTATAATTTATTGTTTCTGGTTTTTTTACCTCACCAAAAGACCACGAGCGTATTTTTTCAGATGATGCCAAACCAACCTTTATTGCATCAAACTCCTCTTCTTGTGATACTTGTTTAAAAAGATCTAACAATGCTTTCAAAAAAAACTCTCCTTGTAACTATTTATTGTATCTCTCAAGGTCAATATCCAGAGCGAGTGACCTTATTTCTTTAACCAAAACATTAAACGATTCAGGCATACCTGCATCAATTTTATGCTCTCCCTTTACAATATTTTCATAAACTTTTGTCCTACCTGTTACATCATCACTTTTAACAGTAAGCATTTCTTGTAAAGTATATGAACTACCATAAGCCTCAAGAGCCCAGACCTCCATTTCCCCAAATCTTTGACCACCAAACTGAGCCTTACCACCAAGAGGCTGTTGAGTAACCAAGGAATATGGTCCCGTTGATCTTGCGTGCATCTTATCATCAACCAAATGATGTAATTTCAACACATGCATATATCCTACGGTAGTTAATCTATCAAACTTTTCGCCAGTTCTACCGTCTATTAACTGAACTTGTCCAGAAGAGGGTAGATCCGCAATGGTTAACATCTGTTTGATTTCATTTTCAGTTGCTCCATCAAAAACGTTAGTAGCAAAAGGAACGCCGCTTTTTAAATTGTCTGCTAATTCAAAGACTTCACCATCACTAAGACTTTTTATATCTTCTTTGTGACCACTTGAATTATACACTTTATTTAAGAAGGATCTCATTTCTTGAGCCTTAACATTTTTCCGCAACATTTCATCAATTTTATCTCCAATGCCCTTAGAAGCCCAACCTAAGTGTGTTTCCAAGATCTGGCCTATATTCATTCTAGAGGGCACACCTAGTGGATTTAAAACCACATCAACTGGTGTACCATCTTCCATGTAAGGCATATCTTCAACTGGCACAATTCTGGAAACAACCCCCTTATTTCCATGTCTTCCAGCCATTTTATCGCCGGCTTGAAGTGTTCTTTTAACAGCTATATAGACTTTTACCATCTTTTGAACTCCTGGTGGAAGCTCATCCCCAGAAGTTAATTTCTTTTTTTTATCTTTTAAAAGTTGGTCAAGTGTAGATCTTGCGTCCTTAATTGTTTTTTGCAAACTTTCCATTTGAGACGCCGCATCATCATTTTGCAGGCGAATGTCAAACCAATCCTCTTTAAGTAAATCAGCCAAATAAGACTTTGTAATTTTGGATCCTTTCGATATTCTTTTTGGTCCACCATTAACGACTTTACCGATCAAAAGCTTCTCAAGCCTTGCATACAAATCTGATTCGACTATTCTCCATCTGTCAGACAAATCTTTGTTGTACGAATCTAGTTCTGCATCAATAATTGATTGAGCTCGGGAATCTCTTTTAATTCCCTCTCTGGTAAAAACCTGGACATCGATCACTGTTCCTTGAGTACCAGATGGGGCTCTGAGGCTCGTGTCCTTAACATCAGAAGCTTTTTCCCCAAAAATAGCTCTGAGTAATTTTTCCTCAGGTGTTAATTGAGACTCACCTTTGGGAGTAACTTTACCAACTAAAACGTCACCAGATTTTACCTCAGCACCAATGTAAACAATCCCAGATTCGTCTAATCGGGATAGTTGTGTTTCAGAAACATTTGAAATGTCTCTTGTAATCTCTTCGGAACCTAATTTAGTATCGCGAGCTAAAACTTGCAATTCCTCAATGTGAATAGACGTAAATTTGTCTTCCGTGACAACTTGTTCAGAGATCAAAATAGAATCTTCAAAGTTGTATCCGTTCCATGGCATGAAGGCTACAAACATATTCTGCCCCAAAGCTAATTCACCTAAATCGGTAGAAGAACCATCAGCTATAACATCACCTCCACTGATCTTGTCACCTTTTTTTACAATGGGTGTTTGGCTAATATTCGTATTTTGATTAGATCTTGTATATTTAACAAGATTATATATATCGACTCCAAGACTGTCAGAAGATATTTCGTCATCGTTGACTTTGACAACTATTCTTGAAGAATCAACATAATCTATTGTGCCACTCCTAGATGCTACAACGGTAGCGCCAGAATCCATAGCAACAGTTCTTTCAATTCCGGTACCAACAATAGCTTTTTCAGATTTAATACATGGTACAGCTTGTCTTTGCATATTCGACCCCATTAAAGCTCTATTAGCATCGTCATGTTCTAAAAATGGAATCAAACAAGCAGCTACAGAAACTATTTGTGAGGGAGACACATCCATATATTGAATTTTATCTGGAGTTAATAATGAAAATTCATTTTTATATCTACAAGATACGATATCGTCTGCAAATGATCCATTTTCTTTCAATGAAGCATTAGCCTGCGCAATAACATATTGACTTTCATCAATCGCTGTTAGATATATAATATCTTGAGTAACCTTTCCGTTTTTAACTTTTCTGTATGGAGTTTCTAAAAAGCCATATTCGTTTGTTCTTGAATATAATGCCAAAGAATTAATTAAACCAATATTTGGACCCTCAGGTGTTTCAATTGGACAAACCCTGCCATAATGGGTCGGGTGGACATCTCTAACTTCAAATCCAGCTCTTTCTCTGGTTAAACCACCTGGACCAAGTGCAGAAACCCTTCTTTTATGCGTTATTTCAGACAACGGATTTGTTTGGTCCATAAATTGTGAAAGTTGACTTGATTGAAAAAACTCTCTAATTGCAGCAGAAATGGGTTTTGAATTGATTAAATCATTGGGCATTAAATTTTCAGACTCTGCTTGCGAAAGTCTTTCCTTGACGGCTCTCTCTACTCTTGCAAGCCCTGATCTAAATTGATTTTCAACCAACTCACCAACCGAACGAACTCTTCTATTTCCAAGATGATCAATATCGTCAATCTCACCTCTTCCATTACGTAATTCAACTAAAATACTAATAACAGCTAAAATATCATCATTGCAAAGGGTACTTAAATGGTTTTTTGATTTAATATCCAAGTTTGAATAAAACTTTTGCAACCATTCTGCAGATTTTTCATCTCGAAACTCAGGATATGCTCGAAAATTGAACTTCATTCTTCCAACATTACTTAAATCATATCTTTCGTTAGAGTAAAATAATGATTCAAATAAGTAGTTAACTGATTCTGGAGTTGGTGGCTCACCGGGTCTCATCATTCTATAAATGACGACTCTAGCAGAAAGCTCATCTATCGAATCATCAAGCCTCATAGTATCAGAAATGTAAGGCCCATTATCCAAATCATTCACAAAAAGTGTATAGATTTTGCAAGAACCAAATGAAATTAATTTTTCGAGCAAAGGCTCGTCAATTAAACTATTACAATCTGAAATTATTTCTCCAGTTTCCTCATCAATTATTTTTTTTGCAAGAATTCTACCAACTAAATAATCAGATGGCACAGTTATTGTGTCTATTCCTGCTTTTTCAATTTCTCGAATATGTCTAGCGGTAATACGTTTGTCTTTAGCAACAATGACATTACTTTTCTTATCCTTTATATCAAATTTAGCAATTTCACCTCTTAAGCGTTGAGCAATTAATTTGAGAGTAAATTTTCCTTTTGAAAAAGAAAATTCATCATGAGAATAAAAGGTATCTAAAATTGCCTCATTATCTAAACCGATTGATCTAAGTAAAACTGTAACTGGCAGTTTACGTCTTCTATCAACCCTAAAATAAAGAATATCTTTGTGATCAAACTCAAAATCAACCCAAGATCCTCTATAAGGTATTATTCTAGCAGAGAATAAAAGTTTTCCAGAGGCATGAGTCTTGCCTCTGTCATGTTCGAAAAATACACCTGGAGATCTGTGCAGTTGAGAAACAATAACCCTTTGCGTACCGTTTATTACGAAGGATCCGTTATCAGTCATTAATGGAATTTCTCCAAGATAAACTTCTGACTCCTTAATTTCTTTCACATTTTTGTTGTTAGACTCTTTATCAAAGATGGTAAGCCTAATTTTTGCCTTGAGAGGAACTCCATAAGTAAGACCTCTAACGGTACATTCGTTTACATCAAAAGCTGTTGATCCGAATGAATAACCAAGATAATCGAGCTTGGCATTACCAGAATTACTCTGGATTGGAAAAACTGAATTAAATGCAGCTTCTAATCCAACGATTTCTCTTGAGCCGGAACTGACAAACCTTTGCAAAAATTTATCATAGGACTTTAATTGAGTGGCCAAAAGCCCTGGCACATCAAGAACGCTTTGCTGCTTTGCAAAACTTTTACGAATACGTTTTTTTTCAGTAAACGAATACACTAAAACCTCCTAATTAAATAGAAAAATTACTTAACTTCTACCTTTGCTCCAGCTTCCTCAAGCTGCTTTTTAAGTTCATCAGCTTCTTTTTTTGGAACTCCTTCTTTAACTGGTTTTGGAGCTGAGTCAACTAGATCTTTAGCTTCTTTTAAACCTAATGATGTAGCAGCACGTACCGCTTTAATCACAGAAACCTTATTATCACCAGCGGCTGCCAAGATCACATCAAACTCTGTTTTTTCGTCACCAGCAGCAGCAGCTCCTGGGGTAGCAGCACCAGCAGGGGCAACTGCGACAGCAGCACTGGCAGATACATCAAATTTCTCTTCCATTGCCTTTATGAGCTCTGACAATTCAATTACAGTTAATTTAGATATAGCATCTAGTATTTCATCTTGTTTTTTTGACATTTTTTCTCCTTAGTCTATTTTTTTTGCATAGCAGTTAACGTTAGCAACAATTTCATAGGCACCGCATTTAATGTAGAAACAAATTTGCTGATTGGTGCTGCCATGGTTGACACTAATTTTGACAATAGTTCTTCTCTTGGCGGAAGTTCTGCAAGAATTTTAATTTCATTATTAGATAATAACTGATCGGTAATGGCTCCAGATGTAATCTTGAAGCTATCATTTTTTTTAGAAAACTCATTAAAGACTTTGGATACTGAAACTGGATCTTCACCAAAACCATATATAGTAGGTCCAGTTGAATGCTCAGATAATGTGGCAAAGGAACTACCTTCTAAAGCTAATCTAAAAAGTGAATTTTTTATTACCTTAACCTCAACCCCAGAATTTCTTGATAATACTCTAAAATTTTCTAAGTCTTTTACATTTACACCACTATAATGGGCAAGCAATACACACTCAGAATTTTTCAATTTATCTTTCAATTCACTTAGAATTAAAGTCTTATTTTCTCTTGAGATTGTCAAAGTTGTCTCCGTTTATTAAAAAAATGGTAAAACTAGTATTTTACCGCGCATCTACGCAGGAAATTAAGCAAAAGCACCTGCGGTCTTTGATGACACCATGAGGAGTCAACAAAATTACTTAAAAAAGTTAACATCAACAGTTAAACCAGGACCCATAGTGCTAGAAAGGCTTATTTTTTTTAAAAATATTCCCTTTGCACTAGCAGGCCTTAATTTAGAAACAACACCAATTAACTCTTTCATATTCTCGAGCAAATCACCACTCTGGAAAGATAACTTTCCAATTATGCAATGAAGGATACCGCCTTTATCAGATCTAAATTGTACCTGACCTTTTTTAACATTATCAACCGCTTTTTCAACATCAGGAGTAACAGTTCCTACTTTCGGGTTTGGCATTAATCCTTTAGGACCAAGAACCTGTCCAAGCTGCCCAACAATTCTCATAGAGTCTGGAGTGGCAATAACTACATCAAAATCTGTAAAGCCAGACTTAACTTTTTCCGCCAATTCTTCAAAACCAACTTCATCAGCTCCAGCAGCTTTAGCTTTTTCAGCCGCATCACCTTGGGCAAACACTATTACTTTGGATGATTTACCAGTACCCTTAGGCAACACAACAGATCCTCTAACCGCTTGATCTGATTTTTTAGGATCAATCCCAAGATTTATAGCTACATCTACGGACTCATCAAACTTTTTACTAGAGTAATTCTTTAAGATTGCAAATGCTTTATCCGGATCATATGTAATATTAAAATCCAACTCTGAATTAATTTTTTTAAATTTTTTTGTTGTTTTAGTCATATTTAATCCTCAATATCTATACCCATACTTCTAGCACTCCCAGCAACTATTTTAACCGCTGCATCTATATCATTAGCATTAATATCAGGCATTTTAACATTTGCTATGGCTTCCAACTGCTTCCTAGATATTTTTCCTACTTTATCTGTGTGCGGTTTGGAACTTCCTTTTTTTAGATTTAGCTCTTTCTTTATTAGAATGGAGGTAGGAGGTGTTTTAACAATAAAAGAAAAACTTTTATCTGCATAAGCCGTGATAACTGTAGGCAACAATAAACCAGGCTCTTGAGACTGAGTTTGCGCATTAAAAGCTTTGCAAAAATCCATAATATTTATTCCTCTTTGCCCCAATGCAGGACCAACGGGTGGACTAGGATTAGCTTTTCCAGCGGGAATTTGTAATTTAATGTAACCAACTATTTTTTTTGCCACTTTTCCTCCAAAACTATGATTTATCTACCTGACCAAAGTCTAACTCTACAGGAGTAGACCTACCAAAAATGGAAACCGAAACTCTTAACTTATTTTTGTCATAGTTGACTTCTTCAACACTACCGTGAAAATCAGCAAAGGGTCCTTCTTTCACCCTAACGTTTTCACCAACTTCAAATAAAACTTTAGGCTTGGGTTTATCAACACCATCCTGCATTTGAGCTAAGATAGCATCGACCTCCTTTTGACTTATAGGAGTAGGTTTTAAAGCTGAACCACCTACAAAACCAGTAACTTTATCAATGTTTTTTACCATGTGCCAAGTTTCATCATTTAGATTCATATTCACTAAAATGTATCCTGGAAAAAACTTTCTTTCACTCAAGGATTTTTGTCCAGATTTGATCTCCATTACCTCTTCTACAGGAATTAGTATTTCACCAAAGTTATCAGATAAACCGACTTGCTGCGATTTTTCAATAATTTTTTTTTGTATAGCTTTTTCATGCCCTGAGTAAACATGCACAACATACCAACTTTTCATACTATTAATAATCACCAAGCAAAATTTTAATAAGCCAACTTAGAAGGCTATCAATCATCCAAAGAAAAATACCCATCAATAAAACAAAAACAAAAACAACAAGTGTCATTTGAGATGTTTCTTTTTTATTTGGCCAAACAACTTTTTTAACTTCAGAAGTAGAATTTAAAACATAAGCCTTAAATGTTTTTCCAGTCGAGGATGAATGAAATATAAATCCTGCTACAACAAAAAAAATAAGTAAAGTTAGAAGTTTGAAGTAAACAGGATAGTTAGCAACAAAGGATGAATTAAAAGCATAAATAGAAGCTACAACACATAATATGCTTAGACTATTCTTTAATTTATCTAACATCTCAATATACCTCATAATGGCAGGCCAGGAGGGTCTCGAACCCCCAACCTTCGGTTTTGGAGACCGACGCTCTACCAATTGAGCTACTAGCCTTCAACCTTATTCTTATTTTCTGACTCTGCATCTTATCCTAC
>Ga0255759_10003055_pt1 | contig 14780 bp, 12 predicted proteins | sample 101ome_20_FD_179959 | JGI IMG/M metagenome (GOLD analysis project Ga0255759, IMG submission 179959) | Coastal salt marsh microbial communities from the Groves Creek Marsh, Skidaway Island, Georgia - 101404AT metaG (version 2) | ecosystem: Environmental > Aquatic > Marine > Intertidal zone >...
ATCACGACAAGATCATTAGAGAGATCGACGCTTATCGGTCGGTGGGCGTTAATCATATTGTCGCCGAACCTCGACAATCTTCAGGTGCTGCGTTCCTAGAGTGCACAGAGGCGCTTGCCGAAATCTTCCGCGACCACGGCGTTGATATGAGCGGACTGTAAACCGGAGCCGCTGCCCGTGATCGATCAACCCGTCAAACTACCGCTGTCGAAAAAGATTCACTTAAAAAAGGGTTAGCGTGGGCGGCCGATGTTGGATTCCCTCGCCCAGCCAGACCAATTCAATATGATTGCTTAGCGTCTCGATCATCCCGCTCTCAATCGACCGCCGAGGCTCTTCATCCCGACGCCCATCATCACGCCGGTGCCCCGCCCTCGAGGTCAGCCCTATCATCTAAGGTCTCTTAGCCTCAGGTTAAATTCGTCGCTCTTGCCCGGCCCAATAGGGTTCGCGCAGCTTACGCTTGAAGATTTTTCCTGAATCCTCCCGTGGAAGATCCATCACAAACTCCCAGATTTTAGGCATTTTGTAACCCGCCACGGTGGCCCGCAGTCGCTCACGCAGCTCCGTTTCCGTGACCTCGGCTTCTGGCTGCAATTGGATATAGGCGCAAAGGGATTCTCCGAACTCTTCATCGGGAATACCAAACACTGCGCAGTCGGCAATTTCCGCAATCTTGTGAAGCTCTGCTTCGATCTCTGCGGGATAAATGTTGACGCCACCCGAGATCACCATGTCGTTAGCGCGATCGCATAAATAGAGAAAGCCATCCTCGTCGAAGTACCCCATATCGCCGGGTGTCACGAGCCCTTCCTTTTCCATCCGCTTTCGTTTTTCGTCATCGTTTTGATAGGTGAAATCAACACTTCCCTTGGTCCGCCCAATGACCTCGCCGATTTCACGAACAGGTAGATCATTGCCCGCCTCATCAATCACTCGAACCATGGCGTCCGGCATGGGCTTACCCACTGAACCCGGGTGAGCCAGCCATTCCTCAGAATTACAAAAAGTGACATTGCCCATCTCCGTCGAGCCGTAGTATTCATTGATGACCGGCCCCCACCACTCGATCATCGCGCGCTTGATGGGCGGGGACACTGGTGCCGCGGCGTGGGCGACGAATTTGAGTGAGGACAAATCGTATTGCGCTCGGACCGACTCGGGCAGTTTGAGCAGCCGATTGAACATGATCGGCACCATGTTCAGGTGCGTCACTCGGTGACGCTCGATCAAGGCTAGGAATTCCTCTGGATCAAAACGAGGGGTGATGACAATGCTCGCCCCCTCCCTAAAGCAAAAACTGGCATGGGCGTTGGGCGCTGAGTGATAGATGGGGCCGACAATGGCTGTGGTTATTTCATGCCCTCGCCCTTCATAACCATTGAACCCATAACTGATACCGAGCATTCGTCTTGAAATTTGGAGTTGCTCTGGCGTGGCCATCGGTCGGCGCACGCCTTTGGGGTGGCCTGTGGTGCCAGACGTGTAAATGATGGTGCTGGGCATCTGGGCAGGGTCTCTCGGCACGGCCTCAAACGCATCGCGCCAAGCATTCCAATCGGCATCATCGTCATTGACGGAGCAGGCTTCATCGCTCAAACCATAGGCGCGTTGGATCGTCTCGGGCACGGGCACAACCAGAATTTTTACGCCCTCGGGCACCACATGCCGAATGCCCTCGAGCAGGTCTGCGTGAACGACAAGCGTCTTCACTCCGGAATCTTTCAAAAGATATTCCGCTTCCGCGGGGGTGTAATGCCAGTTCATGGCCACGGGGTAAGCGCCCACCTTCGCAGCGCCGAGACTTGCTTCAAAAAAAGCGTAGTCGTTCCTCAGGTAGATCCCAACGCCGTCACCGGGGACCAGACCCTCGGCTACAAATCCTGTAGCTGCTTGTAACGCCCTCTCATCAAGCGCCTCAGTTGAAAGTGTCTCATCGCCTCGCCAAATCAAGCCCATGCTTTAACTCCCCTATGTTTTGTTGTGGATCACACCCTCACACCTAGAGGTTGCGTTCACGACCCGCCGGGCGCATTTTATTTGTTCAAGCGCCGCGTGCTTGTCACGCCTCCGACGGGCGGCCCTCATCGCGTCGTCCTCTCCCTCGGCGACCGGTCGCGTTCCAACCTCTTCCGTCCGGCCTCGACCCAGCGCCAAATTTCTTGCTCGAGGATATACCACAGTTCTTGTTGCTTGCTTAACCCGCTTCTTGCGCAGTCTTCAAAGACATGGCGCACAAGAAGACTTGCGCCTCCTCAAAAACTGGTCAAGGATGGGCAAAAAAGGACGACACCCACCACGTGCGTGGCATCGAGGGACACTGACAAATAGGAGTATTGGACATGGTAAAAATCCCAAATGGCATGCAGCTGCCAAGAAAGCTCGATGACATCGATGCCCGCTTCATGACCCAGTTGCTCAGAGCGCGCGGCCTGATTGGCGAAGATAACGAAGTGACCGCCACCGAGGATGAAGGCGTTGGCATGACCGCTGGCTATTTCTCATCGATCAAACGAGTCAAATGCCACTTCAAGCGTCAAACCGATGCGGCGAACAGTTTCGTCGTCAAAACTTGGCCCGATTTTGAGCTTGCGCCCAAGGAACAAATCGCTGGCATGTTTGAAAAGGACATCATCGCTTACACCATGCCAAGCGAGTCGTTTTATCCCAGACCTCAGGTTTACCTAGCAGACTTTGATGCATCAGAGGATCGATGGGCCCTGCTCATGGACGACGCCAGCGCCTTCGGTACACAGAAGCTACACGAGACAGAGCTCACCACCGAGGAGGTGCTTCACATGGTGCCCAAGCTCGTTGAAGTGGCCGTGGCCTGGGAGGGATGTCATGAGGGGCCAAAATCAGAGCCTCTCGACCAACTGGGCATTGTGCACTGGGCGTCCGATGAGAACCTTGCGGCCTTCCGCCAAATCATGCCTGGTGGTGCCCCACTCTATGACATCTGGACCAACATGAGTGATTCGACGCTCGTGAACGGTTATCCATGGAATAAGGAACTCGGGCCTAATTTCACGTCGCTTTTTACTCAAAAACTAGAAGCATTCTACGAACCTATTAAACCCGAGAATGGCGGCACCTGTACGCTGGTTCATGGGGACATCCGCGGTGACAACCTCTTTTTCTGTCCGGTGACTGAGACCTACCCGAACGGCTGGCTGACCATTGATTTTCAACTCTTGACACGTGGACCGATTCCTTCTGATCTGGCCTATTTAATGAATTCCGGCAGTGTGCTGCCCGAGGTCTACGATCCCACGAATCGAGAGATCATCTCCCGTCGATTCTATGAAGCCTTCATGGATCAAACCGAGCTCTACAAAGGCTACAGCTACGACCAATTCCAAAGCGAATTCATGGTCATGTCGACCGTACTTCTGATCTATTACATCGGATTCGGGGCCAATATTTGGCAGGCTGGCTTACAGAATGAACAGGCGTCACGAGTCGAAATGGGTGACCGAGGCGAGACCGAAGCCGACCTAACCCCTGAAGAACGACGTCAACGTATGTGGTGGCGCAAAGCGACGGCTAACTTCCGAGTGACCTATAAGGATTACGACGTCTTCAACCGATTACAGGGCATGCGAGACAACGTCGGCGCGATGGGCCCCTGGTTCGAGGTGCCTGAGCGTTTACGCAACCTTGGGTGAGCTTAAAGGCTTGCCCTCATTGCGGCATATCCGTTACGCAACTTGTGCTTGGCGATGTCAAACTAAGATGCTCCTTAAAGGCCCATCGCCGCACTTGAAGAGGCCCAAGGCACGCGAAAAAGACAAGCACTCCCCTCGGCAGGACACATGCTCGATTCTTGTCTTCTTCACAAGCTGAGGAGGCCATTAGAAGGTGATTGGTCAACAACCCCCGGATTCCAGAATTAGGAATGCGCCATTTACGAATCACCCTATTGTGCATACAAACGACGCAAACCCAGGTGAGGCCTCCTTCAACCCGCTATCGAGCAATCACCCATGACCACTTCGCGCCAACCACTGGCTGAGATGCCTCTGAACGAAATCGATGTTAGTCATCCGGCGCTCTATCAGAGCAATGAGATCCTCGATTATTTTGCTCGATTACGGGAAGAGGCGCCTGTGCATTACTGCGAGCGCAGCGCTTATGGCCCTTACTGGTCAGTGACTCGTTTCGACGACATCGTCAGCGTCGACACGCAACAAGACATCTACTCTTCACAGAAAGGGGGGATTCAGATCGTCGACCTTGAGGGAGAACTCAAACGAATCAACTTTATCAACATGGACCCACCCGACCATGGCTGGCGTCGAAAGGTGGTCAGCCCTGCCGTTGCGCCGACGAACCTTGCCCTTTTAGAAACCACGATTCGAACGCGCGTTTGTGAGATCCTCGATAGCCTGCCCAAGGGCGAACCGTTTGACTGGGTCGACCGCGTCTCCATCGAACTCACCACCCAAATGCTCGCAACCTTATTTGACTTTCCGTTTGAAGAGCGACGCAAGCTCACCTACTGGTCAGAGGTCGCAACCACCAGCGTAGCAAAGGGCGGACTGGTCGAATCTGAGGCGCACCGTATCGAGATACTTCAATCTTGCCTCGCCGAATTCGCTGCGCTTCTTCAAACGCGAGCCAACATGCCACCACAACCTGACATGATTTCCATGATGGCCCACTCCGACATGGCGAATATGGACGCTCAGGAATTCGTCAGCACACTCATCCTGCTGATTGTGGGCGGAAACGACACCACCAGAAATTCAATCTCGGGCGGTCTTTTAGCCCTGAATGACTTTCCCGATGAATGGGCTAAGTTACGTAGCGATCACTCACTGGTGGCTTCACTCGTCCCGGAGATCATCCGCTGGCAAACACCCCTCACAAGCATGCGGCGAACCACGACACAGGCGACGGAATTGGGAGGGCAGGAAATCCCCAAGGGGGCCAAAGTAATGATGTGGTATCTCTCTGGGAATCGGGATGAAGATGCGATATCTAATGCAAACCAATTCATCATTGACCGGGAAAATCCGAGGCGACATCTATCCTTCGGATTCGGCATTCACCGATGCATGGGCAACCGATTGGCTGAAATGCAATTACGTATTCTCTGGGAAGAAATCCTGAATCGAGGCCTCGACATCAAAGTGTTGGGCGCGCCGGAACGAACCTACTCAAACTCTGTCCGGGGTTTTACTTCGATGCCCGTCAAAATCGGGTCTTAGAGTTCACGGCGACACAACCAAAGCAGGTGACGCTCTAGCGATCATTGCAGGGGTGACCGGCTGAGCCGCCATGATCTGGAGTCGAGCGCATCTTCACAAATGCTTCGTCTCTCGACTTGCGCTGCCTCTCTTACCTTCGAGTACACTGCGCTCTTTAAAGGGACAATTTTGAAGGGAGCATTGAACCATGACCGATCATACGCCGTCCGAATGGCTATTCCCTTACGGTAGCGATCAGCGCTATCACCTGCACCACTCACATCTTTTTGCCTCTGACATTGATGCAACCATGGCTTTTTATCAGAACTGGTTTGACGCCCGGGTCGTCTGGGATGGCGGCGTTGCAGGCGCTCGCAACGTTTTTATGAAAATCGGCATCGGTGCCATGCATCTCTACGACCAACCGCCGCGAGATATCGGCAAGAACGCCATCCATCATCTGGGGATGCAGGTGGTGGGTCTCCCCGAGCTCTACGAGCGCATGATAGCTGCGGGACTCAACATCCCGAATCCCATCAGGAATCTCGGCGGCGGGGGTGGCTACTTCATGCTCGAAGCGCCCGATCACGTGCTACTCGAAGTCTTCGAACCAGGACTATCGAAATATGAATCGGTCAGAACCTATTATGGCTTTGAATGGGACGGCCCGGCCGCGAACGATGCCTCCATCACGTAAATTGTTTTGTGAAATCATGCAGCGCTCGCTCATCGAGAACCTTGCTATCGAGACCTCAATCCATAGCTCATGGTGAAGCTCGCGCAGCAGCGGATCAATCAACTTCACCAGATCTAAGCGACCATGAGCGAGCCTTGGGTGACCTTATTCAGTTGACATTAGCTTCGCCCCCCACTAAGGTGCGCCCCGCCTCATGCGCCATCCTTTGGGATGTCCGGCTCACTCATTCGCGAAAGGCTTGCTGCGCATCAGCCTTCTGCCTCGCTCAGATCCACTGAGCCATAAGGACATCCTTTGAATACACCGACCTTTGCGTCGCTGGGACTCGCAGCGCCGATTACCAATGCGCTGAATCAGCTGGGTTATAAAACCCCCACGCCAATCCAATCTAGAGCTTTGCCTTTGCTAATTCAGGGTCAAGACCTATTGGGCATTGCCCAGACAGGCACCGGCAAGACCGCTGCATTCTCACTACCGATTCTGCACTCGATTCAGGTCCAAGGATTGCGCGCTGCAAAGGCGAGACCACTCGCGCTCATTCTGGCGCCGACCCGAGAGCTCGCGATTCAAATCCATGAGGACGTGCAGCGCTATAGTGCTGAGACCAGCATAAGAACGACCTGCATTTTCGGTGGCGCGAACCAGCACCCCCAAGTGAGGCGGTTAGCTAAAGGGGTGGAGATACTGGTTGCCACCCCTGGCCGGCTCATGGATCTCGAAGCTCAAGGTCATCTTGCGCTCGATGCAGTCCAGCACTTTGTTCTGGATGAAGCGGATCGTTTGCTCGATATGGGATTTATCGGCGACATTCGAAAGATCGAAGCGTCACTTCCCTCGAAAAGACAAACCGCGCTGTTCTCGGCCACCATGTCGAAAGAGATCCGGTCGCTCGCAGATTTTCTCCTTCACGACCCTCAAGAAATTAAGGTCACGCCGAAACAAGTGACCGTCGAGAAGATTGCACAGTTCCAGCTTCGAATCGCAAACGAACACAAACAAGCAGCGCTAGAACAGATGCTCAAGCAAGACGATGTCCGCAAAGTCATCGTGTTTACGCGCACTAAACATGCTTCCGAGCGGATCACCAAGAAGTTGCTAAAAGCAGGCTTTTCAGCCAATGCCATTAATGGCAATAAATCACAAAACGCGAGAGCAAAAGCTCTCGATCGCTTCAAGCGAGGCGCCGACTGGATTCTCGTCGCGACTGACGTCGCGGCCAGGGGTATCGACATCCAGGGAATCAGCCACGTGATTAATTTCGAACTGCCACAAGAGCCAGAAAATTACGTTCATCGCATTGGTCGGACTGCTCGAGCAGGATCAACCGGCGTCGCATGGTCTCTAGTTGACCCTTCGGAGAAGAAGCAAGTACAAGCCATTGAGAAAATGACCCATAGCAAGATCGCGCCGCTGGATTTCGAAATTGCTCATGCCTTACCGATCGAGGCGACGCCGACCGAATTCGAACCCACACGCAAATTCAAACCTGATCAGAAGAAGAAATCTGCAACCAAGCGGAAGTGGCCACCCAAGCGAAAGGGTCCTGGCGACGCCAAGGCTTCAAACTCCCAGACGCCAGACGCCAAGCCTCGCCGGAGACCGCGCCGAAAACCCAAGAAAGCAGCTTAGCTTCGACCCCCTAACAACGTTGAGCCGGACCGTCTTGCTGAGTCGGTGCGCAAGAAGCCGAGGGTGCTTGCGCCTGCTGCTCAGCTGAATACGGTCACTCCGAGAACGTGTGGCAGATCGCGCACAATTCGGTATGATCTCGCTTCTTGGATTTGCGCGAGGGTTGGCTCATGACACGTTTTCGTGTCGTTTTACTCATTTTGCTCCTGGCTGTTGTGATCTACACCGTCCCGGTCGTCATGGCATTCGGTCTCGCGCCGCTCCTCCCAAACTTTTTCTCGGAAATCTATGCCATGACCTGGCAGGGTCAATTTAATACGGATTTTATGGGCTTTCTGGTGCTATCAGCGCTCTGGACGGCCTGGCGAAACGGGTTTTCTGGCCCGGGTCTCGGCCTTGGCCTGATAGCCTTTTTCGCCGGGATCCCGTTCCTCACGACCTATCTCCTCATCCTGAGCTATCAGGAAGATGGGGATATTCAGCGAATACTTCTCGGCGTTAACAAACGCTAACCTGAAGCACGCAATGGGTTAAGTGTCTGGCCATTCCCTTACTGGCTCTTGGCGTCACGACCTGCTCGTTCCCAAACGTCGAAGCTGCCCCTGAAGGACAGCACGGGCTTCTACCGAGCGGGCTAACCCGCGGGTCTGAGAGCGGTGACCCGCGCTCCAGCCCGCTTCACTTGCACATCGCGTTGCCCGCTTGCTTCTGATTGCCGGCTTCTTTTGCTTGTCCTATGGTCCGCTGAACGAAAATCCAATCACACATTAAGCGCGCCTCACGTTTGCTTTCTAATGCAACCTCCATCAGGATGCTGGTCAACATCCACGGTCACTCTCCCATGCAATTGGCCATCGAAATTGGTGCTGTCCAAGCTGACAACCTCAAGCTGATCACGGACTGGGTTCAGCACGCTGAATCGTTGGGTGTCAGTATGGCGTTCGCGGCCGAGGCCTGGTGGAGCGACGCCGTGACGCCGCTCGCCTATTTGGCAGACAAGACCAAAACCATTCGCCTGGCGACCGGTATCATGCAGACCACCGCCCGAACACCGGCCATGACTGCCATGACCGCCCTTACCCTCCACGACCTGACAGGGGGCCGGTTTATCTTAGGCCTGGGGGCCAGTGGTCCTCAGGTGGTGGAGGGATTGCACAGTACGCGCTATCACCCTCCTTTGGCTCGTCTTCGCGAGACCGTGGACATCTGCCGGTTGATCTTCAGTGGGGAGCGCGCAGCCTATCAAGGCAAGGTCTTTCAACTGCCCTTGCCAGAAAGCGAAGGCAAGCCCATCAAAATCAATCATGCGCCGACGGACATACCCATTTACCTTGCAACGCTGGGCCCAGCATCACTCGAATACACGGGTCGCTCTGCAAATGGATGGCTCGGAACCTCGTTTTCACCGAACCATCCCGAGGCGCACTTTTTGGATCTGAAAAAGGGTTTAAATGCCGCCGGTCGCTCGCTTAGTGAGCTTGATGTGTGCGTGTCTGCTCGTGTTGAGATTGGTGACGATCTCGAATCGATGATCGAAAAACGCAGAGCCGCAGTGGCGTTCAATATGGGTGGCATGGGGTCAGCGAAAACCAATTTCTATAACGACGCCTTCAAGCGCGCCGGTTTTGAGGAAGATGCCTTGGCCATCCAAGCCCTGTGGTTGGAGGGCAAACGAGAAGAGGCGGCGAAACGAGTCCCAGATGCGATGGTCACAGAGTTTCAAATTCTGGGGCCGGAGCCTATGGTCATAGAACGGCTGAAAGCCTATCGCGACGCGGGCGTCACAACCCTCAAACTGGGGCTCGACGGCGCCGGACCTCTTGGCCCCAAACGGTTTGCGTTACTTGAACACATTGTCGACTTGATGAAGGAAATTTAGATGAAGCTTTACATGGTTCCGCTTGCACCCAACCCCACCAAAGTAATGCTGTACATCGCCGAGCGCGAGGCTCGTGGAACGGGGCTCTCCATCGAGCAGATCGTGGTGAATACGGTGAAAGGCCGGCATAAGGAACCCGAACACCTCGCCAGAAACCCCTTCGGAACGGTGCCCGCCTTCGAGCTCGACGATGGCAGTTTTATTTTAGAGTCGCTGGCCATCATTCATTATCTCGAGGCGAAGTTTCCTGAGGATGCTTTGATTTCTGGCACGCCCGAAGATCAGGCCCGATGTTGGGACATTGAACGTGTGGTGGATATTCGGCTCGCCAGTGCCATGGGCGCTTTTGGTCACGCCACCAACTCGCCGCTCGGTCGCCCACCCGAACCTGAGCGCGCGGCACAACTGCTGGAAACCATGCAGGCGCCACTCGACTTTCTAGAGACGCTGCTTGGCGATGGGCGTCCCTTTCTGACAGGCCAAGAAGTTTCCATTGCAGATATGACGTTGCAGGCGTCGCTTCAATTCGTGCGTTTCGTTAAAGCCGATGTGATGGGCGATCGGCCCTTGCTTCGAGCCTCTGAGGCACGATTTCGGGAAACCCCTGCAGCGCAGTCGGTTCTTAAATGGTAGATGTACTAATAACCGCTGTTCACGCGCTGGATCAAAATAGCTACCCTGCAGCTGGCCCAACGTCACCGCCTTCGCCTGCGCAATGCGGGACCCTGCACCCGTGACCCCAACCACGGAGGTCATGCGCCTAAGCCTTTGTTGTTCGAATCATTCAACGACTGATCGACCCGCCGACCTACCAGACATCCTCATCGAGGGCGTTGCGAAAAACACTGTTCACTTAAATTCTGTCCAGATGGGGCAATGATCCGAGGGTCGCTCCATGGCACGCACGTCATAATCAACATCTGCTGCGATCACTTTATCGCTCAGCCCCCGCGACGTCAGAATCAAGTCAATGCGTAACCCCCGCCTAGGTTCACGTTCAAAACCCTTGCTTCGATAATCAAACCAACTGAAACGATCGTCGACGTCGGGGTGGATCAAACGATAGCTATCGTCAAAACCCTTAGCTTGAATAGCGGCCAGCCACTCACGTTCCTCGGGCAGGAAGCTGGTCTTGCCGTCTCTCAGCCACCGCTTGCGATTGTCTTCCCCAATGCCGATATCCGCATCGAGAGGCGCAATATTCATGTCACCCATAATCACGAACGGATTTGACGAAGACTTTTTGATCGCGCCTAGGCGCTCATCCAAATAGGCATCCAGACCGGCATAAAACGCCGCCTTGTTCGGAAACTTGGTCGGGTGATCTCGATTCTCACCCTGCGGAAAGTAGCCATTCATCACGGTAAGTGGGCCAAAATTCGGGATGTCATACGTCGCTTCAATGAATCGACGTTGAGCATCTTCAGGTTCCCCTGGCAGCCCTTTACGGACGGCTTGCGGCGGTTGTTTTGAGAGCAGCGCAACGCCGTAATGCGTTTTCTGTCCAAAAAAGGTGGCGTGATAGCCAAGCGATTCGATAGCCTCAACCGGGAACTCATCATCTGTCACCTTGGTTTCCTGAATCCCGATGACCTCCGGGGCATGACGCTCGACCACCGCTTCTAGTTGATGCAACCGAGTGCGAATGCTGTTGGTATTAAAAGACACCAGTTTCATGGAGGGCTCCGCGGGACAGTTCAGCCAAGCCGACATCCTAGCAAGGTTTCATCGCCTTGCGTGGCGACCCGATCACGCGTTCGCTGCAGCAAGGTCGTGCAGCCTGCCGCGATTGAATCGATCGACAAATGCATGGATCGAACCGTGATCCTCAGACCCAGCCTCCCGGATGAGACGCCGCACTGAGTTCAAGCTGAAGCACCCAAACCTAACGCTAACTCTTCGCGACCTCTCCCGCGTCAATGGCTCGCACGATCTCGTCGTGCAATTCGGTTTCGATCGGGTACCGCCAAACCAGGGTACTGGCAAGCAGTATGAGCGCCATTGGAATCAGCGTCATGATCATCAAGATGCCATCGAGCGTCTCTTGAGATTGGGTGGCATTACTCTCGTACCCAGTCCAGGTGAGCAAGAACCCAAGGATCCAGCCAGCAATACCGATCGATACTTTCTGTGCGAAGGTCGTGAAGCCGAAGACAATCGCTTCACTGCGAATCCCGGTTTTCCACTGACCGTACTCCACCGTATCTGGCAGCATGGACCAGAACAGCATGCCGAAGGCACTCATGCCCAGCTGAATCACGAACATATGCACGACAAAGCGCTCAAAGGTGGTGATGCCCACACCGTATAACGCCAGCAAGCCACTGGCACCAATCGCTGTGGCAATGAGCCAGGTCTTGCGCTTACCGATCCGATGCGCAATCCAGGTCCAAATGGGAATCATGCACAGACTCGTGATCCCGGTCGTGAGTACCACAATATGTTGCCGGTCATGCGCCTCCAGCGCGTACTTGACGATATACAGCGTATTTTTGCCCATCAGCACCGCAGCGGATGAAAAAAGCAGCACCGAGAAGAAAATGAGCACGAACGGGGTATTAGCCTTCACCATTGCGGCAATGTCCTTCAAACCCACAACAGGCTCCGCTTCGCCTTGCTCGCCGAGATCCGGTTCTGTGGTATTCAAAAAACAAACCACATGTACGGCAATGGCAAGTAGCCCAGCCAAAATCCCCAACTGAAAAAACCCCGAAGCCTCGTTACCGTCACCGAGCCAATGCACCATCGGAAACGCAGCGGCCGAGATCGCGAGCCCACCGCTTGATGCGGCAATCATGCGCACACCCGAAAGCTTGGTTCGATCTTGTGAATTATGGGTGAGCCGCGCGGATAAGGCCGAGTATGGCACCCCCACCACGGTGTACATGGTTCGGAACAAAAGATGCGCAAAAATCAGCATGCCGGTGAGGGCCATTCCCTCAAGGGGTGGTACCCATAACAGCAGTACGAAGGACGCGGCCAAGGGAATGCTGCCGAGCAGAATATAGGGTCGATACCGACCCCACTGAGTTCGAGTCCTTTCAGCAATGATGCCCATCGCAGGATCGGTCACTGCATCCCAAGCGGAGCCTATGAAGAACAAAAAACCGGCGACTTCATTGGGTAAACCTGCAACATCGGTATACCAATAAAGTAAAAAGAATGCGGTGCCGCTCCAGTACAGATTCATGGCGAAGTCGCCAACGCCATACCCTGCAATCAACCGATTTGTGATTTTTGTGGTCGCCATGGTTAGCGATCCTTCAACACTTCGTCGATCACCTTCAATCGTTCCGCTTTTTCAGGGCTGTCCGGCAAGATATGTTCCCAACGATCGGCTGCCTTCGCGCCACGGAGCCATTTCTCTGGAAATTCAGCAGCTTTGCTTCGGTCTTCATGCCTGAAAACAGCGCCTTGATTGAACTTGCGCGTGTACGGCACCGTGTGCTGCCCCTGATTGTTTTTAAGAGAGTCATACAACTTTTGCCGCATCGCGACTTTCACTTCGAGAAGTGCAGGGTCCTCGATCAGGTTGTTGCGCTCACCCGGATCTGCATCTAGATCGAACAGTTCTTCTGTATCCCAGACACCGTGATATTGAACATATTTGTATTGATCGGATCTCAACGCGAACACCGTTGGCGTTTGGGGGTAATTGAACTCCCAGTAGTACTCGTAGGTCAGTTCTTGACGCCAATCTGATCCAGAGGCTCCATCCTGCGCAAGGCGCGCAAAGCTCATGCCGTCATAATGATCTGGCATCTCAGCATTGGCGAGTTCTAGAACCGTAGGGGCAATGTCGATGTTCGCGACCATCTGCTCAACCGTTGCGCCTGCAGGGAAGGAAGGCCCCACCGCAAGCAGCGGCACCCGCATCGATTCCTCGTAAGCGTTTCGCTTATCAATGAGACCGTGCTCACCGAAGAGAAAGCCATTGTCACCCATCAACATCACCACCGTGTTGTCACCCAGGCCTTCTGCATCGAGCCAAGCGCGAAGACGGCCAATGCTGTCATCAACCGCGGAGAGCGTTCGATGATATTCCCTCTTGAAATCCTTGAGAGGTAGATGACTGTGGTAAGGGAAATCGGTGCCGTGCCAACTGTTGCGCTGATTAATCACCCACATAGGCGCATCGTCGCCGGGCGCGGGCGGTGTGCCGAGCTTGATCTCCGCGTTCGCGTATTGATCAACGTGACGCTCAGCCGGTTCGAACGTGGCATGGACCGCTTTGTGCGACAAATACAAAAAGAAAGGCTTGTCTGCATCGCGGCCATTGGGGAACTCCATGGCGTAATCGGTCAATTCGTCGGTGATGTAACCCTTTTGAGGCACGTCCTCACCGTTTACATTCAAAATCGCAGGCTGACCAAAGGCATCCATAGGATAGTAATTGCCCTGCCCAGGGAAGCTGACCCAGTAGTCAAACTCAGGGCGTGGGTCAGAAATATGCCCGCCCATGTGCCACTTTCCAATAAAGGCGGTTTGATACCCCGATTCCCTCAAACGCTTTGGAAACAGTTCTAAACCTTCGGGTAGCGGACTGTTGTTATCCACCACGCCATGGTTGTGCATCATCTGGCCGGTCAAGATACTCGCTCGACTGGGCGAGCAGAGCGATGTCGTGACAAACGCGTTTTTAAAGTGAGTGCCTTGCTTCGCAAGGGCATCCATATTCGGCGTATCCAAAATAGGATTCATAAATCCCATCTCATCAAACCGTTGATCATCCGTCAGAATGAAAATGACATTCGGCGGCTTGTCTTGTGCGATCGCGAGACCCGCCGCCAAAGAATAGAGTAAAGACAATACAGTGAGAGTAGCGCCCCGCACGGCGCTTGCCACAAAAGACGATCGCATTTGAATCTCCCCAGATCAGCTGCGTTTATTTCGACCCGAACGATGCAACACCTTTTCAGATGGTGGAGCACAAAGAATCAAGCCCTGGCCAGTCAGGCCAAGCGCATCATCGCATAGGCCGTTTATTAAGGACGTAACCTAACACACATTGGTCATGCTGCTGAGCGAATCTCGGTTCGAGATCGGTCCTTTATCAGCCGACACCTTGCTGTTATGTGGTCTATTCCGCTGAGTTCTGGTGATTTAAGCTGTTTCTAGCTTATATCCAAGTCCGCGGTTCATGATCACAACACAACCACTCTCACCCAACTTTGGCGTCGAACTCGATCGCAAGCTGATGTTGGTCGATCTATCTGACGCCGATGTCGAGGCGCTAAAGCTCAACATCGCGCGTGCGGGGGTCTTGGTTGCCCGAGATCAAGTCATGACGGCCGATGCTCAAGCGCAATTTGCGGCACGGTTGGGAGAGCTTTTCCCCAGCGCCAAACCGAATCAAACAACGCCCGAAGGGCTGATAAGGATT
>Ga0255759_10003056_pt1 | contig 14780 bp, 14 predicted proteins | sample 101ome_20_FD_179959 | JGI IMG/M metagenome (GOLD analysis project Ga0255759, IMG submission 179959) | Coastal salt marsh microbial communities from the Groves Creek Marsh, Skidaway Island, Georgia - 101404AT metaG (version 2) | ecosystem: Environmental > Aquatic > Marine > Intertidal zone >...
TCAATGAACGGGAGATCTCGGAGATCTCGCCTGCCCTGTTCTCTGAATTTCCAGCGACCCGCATCAGCTGCAGGTAATCGATCAGGATCATGCCAAGCTTGCCATGTTCCCTTGCAACCCGACGAGCGCGGGAGCGAATCTCGTTCGGCGTCAGCGCTGGCGTGTCGTCAATAAACAGCGGCTTATCACTCAACAGTGTGACTGCCGACGTCAGCCGCGGCCAGTCATCATCGCTGAGCTGTCCCGTACGAATCTTGCTCTGGTCAATGCGTCCGAGGGATGACAGCATCCGCATGACCAGAGAGTCTGAGGGCATTTCCATGCTGAAAACCAGAACCGGGGCGCCATCAGATATCACGGCCGCTTCCGCGATATTCATCATGAAAGCGGTTTTGCCCATGGAAGGCCGGCCCGCAATGATAATGAGATCTGATGGCTGCATGCCGGAGGTCATATCGTCAATGTCACGAAAGCCAGTGCTGACGCCTGTCAGGGCACCCTTGTTCTGAAACAGCAGATCAATGCGTTCAATGGTCTTGGTCAGCAGCGGACGCACCGGCTCAGGGCCACCTGTACTCGGGCGCTCATCCGCGATCCGGAACACCTTCGATTCTGCCTCGTTGATGAGCTCAGAGCTGCTGCGGCCCTCCGGGTTGAAGCCGCTGTCGGCAATTTCATGGGCAACAGAAATAAGGTTACGGACTGTTGCGCGCTCGCGCACAATGTCAGCGTAGGCAACAATATTGGAGGCCGTCGGCGTACTGCCAGCGAGATCAGAAACAAACGCCATGCCGCCAACATTATCGAGTTCGCCGACGCCTTCCAGCGTTTCAGAGATGGTAATGATGTCGAGCGGCTGATTCCGCTCGACGAGGTCTATCATGCATCGAAAAATGGTTCGATGATCTGATCGGTAGAAGTCCTCTGCCGAAACCTTGGCTGAGACTGCATCCCACGCATTCTCATCCAGCATGAGCCCACCCAGTACTGATCGCTCAGCTTCAATCGAGTGAGGCGGTACTTTTAGCGGGCTGACTTCATCCAATCTGGGCAATGCTTTTGCGGTTCGGGGACGCCTAGGTTATTAGTCCTCGGCGACCACCGCAAGCTTCAGCGTCGCTACAACTTCAGGGTGCAGATGAACAGCAATGTCGAACTCACCCAGCTCGCGAATCGGGCCTTCCGGGAGACTGACTTCACTCTTCTCAAGCGTCTGGCCAGCCGCTTCTGCCGCGCTGACAATGTCACGCACGGTGATCGAGCCAAACAGTTTGCCTTCATCACCCGCCTTGGTGGCGACGCTAACGCTGAGGCCATCGAGTTTCTCGGCACGACCCTGGGCTTCCGCCAGCTTGCCTGCCGCCTGCTTTTCAAGCTCGGCCCGGCGAGCTTCGAATTCAGCGAGGTTAGCTGAGGTCGCAGGCACGGCCTTTTTCTGAGGGATCAGGAAATTCCTGCCGTAGCCTGACTTGACGTTCACTTTGTCACCGAGGTCACCAAGATTGGCAATGTTCTCAAGCAATATCACTTCCATGACTTAATCCTTTTGACTTGTCTGTAGTCTGTTTCTAACGTTTAACCAGCTGTCCATCAGTGCCAGCGACGCCAGGAATGGGTACACCAGCTGGAACAGCAACACGAGGCAGGTGTACAACGCCACGACCCACCGGCTCGAGAGCGCCCTACTGGCAATCAGCCAGTGCACGAGACCCAACGCCGCGAATATCAGCGGTACGGTCAGCAGCGGCAGCCATTGACCGAGCAGCTCATCAAACATGAAGCAGATGATCATCGCTGCCACCACCGCTGCCGAACTCATCGGCGACAGTCTCAGCTGGTGGAACTCCTTCTGAAAACCGCCAGGGTTATATAGTGCGCTCTGGCACCACCGGGCGATGATCAGCAGGATAAGCATGGCGTAGGCCTGGCCCATCCCGAAGAACCCCAACAGCAGGGTTTTTGCCTCAGCCGGGTCAATAGTCAGAGACGCATCAACCTGGCTTAAATACTCTACGTAGTACTCTGCCAGCCGCTCCAGGACCCCCGAAGCTGTCAGCTCAAAAATCAGTGTGCCCAGCGCTGCCAGGATAACACTGGCGAGCAGCACCAGTTCCCAACTCATCGTCTGCCGCAGCAGAGTTGCCAGCACAAAGGTGCTGAGCAATGCGATGAGGGGGGACGGGTCACCAACCAGGTAAAGCCCGACACCCACTGGCAGCAAGGTCCACAGCAGCACAAACCCGCCTGCTGCGGCGCCCTGCCTCAAGCAAACCAGCGTGACGATCACTGTCGACAACCAACCGAGAAACGGTACGACGGCAGCAATCATGCTGGTGGCGATGGCGTGCATGCGGGTGCGCATCGCCAGCTCCGCAAGAGCTCGCATGATGAATTCTTACTTGTGTGAATCCGTGTACGGAATCAGGGCAAGATAACGTGCGCGCTTAATCGCCTTGGCGAGCTGGCGCTGATATTTTGCCTTGGTGCCCGTGATCCTGGAGGGCACAATCTTGCCCGTCTCGGAAACATAAGCCTTCAGAGTTTCGAGATCTTTGTAGTCAATCTCGGTGATGCCTTCGGCCGTGAAACGGCAGTACTTTCTGCGTCGATAAAATCGTGACATGACTTACTCCTGTGCCTCTTGGGCTGGCTCAGCCTTTTCCTGCTGCTCAGTCTTCTCAGCTGAACGCTGCTGACTTGAATCGTCCCGGTCTTTCCTCTCTTTGCTTTCGCGCTCGATCTTCATCAGCGGCGACTCATCAGTGTCGGCCTTCTTGCGCTTCATAATGAGGTTGCGGATCACGGCATCGTTGAATTTGAAGGCTGTTTCCAGCTCTTCGAGGGTGCCAAGATCGCATTCCACGTTCATCAGCACATAATGTGCCTTGTGGATCTTGTTAATCGGGTATGCCAGCTGGCGTCGGCCCCAGTCTTCGCTGCGGTGAATCTGACCGCCGTTCTGGGTAATCAGGCTTGAGTATCGTTCTACCATTCCGGGCACCTGTTCGCTTTGATCAGGGTGCACCAGAAACACGACTTCATAATGTCTCATCGAGGCTCCTCTCGGGTTAATGCTTCCCTACAGGTGATCTGTGGTGAAGCAAGGAGAAATTGGGACGCGAATCCTACTCAATAACGGCAGGGCTGTAAACACCCAAGTCAGAGCCGGCCTCGCTGCTGATTCACCTCGTACAGGCAGATACCGGTGGCCACAGCCACATTCAGACTGAGATCAGGCAGCGGGGCGGGGATTTCAGCGAGAAAATCGCACTTTTTGCGGATGCCGGCGCGGATACCCGTGCCTTCGGCGCCCATCACCAGGGCCAGCGGACCTGTGAGGTCAATTGCAGGCAGGGGCTGGCTGTCATCCGCCAGCACGGTGCCCACCACCCAGATGCCGGCGTTTTTCAAGTGCTCGAGCGTGCGGCCGAGGTTCGTCACATGCACATAGGGCACCAGGCTGGCAGCACCGCTGGCGGTTTTGACCGCCGCCTCGTTCAGGGGGGCAGACCGGTCCTTGGGTGCAACCACGGCGCTGACCCCGAAACTGGCTGCACTGCGCAGGCAGGCCCCGAGATTACGTGGATCAGTGACGCCATCAAGCATCAGAAACAGCGGACTGTCTGCGCCAATCAGGTCGTCCAGCAGCGACTCGGAGCGTGTCTGCGGCGTTTTCACCACCAGCGCCAAGCCCTGGTCCGCCAGTTCTTCGTGCCGTACCTCGCCGACTGACACCTCGACTCCCTGTTGCTTTGCGAGATCGACAACCTCCTGCAGACGCGGGTTCAGTTTGCCGGGCCTGACCATCAGACTGCGGCCCTCGCCTGCAATCAGCGCCTGGCGTACCGCATGAATGCCTACAATACTCTCCATCAGCGCTGCCGACGGCGCCTGGAGGGAGACCGGCTGACGTCACTACCCTTCGCGCCGCGCTTGCGCTCGGATAGTTTGCGCTTGCCGCCCTTCGCCCTGCGGCGTCGCGCCAGCGGCGAGTGACTCAACAGCTCAAAGTCGATCTTGCGCTCATCGACATTCACCCGCGCGACCTGCACGCTGACCATATCCCCAAGGGAGAAAGTGACGTTGGTTCTCTCTCCGGTGAGGCCCTGGGTTTCCGTATCAAAGTGGTAGTAGTCGCCAGTCAGGGTGCTGACATGCACCAGTCCCTCGACAAAGAGGCCGGTTAGCTCAACAAAAAAGCCGAACTTGGTAACAGCCGAAATGATGCCCTCGAAATCGTCTCCCACGTGTTCCGACAGGAAGTCACACTTGATCCATCCGAGCACTTCGTAAACCGCATCATCAGCTCTGCGCTCCGTTTGGGAAAGATGCTCACCGAATTCTGTGACCGCTTCCTCGTCGTACTCATAGTCACGGTACTTGAGCGGCTTCCCAAAGCGGCGTACCTCGGTCAGGTCACGCTGGCTGTGGATGAGTGATTTGATCAGACGGTGGACGAGCAGGTCCGGGTAGCGCCTGATTGGCGACGTGAAATGGGCGTAGTGGGTAAAGGCGAGTCCGAAATGCCCTTTGTTCTCGGGCTGGTAAACCGCCTGCTGCAGCGATCTCAACAGGGCCACCTGCAGCACCTGGCCGTTCTTGCGGCCGCGCAGCACCTGCACGGCACGCTGATAGTCAGCACCCGTCGCCTCACCCAGGTCAATACCATGGGATACCAGGAAGTTACGCAGGCGCTCGGCTTTCTCCAATTCCGGCTTTTCGTGGACACGATACAGCCCCGGTACTTTCGATTTCGCAATCAGCCGCGCCGCACAGATATTGGCGCAAAGCATGCACTGCTCAATCAGGCGATGAGCCTCGTTTCTTTCAACCGGGTTAACCGCGGCAACCCGACCCTCGTCATCAAAGTCGAACTTGACCTCCGTGGTGTCGAAATCCAGCGCCCCCAACTCCCGGCGCTTCTGCAACAGCAGCCGGGCCAGGTCCTGCATGGCAGACAGGCTCTCGGCATGACGCGGAAACGCCCCTGCAGCCATCCACTCGCCGACCTGGGTATAGGTCAAACGCTCGGCGGAACGGATCACCGCCTCGTAAAACTCATAACCGCTGATCCGGCCCTGAGCCGAGATGGTCATGTCGCAGACCATCGCCAGGCGGTCGACGTCAGGCCTGAGCGAGCAGAGACCGTTACTCAGCTTCTCCGGCAGCATCGGGACCACATACTGCGGGAAGTAGACCGAGGTTCCGCGCTGATAGGCTTCGCGGTCGAGCGCGCTACCCGTTTTGACGTAGTAAGCAACATCAGCGATGGCGACAACGAGGCGATAACCGCCTCCACGGCGCGGCTCGCAGTAGACGGCATCATCAAAGTCTCGGGCATCCTCGCCGTCGATGGTGACAAGATCCATCTGCCTTAGGTCTTCGCGCTGGCGTTTCTGCTGGGGTTTTACTGCTATCGGCAGTGCGTCTGCTTCAGCCAAGGCCTCATCATCGAAACTGAAGGGGATATCGTGATTGCGCAGCGCAATCTCGACTTCCATATCCGGTGTCAGGTGCTCACCCAGCACCTCAACGACCTCGACGGTCGCCATCCCGTGCAGCGTCGGCTGCTCGACAATGCGCGCAACCACGATGTGTCCCTCGTTAACTTCGCCCGAGATATGCTCAATCAGGATTTCATGGTCAATGCGTCGGTGCAGGGGTTCAAGCAACGGCACACGGTTCTCGAAGTAGACCCGGCCTACCAGCTCCGTGGTATTGCGTTCCAGCACCTCAACGATTTCGCCTTCGTCACGACCGCGGCGGTCGCGACCCCTGATTCGAACCAGCACCTTGTCGCCATGGAATACCGACCGCATCTGGCGATGGCTCAGAAAAATATCGTCTCGCTCGGCCTCACAAACGACGAAGCCAAAGCCATCGGGGTGGGCTGAAATAACCCCCGGAAACATCTCGAGTTTGGTCGCCACCGCGTAAACGTTGCGGCGATCAACCAGCAGCTGACCATCCCGCACCATGGCACGCAGCCGCAGCTTCAGTGCATCTCGGTCCCGGCCTTCGTCGATATCCAGTGTTTTTGCGAGACGCTTGAAAGCAACCGGCTCACCGATTGTCTCCATGCAAACGAGGATGGCTTCCCGACTGGCGATCGGGTGCGCGTATTTGCGCTTCTCGCGCTTGTAATGAGGGTCTTTCAAAGCATCGATATCTGATTGACAGGTGTAGCCGCTAATTGTAACCTGCGCGACTCTTTTCGGCCGTGGCTTTTTCGGGCTCGGCCAGACCATCTGCCGAGGTGGTGAAATTGGTAGACACGCTAGCTTCAGGTGCTAGTGGGGGCAACCCCGTGGAGGTTCAAGTCCTCTCCTCGGCACCATTTTTACTGTACTCGTCGCCTGAACTAACCGATCTGATCGAAGGGATTCTGCAATACGATCGTATGTTCACGATCCGGGCCCGTTGAGACAAAATCAATCCTGACTTCGCAGACTTCCTCGATTCGCTTGAGGTAGGCCTGGGCGTTCGCGGGTAGCTCTGCCATGGATCTGGCACCAACGGTCGACTCCTGCCAACCCGGCATTTCCTCGTAAATGGGCAGGGCTGAATCACCGGATTCATCGTAACTCGTACAGATCGCCACCTTGTCGAGCCCATCAAGCACATCGAGTTTAGTGATACAAAGCGCTGATACGCTGTTGATGTTGACCACCTGCTTCAACGCCTGGCCATCGAACCAGCCACACCGTCGCGGTCTGCCCGTCGTCGCGCCAAACTCTTGCCCAACCCTGGCCAGATGACTGCCAACATCATCGAACAGTTCCGTTGGAAAAGGCCCTGAACCAACACGTGTGGTGTAGGCTTTCGTGATACCAAGGATGTAGTCGAGGGCCAGCGGACCAACGCCACAGCCACTGCTGATGGCACCCGCCGTCGTATTCGATGACGTCACAAAAGGGTAAGTACCGTGGTCGATATCCAGCAAGGCGCCCTGTGCTCCCTCGAATAAGAGATTGGCACCCGACTTTCGCAGCACACTCAGCTCATCGACAACGTCAGTCACCATCGGTTTCAGCTGATCGGCATAAGCAAATGAGGCAGCCAGTACTGCGTCGATCTCAACGCGAGGGGCATGAAAGTAATGCTCGAGCACGAAGTTGTGGTAGTCGAGGATTTCTTCAAGCTTGGCCCTGTAGGCAGACTCGTCGAACAGGTCGGCAACACGAACACCCCGTCTTGCCACTTTATCCTCATAGGCGGGGCCAATACCGCGCCCTGTCGTTCCGATCTTTCGGTTGCCTTTGACATTCTCGCGGTTCTGATCGAGAGCAACGTGGTAAGGCAGGATCAAGGGGCAGCTGTCGGATATCCTCAGGCGCTCGCGCACGGCAACGCCGGCCTCCTCCAGCTCCTCGATTTCCTTGAACAGATCCGGAATGGACAGGACGACACCATTACCTATGAGGCAGGTGACCTGCGGGTGGAGGATTCCTGAGGGAATCAGGTGCAGTACCGTCTTCTCTCCCCCCACGACCAGTGTATGCCCGGCATTGTGGCCGCCCTGGAATCGGACCACCGCTGCAGCCTTTTCCGTCAGCAGGTCAACGACTTTACCCTTGCCTTCATCACCCCAGTGAGTGCCGATGACGACAACATTCTTACCCATTGCTTTCTCTCCGCATCAGCTGCCACTTTCCTTCCGCCTGCACGAGGCAGAAGTCGTAGTCCTCGGCGTTACCCGATTCGACGACGGTGTATCCGTCACCTCTCAACCTGCATATTTCTTCCCACAGGCCTGCGCCTTCCCCGCTTACCAGGACGGTGGGCCGGGCTTCGAACTCTATGCTGGCACTCTCTGCCACATTCAGGACGTTGACCGAAAATCCTGTAGCACCTCTGCCCTCACGGCCAAACACCGCGCCGATGTGGTCGTAGCGACCACCCTTGGCCACGGTTTGACTGACACCGTCGACATGGGCAGCGAAAACGATACCGGTGTGATAGGCATAGCCACGCAGCTCACCCAGGTCAAAGTAGAGATCAACAGCCGGGTAACGTACTGCCACTTCCTCTGCCACTGTATCGAGATTTTTGAGTATCGCCACCAGCTCGGGGAATTCCGCATAGAGGCTGCGAGCCCGGTCCAGCATCTCGACGGCGCCACAGAGCAGCGGCAGTTCCACCAGCAGTTTCGCCTTGCCGTCTGAGAGACCCATGGCATCACACTGACGCTGGATCTCCTGCACCGATTTGCGCTGCACAGAGGCGAACAGCGTTTCCTGCTGCGCCTCGCTCAGGCCGAAGGTGCTGACCAGGTGACGGAAAATAGAGACATCGCCGAGATCAACGTGAATGGTCTCGAAACCCAGCGTTTGCATGGATTCAATCATCAGGCAGACAATCTCGACATCACCACGAATAGAGGCGTCACCAAAGAGTTCTGCCCCGACCTTCATCGGGGTGCGGCTTTCGAGCATACCATCCGCTTCGGACTGGACAACGGTGCCGGCATAGCAGAGTCGGGCAACGCCATCGTGCTTCAGACTGTGAGCGTCGATGCGAGCAACCTGCGGGGTGATGTCGGCCCTGACACCCATCGTCCGACCCGAGACGAGGTCGGTGACCTTCAGGGTTTTCAGGTCAAGGTCGCGGCCTGTGCCGGTTAGAAGCGATTCGAGGTACTCCACCATTGGGGGCACAACATACTCGTAACCCCAGGTGGCATAGAGATCCAGCAGTGTGCGCCGGACGGCTTCCAGCCTGCCAGCCTGGGGCGGCAGCACGTCTTCGACGCCGTCGGGCAGCAGCCATCGGTCTACTATGCTCATTGTCAGGTTTCTCTGGTGCAGTTCAGTTGATCAGGTAGAGCAAGCCCGTTCCCAGCAACATGCTGATGAGTCCAACGACCCGCATGGTTCTGTCATCTACCTCGGCAAGCATCATCACCATCTCGCGCCAGCGTCGCGGGTACAGGAAGGGGATGATGCCCTCAATCACCAGTACCAGGCACAACGCCACGCCAAGATCGTGCCACACTTGTCTAACCCAGTTTCCCGCTTAAACCCGCAGGTTTATAGAAGCGAACGGCGGCGAAACTATCGTGTTCCGCCACCACAGTCAACGACCGAGTTGGTTGCTGTTCATGAATTTAAAGAATTCGCTGTCCGGCTGAATAAGCAGAACATCACCCTTGTCCGCGAAAGTGCGCTGATACGCCGACATACTGCGATAGAACTCATAGAAACCTGGGTCCTTCTGGAATGCCGAGGCGTAGATCGCTGCTGCCTCAGCGTCACCCTCACCGCGCAGTTCTTCTGCCTGACTGTAGGCCTCAGCAAGCATCACTTCACGTTGCTTGTCGGCATCGGCGCGAATACCCACCGCAAGTTCCTGACCCTTGGCGCGGTGTTCGCGAGCCTCAATGTCTCGTTCCGTGTTCATACGGGAATAAACCGAGTTGCTGACTTCCGGCGGCAGATCAATCCGCTTCACCCTCACATCAACGACGGCGACGCCGAGTTCCTTATTGGCAACCTCGTTCAGCTTGTTGGTCAACACCAGCATCAGCTCATCACGCTCGCCTGAGACAACTTCATGCAACGTGCGCTTACTGATCTCGTTACGCAGCCCATTATTGATTCGCTCTTTCAGCAGCTCTTCAGCCCGACGTTCATCACCTGAGGTAGCCGTGTAGTAGGTCTCTACATCCTCGATTTTGAACTTCGCGAATGAGTCGACAATCAGGGCCTTTTTCTCGAGTGTCAGGAAACGCTCGGGGGGTGCATCTGACGTCAGGATGCGCCCGTCAAACTTCCTGACCTCATTGATAATCGGCAGCTTCAGATGCAGACCAGGCTGGATGTCGTCGCGCACGACTTTACCAAACTCAAGCAGCACCGCTCGTTGCATTTCAGTCACGATAAACAGTGAGTTCATCCCCAGCAAAACAAGCGCTGCCAAGATAAATCCCATCACAAAGGTGCGAGTGCTCATTATCGTCTCTCCCTGCGACTGCGATTGTCGCTGTTCGTGCTGTAAGCCGGCGCGTTGTTAGCTTCCGGCGAAAGGCTGCCCCTGTTCTGTGACTGCTCCATGATCTTGTCGAGAGGGAGGTACAAAAGGTTATTACCACCGTCAACGTCAATCATGACCTTGGTCGAGTTCGACATGACGCTTTCAATGGTGTCGATGTACATCCTTGTTTTCGTCACTTCCGGCGCCAGCTTGTACTCAGCATAAAGCTTGTTGAATCGTTCCGCCTCACCACGAGACTGGGCGATGACCCGCTCTTTGTAGGCCTGGGCTTCTTCCAGCAGGCGCTGCGCATCACCACGCGCTTCCGGCACGATCTGGTTGGCGTAGGCGTCAGCCTCGTTACGCAACCGGACCTCGTCCTCACGCGCCTTGATCACGTCGTCAAACGCGGCCCGGACTGCATCCGGTGGCGCTGACTCGTCAATGTTGACCTGGGTAACGCGGATGCCAGTGCCGTAGTTCTGCATATAAGTGTGAATTCGCTCACGCACCTCAAAACCCATCTCGGCACGACCTTCGGTCAGCACCTCGTGCATCTCGGTGCTGCCAACCACATGACGCAGGGCGCTTTCAGTCGCCTGGTAGAGGCTCTTATCCGGTTCTCGTACATTCAGCACGTAGTTCTTAATATCATCAATGACGTACTGCACGGTCATTTTCACTTTGACGATATTCTCGTCTTCCGTCAGCATCTCGGAATCATGTGGCCGCGAGCGGACTCGTGTCACATTCTCGATGAGGACCTGATCAATGAGCGGCGGGTTCCAGTGCAGACCTGGCAAAACGATTTCATCCAAGGCCTCACCAAACCGCAGCACTACGCCACGTTCCTGCTGATCCACCGTGTAAACGCCCATCACCAGGTAGATGATCAGGAGCACGGCGCCGGCCAGGCCCAGCAGCGTCGTGTTCAGCGGCTGCCTTGCCCCGCCGCCACCGGTTGCACTGCCACCGCCACCGCCAAACATCTGCGACAGATTCTGCTGCAGCTTGCGGAATGCCTCATCGAGGTCCGGTGGTCCTTCATTGTCGCGATTGCCCCAGGGATCCTTGTCACCCCGGTTGCCGCCTCCTGGTTCATTCCATGCCATCTGTTTCTCCCGTCATTCGACAAGCAGGAAGCCTATTTTCCCACTAATCCTACAATTAATCTTCCAGTATTCAGGCCGCTCAGCCATATAATGCCGCCTGCCTTCCCTGGGTGATTTTCCTCAGGCTGCCCTCTTCAATTTTCAGGCGCATTTCGATCGAGCCGTCTTCGCAGGTTGTCTCCCCTATGACAGCACCCAGCTCAAACAGTTGTGCCCGAATTCTGCCGTCCGCCGGACTGAGCACGATACTGGTTTCGATCACGTCGCTGGCGAGGCACTCGGTGATCGCCGACAGCAGTTCATCCTTGCCCTGGCCTGTCAGGCTGGACACCCAGACTTTCACTGGCGAGCCCTCTCTGTTTCTCTCGATACGCGAGGTTTCACCCAGCAGATCAACCTTGTTATAGACCATTAACTGCGGGATATCTTCTGCACCGATCTCACGCAACACGGCATTGACCTCATGGATGCGTTCGTCCCGGAGCGGCGCAGCCGCATCAACGACGTGCAGTATCATATCAGCCTGACTGACTTCTTCGAGGGTGGCGCGGAAGGCATCCACCAGCGTATGCGGCAACTGGCGGATGAAGCCGACGGTATCAGCCAGCACAGTTTCCCCCACCACGGGCAGCTCCAGCCGGCGCAGCGTTGGGTCCAGCGTCGCGAACAGCTGGTCTTCCGCGTGCACCGCGGCGGCGCAGACCTGATTGAACAGGGTTGATTTGCCGGCATTGGTGTAACCCGCCAGCGAAATGGACCGAGTATCAGAGCGCGCCCGGCTGCGGCGGTTATGGGCTCGCTGCTGTCTGACCTTGGCAAGTCGACCATGGATACGCTTGATACGGTCACCAATCATGCGCTGGTCCGCCTCCAGCTGGGTCTCACCCGCGCCGCCCAGACCCGCCGCACCACCGGCGCTGCGGCCCGATCCCCCGCGCTGGCGGTCAAGGTGAGTCCAGCCACGCACCAGGCGGGAAGACGCATGCTCAAGCTGGGCCAGCTCGACCTGGAGCTTGCCCTCATGCGTACGGGCGCGGCGGGCGAAGATCTCAAGAATCAGCCCGGTTCGACCAAGAACGCGTTTGTCCAGGGCCTGCTCAAGGTTACGCTCCTGAGTTGGCGACAGGTCATCGCCAAAAATGACAAGCTCGCAGGCATTCTCCAGCAGCCATGCCCTGATTTCATCCACCTTGCCACCCCCAATAAAGGTACCAGGGTGGGGAAAGCGTCGGCTGCTCGAAATACAGCCAACGGGCTCGAGGCCAGCAGACTGAGTGAGTTCGATCAACTCTTCCGTCGTCGCGAGCTCAGTGTCGTGTTGCTGGATATGGATCAGCAGCGCGCGGCTGCCAGACTCCGGTCGATCAAAAAACAATGGCGTTTCCGGATAGAGTTACACGCAAGATGGATCCGAACTAATCCTGATCATCTGGCGACGGCATCTTCACGTTTCTCGAAGGAACCACGGTCGAAATCGCCGACTTGTAGATCATCTGGCTGACAGTATTGCGCAGCAGAATCACGAACTGATCGAACGATTCGATCTGGCCCTGCAACTTGATACCGTTGACCAGGAAGATAGAAACAGGAATACGATCCTTGCGTAAGGCGTTAAGGAAAGGGTCTTGTAATGATTGCCCTTTTGACATGTTGCTCTCCTCAAACAGGCGAGACCTTCGGACCGCCACTTATGCGGATCACAGTTTCGCGTTCTTTATTCGTTACTCATGAGCAAATACTCACTGTCTCCAGCCGCGGTCGAAATAGCGATTGAAGGTTCGACTGGCTCTAAGTCGAACGATCCTGCTGCAGGTGCAGCGGGTCGGCAAGCGATCTGCTATTTTAATATGGAGCCACGCCGTAGTATTTTCAAGGCCCCTGCTTTATCTGGCGTCGCCAGCAACTGCAGATCAGACCAGCCCCTGAGCCAGGTGCACTGGCGTTTGGCCAGCTGGCGGGTGGCGATGATGCCTTTTTCCACCATGGTCGGGTGGTCGTATTGGCCCTCGAGATAGGCCCAGACCTGACGGTAGCCAACGGCACGCATGGAGGGCAGGGCTGGATTGAGTTCGGACTCAAACTTCAAACGCGCAACTTCTTCCACCAGTCCGGCCGCAATCATCTGCTTGAATCGCTCGGCGATGGCCCTATGCAGACCAGCTCTGTCAGGCGGCATGATGGCGAGCTCAAGCAACGGAAATGGACAAGGTTCCGTCTGCTGGGCGTGGAACGCTGTCAGCGATATGCCCGTCACCCGGAATACCTCAAGCGCCCGCTGCAGCCGCTGTGTATCCGTGGGTCGGATGCGCGCCGCCGAGGCCGGGTCAATCCGTGCCAGTTCGGCGTGAAGCACCGCCCAACCTACTTCTGCGGCCTCCGCGAGTATGGCTTCGCGCACCTCCGGTGCAGCTTCCGGCATCTCTGCGAGGCCTTCTTTCAGCGCCTTCAAGTACAACATGGTGCCACCGACTATAAGCGGCAATCTGCCGCGGGCCAGAATTTGCGGTACGAGTTTCACCACGTCGCTGCGGAAAGCCGCCGCGGAATAGGGGTCCGCGGGATCACGAATGTCAATCAAGTGATGGGGAATCCGAGCCTGGGTCGCTGCATCGGGCTTGGCTGTGCCGATATCCATGCCGCGATACACCTGCGCGGAGTCTGCACTGATAATTTCGACCTCCAGCTCATTCGCCAGCTCGAAAGCGAGGCCAGACTTACCACTCGCCGTTGGACCGGCAATCACCAGAGCACCGCTAAATGGCATCAGCGCCCTCGCAGAAACAGGCTGTCCAGCTCAGCCAGGCTCATCTCACACCAGGTGGGCCTGCCATGGTTGCACTGACCGCTGCGTTCGGTGTCTTCCATGTCACGCAGCAGCGCATTCATCTCGGCGATCGTCAGCCGTCGATTGGCGCGGACAGAGCCGTGACAGGCCATGGTCGAGAGCAACTCGTCACGGGACTGCTCAACCCGGCGGCTCTCGCCATACTCGGCCAGATCAGAAATAACGTCTCGGATCAGGGACTCGACGTCGGTTTTGGCCAGCAGGGTGGGCACTGCTCGAACAATAATTGAATCTTCGCTGGCATGATTGATCTCAATGCCGAGCTCGGCGAGCTGCTCGGACTTTTCTGCCAGCATCTCCGCTTCAGTCTCACTCACAGTCACCGCCAGCGGCACCAGCAACGGCTGGCTCTTGATACCTGCGGTGTCACAAGAGGTTTTCAGACGCTCGTAGGTGATGCGCTCGTGAGCCGCATGCATATCGACCAGGATAAGACCGTTCGCGTTCTCAGCAACGATATAAACCCCGTGCAGCTGGGCGATGGCAAAACCGAGGGGCGGTGTTTCGCCTTCGGCTTCGGCCGGCAGCGGCTGGACAGCGGCGTCCCGGCCAAACATCTCTCGATAGACAGAAGCCTGCTCACCAACCGCAGGACGCGACAATCCTGCGCCGGAACGGCCATAGCTGAACGGCATGGGCGACTGCGCGGGCATCGACTCTGCTGCCATGATTCCAGACGACAAGTCCTGGCCGCCTGCTTCCAGGCCGTGATCAGCCGGGCGAAACTCTGCCAGGACTCGGTGAATCGTGCGAAAAATAAAGTCATGCACATCCCGGCTTTCACGGAATCGGACCTCGTGTTTGGTCGGGTGCACGTTGACATCAACCAGCGTCGGATTGAGGGAAAGAAA
>Ga0255759_10003063_pt1 | contig 14765 bp, 2 predicted proteins | sample 101ome_20_FD_179959 | JGI IMG/M metagenome (GOLD analysis project Ga0255759, IMG submission 179959) | Coastal salt marsh microbial communities from the Groves Creek Marsh, Skidaway Island, Georgia - 101404AT metaG (version 2) | ecosystem: Environmental > Aquatic > Marine > Intertidal zone > Salt...
ATATTATTTCTTTAAACTCATCTTCAAATAATTTAAATATTAATAATTACAATACTATTTTTAATATAGATGATAATTATGTTAAATTTATTGATAACGATTATTCTAATATTATTGAAATTAATAATTCTAATATTATTATTGATAAAGATTTTATTTGTAAAGAATTACGTACTAATTTAATACGTCCTATTAATAATGATGATAGTGTTGAATTAATAAATTATAATTTGGGTATAAATACTAATTTAAAAAATGCAATTTTTGGTAATACTGCATTTCAACCAGAATTAAATAAAAATATTATAGAAATACAAAATAATTCTGCTAATAATATAAATAATATATTAGAAATATTTAATTACTCTAATTTAAATTGCAATTTAGTATTGAATATTAATAAAAATGGTTATTTAAATTTTAATAATAATGACAATAATACAGCTTATATATCTTTTTCTAATAGTAACAGTGATACAAAACACATTATTAATTTAGATAGTAAATATAATGGTGACCAATTTAATATAACTAAATACGGTAATGTGTCTATCGGTCATTCTAATTTAAGTGGATTATTAAATATTAATAGAAATGATGATAGATTAAATATTGATGAATTTAATGATGTTAATATTAATTCAAGTAATAATTTATTAAATTTAAATTTAAATTTTAGTGAAAAAAATAACTATATATGGCATTTGGAAGAAAATAACTTTTTAAATTTTTTATATAAAGATACTGATAAATTATTTCCTCCCTTATTTATTTCTGATTTAGATGAAGATTATAATAATTTTTTAACTATTAATAAAAATAATTGGGATGCGTATTTTACCAATTTAAATACAGGTTATAATTGGAAACAAATAAGTGATATTTCTCAACTTAACTATTACAGCAATAATACTTTAGAAAATATAGTAAGTAATAATATTATTTCTAATACATTTTTTGATTTATATGATATTAATAATTTAAATAAATTTTCAAATATATATATCAATGATTATAATTATATTACTATTGACAATAATAATTATGTGCCAGAATTAAAAAAATTTTATAAATCTAATTATGTTTATTATTTAACATCTACAGAAATTATGAATAGTATAAATTATGATTATTCTAAATTAAAATTAACGATTGATGATAATATTGTCAATCCTTACTTTAATTATTTAAATTTAGAAACTGATAATAAACAATTTAAACATGAATGTAAAATTACTAAATGGAATGATGGTAACGAAAAAACACTATTTTATCCAAGTAAATTATATTCAAGAAGTGACCCCAACAAGTTTGTTTATTTAACTTTATTATCAATAAACATAACAAATGATGTTGATGCTGAAATTATTATCAATAATCAATTAAACAATACTGATAATAAAACTTATCGTGATATTATTGGTTCTGCTATACATTTTTTATTAATATTACATTCTCAAGAAAATTTAAGTTTAACAGAAATAAATGTTTATAAAGAAAATTTAATTAATAATTTAAAACAAAATATTTTTTCTGAAGATTTTTCAATAAATCCAAGAAAATGGCAGAATTCTGTTTTACCAAATGATAATTATGTTATTTTAAATAGTAATATAACAAAAAATTGGTATTCTATAGATGATTTTTCTAATAATAGTAATACAATTAATATAACAAATGACAATTATAAAAATTATATATTAAATAAATTTGATTCTATTAATTATAATCACTTTATAGAACATAAATTTGATAATGAAATAAATTCTCGTTATTATAAAGTTGATGGCAATAGAGAAGATCATAAAATAAATATTAATAATAATATCAATAATAATGGTTATTTTAACAATTATACTTGCTTAACCAATTTTAAAGAAAAATTTTATATACATTTCGAAAAAAATTTATTTCATCTTTACAAACAATACTTATTAAAATCTGATAAATATATTTCAACAGTTTATGATAAACCAAATTTTATTAATTTAACAAGTAATAATAATTTTTTAGCAAAAATTACTGACAAAGGCACTCTTTCTTTTAATGATGTTGATATTAATATTAATGAAAATTATTCTATATATTCTAGTAATAAAAATGCTTTATTTAACCAAATTAATATAAATAGTATTGATTCTGAAAATAATATTATAAATTTTAATAATAAAAATATTACTAATATAGGCACAATTGATTTTAATCAATTGCAAAATTTTGATATTGCCAATATTAATTTTAAAAATGTAACTAATAATTCTAATAGTGTAATTGAATTTAATAATACTGGATTACAAGTTAATACTAGTATAAATGGTATTAGATGGACTACTAATGTCGACAACATTGACAATACTTGGATTGAATATACAAATACTGATTTCATTGCATTGTTTCGAAATAAATATAATAAATATATTGAAAATAATACTAGTTTCGATTTTATAGTATTTAGTATAGAAGAATTAATCAATTTTAATATACCTAATAAAAGTTATATAGTAATTGATGGTATTTTTTATTATAATTATGAAGAAAAATATCAAAATATAAATATATATAATAAAAATTATGATACTATTTTAAATATTAATACTAATAATGATAACAATATTAATCCCGCATTATTAATTAGTGGTAAAAATCCAATAAATATATTAAATGATTACGAAACTAGTAATATGTTTTATACTACTATTTTATCTAATCATTCAAATTATTTACCGCTTAATAGCAGTATTAAAGAAGATAATAGTGTTATTAATAATATTTTTGAAATAGGTTATTATAATAATTCTAATATAAATATTGTAGATGATAGCACTTATGAAACATATAATTATAACAATTCTATTTTACGATATATTGCTGATAATTATAATATAATAACTGTTGGTCATAATTATAATATATGTATTGATAACGAAGGAATTAAAAAACCTTTAAAAAAATCAAGGTGGATTATTGATAATACTACTTCTATACAAAATGATATTACTAATCAAATTTTAAACAAAGACGATTTATTTAATGAAATTAATAATAATTCTACTGTTATTTTAAATAACCCTGATTATTATTTTAAAAATATCGATTATAATACTATTAAAAATAGTTATTTTAAATTAAATAATGGTAATAATAAATATATTTTACAAGAGGAAACATATACCGAATTATTAACATCTAATATTAAAAATAATTTTTGTAAAATATCACTCGGTGTTCCACATAATAATTCAAATATTAATTTATATAAAGATGGTGGTAATTATTTATATAATTATCCAAGATATTTTAATGAAGTTATTAAAAATAATGACAATGATTTTATGTTAAATATTTTTGGTAATACTAAAATATATGGTGTTGATGGTATAACAAATGCATTATCTATTAAAATTGATGACAACACAAATAAAGTTTACTTATCTGTTGGTAATCCCGATAATTATAATGATAATAGTAATATTTTTGATATAGATGGTGATGTATATACTAAAAATTTATATGTATATGATAATAATCAATATAGTAATATTGTAGATATTAAAAATAATTTACAAACTAATATAACTGAAAATATATTACCAGAATTTTCTAATATTTTTGAAACAAGTAATATAAATGTTAATAAACGAATTGATAATGTTGAAACAGATATTATAGAAATTACAACTAATTTAGAAAATAATATAACCGAAAATATATTACCAGAATTTTCTAATATTTTTGAAACAAGTAATATAAATGTTAATAAACGAATTGATAATGTTGAAACTGATATTATAGAAATTACAACTAATTTAGAAAATAATATAACCGAAAATATATTACCAGATTTTTCTAATATGTTTGAAACAAGTAATACTGATGTCAATAACAGGATTGATTATATTGAAAATAATTTTTATAATAATTTATCAAATGAAACATTACCTAATTTTTTAAATACATATTATATACATACCTCTAATATAAATAGTAATTTTGATGGCAGCGATAAAGGATATTTCAATAATGAACTAATCCCGCCTATTACTATTGATATGTTTGATAAAATAAGTGCTGAATCTTTTAAAATACCTAATTACTATGATTATACACACCCTACTATAATAGAAGGCGTTGACTATGTATTTCAAGAAAGTGACATTACAGTAGAAAGAAATAATATTAACAATGATTATAAATATATAGATGAAAACAGTAATAAATATTTTTATTATAAAGTAACTTCTAATACAAAAATAGAAATAAATGATAGTATTAACGCAGATATTATTTATGTTGGTGGTGGTGGCGGAGGTTATAAATATCAAACTACTAAAAGGGGGGGAGACGGTGGCAAAGTATTTATATCTGAAAATAATAATTTCAATAATAATACAATTTTAGATATTGTTATTGGCAAAGGTGGTACTACTGGTGAAAATGGTTATAATGTTACTGATGGAGAAAATACATTTATAAGAATAACATCAAATACTACTGAAATTGATTTTTTACAAGCATTTGGTGGGAATTCTGGATTTACTAATAAAGATACAGAATATAAAAATTATTTAATTCAAAATTCAGGTCATATTATATCTAAAAAAATGTTTACATTTTTTAATCATTTTGATGATACATTAATTAATAATTTAAAAAATAGATATTATAATATATATGATAATACAGATTTTAAAAATATTTATTTAGGTGGTACTGGTTATATAGAAAATGATGATATAAATGGTCTAGTTGGTGGTGGGACTGGTTCTAATTATGAAATAATTCAAAATAGTGGCGGCGGTGGAGGATCAAATTACGCTAATGGTTTTCAAGATGGCGCAGATGGTGTTGTTTTAATTCGTTATAAATTCAATATAGTTGAGAATTTTTTTAACGATAGCGATATTAATACTATTAATATAAATAATTTTATATATAATTTAAATTATGATTTGCTAAATAAAAAATGGATTTTTCGCAATACTGAAACAATGCAATCAAATTATTTTTTAAATTATACTGATACATCTTCTAATAATATTATTAATTATTTTAATCTTTTTTCAAATCAAAACACTTTAAATATTAATAAACTTGAAATTGATACTTTAGAAAACTCTAATTTAATAAATACAAATTACAATATTATGAAAACATCTAACAATGATATTAATAATTCAATTAATGAATTAAATTATAATTTAAGTAATTTTGATACCAATTTTATTAAATTTGGTAAAATTAAAAATGATTATATAGATGAATTTGATTATAGTAAATTAAGTAAACCTATAAATAATTTAGATAGAATTTTACTTGATTATGATTATGACTACAATTATTCTGATATCTTTAATATCACCAGCAATAAACATGTTATAACTGATACACCTAATAATAATATTAAATATATTGTATTAGAATATGATGAAAATAGCATAGAAGAATATAGTAGTTATTTAGTTAATTTTTATAATAAAACACGTGTAAATTTATTTATTTTAAGTGGTGGGAATGCTGCAATTACAAATAATGGTACTGTAAAATTAGGTAGTGGGGGCAATGCCATTCTAATACATAACTATGAATTTAATAAATATGATGAATTAACAATACAGGTCGGTAAAGGTGGTACTAGTAGTACTTACAAAGGAAAAAGTTCTTCTGTTAAATTAAAAAATCGTTATACAGATTATGATAAATTTAATATAACTGTTAATGGAACTGCAAACAATGGTGAAGAACGATATAATTTAGATTATAAAATAACAATAAATAAAACGGAATTTCATAATAATTATATTAATAACAGTGTTAATAGTTTAACACAAGGTTATTTAGGTTATAGAAATAATAACATATATGATACTAATTATTATTGGGGCGGTGGCGGGTCATATAATACAGACGGTTATGCTGGTGGTGGCGGTAATATTAATATAAATAATGATACATTCCCAATTATTAGAAATAATACTATTGATTCGGTTAACGGTGTTAAAAGTACTGGTGGTGGAGGAGGTTTTAATAGTGTTAATAGTCTTTATGGTAACGGAGGTTCAGGTATTGTTATAATTAAAATTTTAGAAGAAATAATAGATGTTGAAGCTGAATATTTTTATAATGGATATTTATCATTTGATTTTTTTAATAACAAATGGAATTTAAGTAAGCTTGATGAAGTTAAATTAAGTATTAATTCTAATATGCATCAAATAATTGATGAAAAAATAGATAGATTTAGTAATTTAACTTTAACAAATTTTTATGACAATTTTTACACTTGTAATATTGATATCAATCAATTAAGTAATGTTATTACCGGTCTTTCTATAAGAGATAATTCAATTACATATAGAAATATTATTGGTTTTGATGGTAAATCAAGTAATTTAACTGATATAAACGCAAATATATATACATTACAAGATAGTGATTATAATGGCGACGGTAATTCAATATATTATAAACATTTAATACATGGAAAAAAATTTCGTGATTATTCTATTACAAATAATAGTATAGCTGATAATACTATACCATATAATAAAATATTTGGTAAGATTTCTGGTAATAAAATTAAAGATGCTGCTATCGCTTTTTCTAACATTGATTTAACAAATTTTACATCAACTATTAAAATATATTCAGAACAAGATGTTGATGCTACCGAATTAAAAAATTTAGTTATTGATTATAGTAATATTAGTAATTTTGAAAATTATAATGATACTGTTACTATTACAAATGTTAATAATTTAGATTTAAATGCCAATATATTAAATAATATATTTATAGATTTCTCTTTTATTAAGTATGATAATATTCATAATAAATTTAGTAATATTTATTTAAATATGCAACATGGTGATATTATAAATTCTAGTAATGTAATTAATACACATATTAATTATTCTAATATAGATCCTAATAATCAATTTTATAGTAATATTTACTTATATTCTGATAATATTATTAGTGATATAAAATATGAAACTATTTATATTAATTATAATGATATAACAGATACTACATTAGATAATACAAAAGTTTATTTAGATGGTGGTTCTATACCATTATCAAATATAAATAATTTATATTTAAATGCTAATCAATTAAGTGATGAAGGCGAATTAAAAAATGTTACTCTTACACTCGATGATGATAATAAAATTGCACCTTCACAAATTGGCCAAGTTAATATTAAACCTACAGAAATAAGATGGACAATTGAAGATCCATACTTAAATATGGTTACTATTGATACGACTAGTACTAATAAATTATTCGCATCAAACATTGGTCCCGTTACAATTTTACCTAGTGATATACACGATGGTATGCATATTTCTAATATTACTATTGAAACTAATAATACTGATAAATTATTTGCATCAAACATTGGTCCCGTTACAATTTCACCAATTGATATATATGATGGTATGCATATTTCTAATATTACAATTGATACTACTACTGATAAATTATATGCATCAAATATTGGTCCCGTTACATTAGAACCTTTAGATATATATGATGGTATGCATATTTCTAATATTACTATTGATACTACTATTGAAAAATTATATGCTTCAAATATTGGTCCTGTTACAATTTCACCAATTGATATATATGATGGTATGCATATTTCTAATATTACAATTGATACTACTACTGATAAATTATATGCATCAAACATTGGTCCTGTTACAATTTTACCTAGTGATATACACGATGGTATGCATATTTCTAATATTACTATTCAAACTAATAATACTGATAAAATATTTGCATCAAACATTGGTCCCATTACATTGGAACCTATAGATATATACGATGGTATGCATATTTCTAATATTACGATTGATACTACTACTGATAAATTATATGCATCAAATATTGGTCCCGTTACAATTTCACCAATTGATATATATGATGGTATGCATATTTCTAATATTACTATTGATACTACTATTGAAAAATTATTTGCATCAAATATTGGTCCTGTTACATTAGAACCAAGCGACATATATGATGGTATATTTTCCAATGTAACGTTTGATACTTCAATTTATAAAATAGAACCTTCAAATATTGGCGAAATTGAAATAACAGTCAATGATTTAAATGATGGAATAATTGAAGGTAAAATAATTTTAAAAGAAGTTCCACCTAATAGTATTTTACCTAAACTTGTTGCCACTGATATAGATACAGTTATACATAGTTCAAACTTACAGTTGTATGATGTAAATGGTAATAATTTAAAATTTCCGTCTGATATGAATTATAATTTTCCCACAAATAGTATTCAACCTTCACTTATTGATAAAGAAATTGAAGCAGAATTTATTAAATATGATTCCTATTATGGTCGCAAATGGATTAATATTGGTACAAGTATTTCTCCCAATTCTATTAAAACCACTATGTTGGACTCTAATTTATTTTCCCAACATTTAAATATTGGTGATATTGTAAATATAGATGATAATACTTTATATCATAGTAATGTTCATAGTTTTAATATTAACGAATATATAGAATATACTAATAATGGCGTTAGTTATTATTTTAAACCACACAATGATGATAATTATAAATTACATAATTCAAAAATATATTGCAATATTGACATTAATGTATTAGGTAATAATACTAAAGTACTTGGTGATATTGTTCAACGTGATATATTTACAAAAATAGATAATGTTACTGTTCAAGATATCGATGTTAAATTTATTAATAATGCAATTGCTACTAATATAATTGATCCATCATCTTCTACTGGTATTACTAAAATTGGAGGCGTAGCAACTATTCTTGGTAATATTGATATTAATTTTATTAATGATGTAGTTATTAATACATTAAATACAAATATTATTACTGATGGTGATAATTCAAATTTCAGTGGTATAACTACTATACGTGGTGATATCGATGCGTCAAATATTGGTAATGCCGATATCCATATAGATAGAGATACAACTACTTTATCAGGAACTATTTCTGGTACTACTAGATTAACTGGAATAATTGATACAACTAATATAGGCGAAGATACTGATATTGCATTTGATATTATTGGTACATTATATGGTTCTAATATTACAAATAAAAGTATTTCAAGTGATAAACTAAATAATAATTTGATACTCGATGTTAATACTATTACTTTTCAAGATGGTTCTGAATTTTCTTCAAATAATTTCTATACAACTACAGAAAGTGATAATAAATATGTAAATAAAAATTCTATTTTATATAAAAATAATTATTTGAACATTAATAATTATCAATTGCCTATTACAAGTAATGAGATAGATGAATTTTTATCTATAGATATTCAATGTAATATGTTTTATAACAATACTGATATAAAATCCAAACTCAAAATTAAAACATATGATAATAATGATTCAATTGAACTATATAATAATATTGATGATTCATACATTAAATTTGATGATAATATTTTAAAAATAAAATTAAAAAATCAAAACAATGATAACTATGATGATATAGTAAGTTTTTCTAGTTCGTCTAATGTATTTTATAAACCATTAGTTGTAAGTGAACTTTTATTTACAGATAATACAAATATGAATAGTGCTTTTGTTTCATTTTTAGATACAAATAGACAACTTATTATGAATAATGGAAGCGAACAATTAAGTGGTCAGGTATATAATTCTAGAAATGTTACTGGCCCTGGATTTATTCATTGCAATGGCATACACGCCTTATTTGATATTACTGCATATTCAAGTACTATATCTTCTGATAAAAGACTAAAAAATAATATTAAAATATTAAATTATAATAACGAATTACTTAAACTAAAACCTGTCACATTTAATTGGAATGATCAAAATCGTATCGGTGAAAATGTTGGTTTTATTGCACAAGAGGTTGAAGAAATATTCCCCAATTTAGTTAAAGATAATCCTGATAATTATAAAACAGTTAATTATACTGGTTTAATACCATATTTAATTTCGCATATACAAAAATTAGAAGATAGAATTAATGAATTAGAAAAAAAAATTAGTTAATCTTTTTCTTATTATATCTACTATTTGTTTTAACTGAATGACACATTAATGTTGATTCTCTTTTTAATTCATTATTTGATAAATTTAAACTATTTATATATGTCGCATAACTTATTCTAATATATCTTAACGTTATTTCTTCATTATATAATTTTGTAAATAAATTTTTTATTCTCTTTCCTAATGCAGCATTTGATAGTTCTTCTGTTTTATTATATTTAGTAAATAATTTATCTCCAATATTTTTATTATTTATTTCTAAATATTTATAAATTTCATTTATTAATTTTACTGGCAAATTTGTTATCTCCTGTGTCCCAAACGTTTCATTTGTTTTATAATTATTAAATATTAATTTAGTATTATTTTTATCAATTAATAGATAGTTATCTTTATTATTTATATTATTTTCATTATCTATTATTGTTATTGATGAATATTCTAATCTTCTTGGTGGTATTAATGTATATAATGAAAATAAGAGTCTATCATTTGTATTTTCTATACTTTCTAATTTTTTTTCTATTTTTTCGCTATGGAAATCTATTAATTTATAACTATCTTTTTCACTTATTTCATTATTGTCTCTTTCATATTCATATTTTTTATTTTCATTTATAAGTATATTACTTAATTTATAATAACTTTCTATTAATTCTTCTATATAAGATGCTATTACATTAAATGGTTTTATATTTGATGCTAAACTATTACAATTTGTATATTTTGATTTTATATAATCTATGAATTTTTCTACATTTTCTATTTTCAAATAATTTAACTCATTTAATATATATTTTTCATCATCTTTACTATATTTTCCACTGAATATATTTTTTAATATTATTGTATTTAAATCTTTATTTGTATAGTTTTTATGTATTCGTAATATTATTTTAGAATATTGAATATTTGTTTTTTCACTTACTCCTTTATATCCTCTTTTTTTCCATAATGGTTCTGATTTATAATTTATATTTGTTTCTTTTAATTTTAGTTTATTATTATTTTCTGAACATTTTTTTTCATTATCATATATTACCACTTTATTTATATATTTTTTTGCTAATTCTAATTTTTCTTTTTCTTTTAATCTATATTCTTTCATATATTTTTTATCTTTTTCTCTATATTCTTGAACTTCTCTTAATTTTCTCATCCTTTCTTTTTGTTTTTTTAATCGCAATTCATTTTTTTCTATTATTTTCATTGCTTCATTTTTATTCATTATTTTTATTTAATTATAAACATTATTTTTTTAAATATTTGTTTAATCGCTGAAAAAAATAATATTATAAAAAAAAAGATAAGATTCATAAATTATGGACAATTATACAAGTGGTTGGGATAAATTTATAAAACTAGGTAATAACGAAATTTCACTAGATGGTTCTTCAGATAATTTAAATTTAGATATAAAAGCAAAAGGTAACGGTTTAATAAGTATTGGGACTAATAATGGTACACCATTAATTGTAAATAGTACAACTGTTGGCATCGGAACTAATCCAACCCCAGAGTATACATTAAATGTTAATGGTACTTTAAATTGTCATAGTTTAGTTGTTAATGAACATTCTGTAACAGGTGGTAATGGTGGTTTTTTATGGGATACTGAAAATGGTACAAATAATATATATTATAATTTAGGTAAGGTTGGTATTGGTAATATTAATCCATATTATAAATTAGATTTTGGAACCAGTGGCGGTATGTTATCAGTTTATAATAATAATGGAAATTATTTATATGGTATTGATGCTGATAATTATGGTAGTGGTTATGGATTAAACTTTTATGCGTCAGCTGGTGGAAAAGCAGAAGGAAATATTAAAATGAAAATTCATAGAGATACTGGTAATGTAGGCATTGGAACTACTTCGCCTGAACAAAAATTAGATGTTAGAGGAGGTATGAGATTAGGTAATGGAACTAGTGCTGAACAATATATCTCTTATTATAATAATATTGGTAATTGGAGAACAGGAATTAATAATTCTGGAAATGGAACTAGTGCTAATCAATTTTATATTTATGATAATGATTATAGATTAACAGTTCAAAAAGGTACTGGTAATGTTGGTATCGGTACTCGTTTGCCTGAACAAAAATTAGATGTTAGAGGAGCTATGAGATTAGGTAATGGAACTAGTGCTGAACAATATATCGCTTATTATAATAATATTGGTAATTGGAGAACAGGAATTAATAATTCTGGAAATGGAACTAGTGCTAATCAATTTTATATTTATGATAATGATTATAGATTAACAGTTCAAAAAGGTACTGGTAATGTAGGCATCGGTACTCGTTCGCCTGAACAAAAATTAGATGTTAGAGGAGGTGGAGGTATGAGATTAGGTGATGGAACTAGTGCTGAACAATATATCTCTTATTATAATAATACTGGTGATTGGAGAACAGGAATTAATAATTATGGAAATGGAACAAGTGGTAATCAATTTTATATTTATGATAATGATTATAGATTAACAGTTCAAAAAGATAGTGGTTATGTAGGCATCGGTACTAGTTCGCCTCAACAAAAATTAGATGTTAGAGGAGATATACGCGCAATAAATTTTATAGGAAATGGGTCGGAATTAACACATATAAATGCTAATAATATTTCATCCGGTTTTATTAATAATTCAATTTTACCTTCTGACATCGCCGTTACTAGTATTAGTGGCGACGGTTCAGGTTTAACAAACATAAATGCAAACAATATAACTGCTGGAGTATTAAGTATAGATAAGGGGGGGACAAATGCAAATACAGCAGAAAATGCTAGAAATAATTTAGGTATTATTACTACATTTCAATTAAATGGAACAGATGTTTATTATAATGATGGAAATGTAGGTATCGGGACTAGTACGCCTAATCCTAATACTAAATTAGATGTAAATGGTGATATTGGAGTAAAAGATAATATATATATCGGTGATGACAGTTCTACTTTAAATACTATTGATTTCGGCAACGATTGTTTTATTCAAAAAATAACGACTAACCATGAAAACACTGAACACGAATTATTTATAAATTCTGGACATGATCTTGCTCTTTGCCCCGGGCGTGGTGGCATATTCTTTGATATCAATTCATCACGTAAAATGACTTTATCATCAGAGGGGGCTGGTGTCGGTATTGGGGAAAGCTACCCAGCGCATACAATAGATTTTGGAACCAGTGGCGGTACTATATCATTATATCACGATGGCAGTGGTAATAATTTTTATGGTTTAGATACTGCAAATTTTGGTAGTGGTATGGGAATAAACTTTTATGCATCAACTGGTGGAAAAGCAGAAAGTAATATTAGAATGAAAATAGACATGCATGGACAGGTAGGCATTGGAACTACTTCACCTGCAGAAAAATTAGATGTAAATGGTAGTATTCGTTATAATGGGCAACTACTTACTTCATCCGATTCTAGAATAAAGTATGACATAAGTGATTTAGATGATAATGAAATGCTTAACAAATTAATGCTAATTGAACCTAAAAAATATAAGTATAAAGACAAATCAAAAGGAAATGCCGAAGTATATGGATTCATGGCACAACAGGTAAAAGATATAATGGGTGATTTTGCTGTAAAATTAAATAAAGGATATATTTATGATATTAATAATGTTGCTACTATAAATAGTAATATAATAACTTCAACAAGTAATTTAGAACTTTCTTCAAACTATCAGATAATAATAAATAATTGTGAAAAAAATGTAACAGTTGATGAAATATTAGAAGATAATCGTTATAAAATATCAGGTTATGATAATAATAGTAATATTAGTCAAGATATATTTATACAAGGTAAATTAGTTGATGACTTTCATTTACTTAACAAAACAGCAATATTCACAATGAATGTGGGTGCAACACAAGAGTTATATAAAATAGTACAAAGTAACCAAGATACAATTACAAATTTAATAAATAGAATAGAAATATTAGAGTCAAAAATAAACTAATAAAAATATATGTTTATTTTTAAATTATTTTTTTATTTAAATAAAGTATAATACTTATGTCAAGTTACAATTCATCTTGGAATAGTAATATAATTATTAATAATAATCAAATATCAGTTGAAGGTTTATCTACCAATTTAAATTTAAATATAAAAGCAAAAGGCAATGGTATAACAACATTTGGAACAAATAATGGTACGACATTAAATGTAGGTTATTCAAATGTAGGAATTGGTACGGATAATCCCCTATCTAATTTAGATGTTAACGGTAAATTAAATTGTCATAATTTAATTGTTAACAGTGAATATGTTGTAGGAGATGGGTCTACTGGTATATGGTCAAATGTAAAAAAAAAATATATACTCGGTATTGGTATCGGTTTAATAGCACATTATAAGTTTGATGGTAGTGCCACAGATATGCTTTTAGATTCTTCTGGAAATAACCATCATTTAACAAATAATGGTACTACATTTGATGGAACAGATTATGTATTAGGCGATGGTTCAACAGAATTGAGTACGACATATTTAGATTTTCCGAGTACTATAAATCCGTATAGTATATGGTATGGTAAGGGTATAACTTTTTGTTGCTGGTTTAAAATGGCTTCTAATGTCGGTAACTATGCGAGAATATTTGATTTTAGCGACAACGCTGTGGGAACTAATCCAACTAATTATTTGTTAGTTTGTAAGAATGGAGCAAGTAATAATTTATT
>Ga0255759_10003080_pt1 | contig 14721 bp, 27 predicted proteins | sample 101ome_20_FD_179959 | JGI IMG/M metagenome (GOLD analysis project Ga0255759, IMG submission 179959) | Coastal salt marsh microbial communities from the Groves Creek Marsh, Skidaway Island, Georgia - 101404AT metaG (version 2) | ecosystem: Environmental > Aquatic > Marine > Intertidal zone >...
GATTGAAAATATTGAGGCACTTGATTTTAAAATAACTGATGAAATAGAAAAAGAAATATTTAAGATTTATCAAAAATTTACTGACCCTGCACCATAATTAACTATTGACAAAATGACATATTTCAATGATACTAGCATGTTTCGTTCGGAGGGGTTCCCGAGCGGTCAAAGGGGGCAGACTGTAAATCTGTTGGCTCAGCCTTCGAAGGTTCGAATCCTTCTCCCTCCACCATATTTGTGAAAGGGTAATAATTTGAACTTTGCGGGTGTAGCTCAATGGTAGAGCAGAAGCCTTCCAAGCTTAAGATGAGGGTTCGATTCCCTTCACCCGCTCCAAATTTAATGAGCAGACAAATTTTTGTCTGCCCATGTAGCTCAGTGGTAGAGCACTCCCTTGGTAAGGGAGAGGTCGCGCGTTCAATCCGCGCCATGGGCACCATTTATAATGTTTAAAATTTAAAGAGGAAGATTAATTATGGCAAAGGGAAAGTTTGAGAGAACAAAACCACACGTTAACGTAGGAACGATTGGTCATGTAGATCATGGTAAGACCACATTAACTGCTGCTATTACGACAGTTCTATCTAATAAATCTGGCTCTGGTGAGGCGCGAGGATATGATCAAATTGATAATGCACCAGAAGAAAAGGCAAGAGGTATAACAATTAACACAGCTCACGTTGAATATGAGACTGAAGGTAGACACTATGCCCATGTGGATTGTCCAGGTCACGCTGATTACGTTAAGAACATGATAACGGGTGCTGCTCAAATGGATGGTGCGATTCTTGTTGTGTCTGCTGCTGACGGGCCTATGCCTCAAACGAGAGAACATATTTTATTGTCAAGGCAAGTTGGTGTGCCATATATTGTGGTTTTTTTAAATAAAGCTGATATGGTTGATGATAAAGAGTTGTTAGAATTAGTTGAGATGGAAGTAAGAGAATTGCTATCCAAATATGAGTTTCCTGGTGATGATACTCCTATTGTTATTGGTTCTGCTTTGAAGGCTTTAGAGGGCGACACTAGTGATATAGGTGAGGGAGCTATAATGAAGCTAGCTGAGGCTTTAGATAGTCATATTCCTGAGCCAGAAAGAGCTCTAGATAAGTCTTTTTTAATGCCTGTTGAAGATGTTTTTTCGATATCTGGAAGAGGTACAGTTGTTACTGGCAGAGTTGAAAGAGGTATTGTTAAAGTAGGAGACGAGATAGAAATTGTTGGATTGACTGATACTGTTAAGACAACTTGCACTGGCGTTGAGATGTTTAGAAAACTTTTAGATCAAGGGCAAGCCGGAGATAATGTCGGAGTGTTATTACGGGGTACTAAAAGAGAAGAGGTGGAGAGAGGGCAAGTATTGGCCAAACCGGCTTCAATTACGCCGCATACTAAGTTTAATGCAGAAGTTTATGTTTTGTCGAAAGATGAAGGAGGAAGACATACTCCATTTTTCAACGGATACAGGCCACAGTTTTACTTCAGAACGACCGACGTTACTGGATCCATTGAGTTGCCAGGAGGAACTGAAATGGTGATGCCAGGAGATAACATCCAAATGACAGTGACATTAATACAGCCAATCGCGATGGAAGAAGGATTAAGGTTTGCTATAAGAGAAGGTGGCAGAACAGTAGGCGCTGGTGTTGTATCAAAGATAATAGAGTAGGATAAGATGCAGAGTCAGAAAATAAGAATAAGGTTGAAGGCATTCGATTATAAACTAATTGATCAGTCAGCAATTGAAATTGTTGAAACAGCTAAGAGGACTGGTGCGGTTGTAAAAGGTCCTGTTCCACTGCCAACTCGAAAAGAAAGATTCGATCTTTTAAGATCTCCACATGTTAATAAAAAATCGAGAGAACAACTTGAGATTAGAACTCACCTTCGGTTAATGGATATAGTGGAACCAACTGAGAAAACTGTTGATGCACTCATGAAATTAGATCTTCCTGCTGGTGTTGATGTTGAAATTAAATTATGATTAAGAGCTAGTTTATGATGGGATTAATTGGAAAAAAATTAGGTATGACAAGAATATTTTCTGAAGACGGCACGTCTTCACCAGTTACCGTGGTTGATATTTCTCAAAACACGATTTCCCAAGTTAAAACCTTTGAGAACGATGGTTATTCAGCTATCCAGGTTGCTTATGGTTTAAAATCTAAGCGTAATATTTCCAAGGCTATTAAAACACACCTACTTAAAGCAAAATTAGAGTCTTGTTTGTTTATGAAAGAATTTAGAGTAAACAAATCAGATGAAGGGAATTTTTCTGTTGGCCAATCTTTAAAAGTAGATGTATTTCAAGAAGGCCAATATATTGATGTTCAAGCTGTAACAAAAGGTAAGGGTTTTTCTGGCGCTATTAAGAGACATAATTTTTCCTCTCAAAGAGCTACACATGGTAATTCTTTATCTCACAACAGTGCTGGTTCTACAGGCATGAATCAAGATCCAGGTCGTGTATTTAAGGGTAAGAAAATGGCTGGGCAATATGGAAACGTTACTCGTAAAGTCCAAAATCTTAAATTGATCAAAACAGAAAACGAAAAAAATCTTTTACTGATATCTGGCTCTGTACCTGGATCTGATCATAGTTATGTTACAATCACACCTGCAATTAAGAAGAGCTCAAAAAAATGAAACTTGATATTCTAAATATTAATGGAAAAAGCACTGGAGATATTGAGATTTCTGATAAACTATTTGATAGAAAAATTAACAGAACACTTGTTCACCAGTATGTTGTTTCTACCCTTTCAAACATTAGGAAAGGAACAAGAGCACAAAAAAATCGTTCAGAGATTGTTGCATCTGGTAGAAAACCTTGGAGACAAAAAGGAACTGGAAGAGCAAGAGCTGGATCCATCGGTAGTCCAATTTGGAGAGGCGGTGGAAGAGCTTTCCCATCTTCCGTTAGTGAAAATTTCCACAAAAAAATTAATAAAAAAACAAGGAAAGCTGCTTTATCATCCATTCTTTCAAAAAAAATTGATGATAAAGATTTAGTAGTGATCGATGATATTAAACTTGATACCCATAAAACAAAGAATTTTATCAAAGTTTTGAAAGATTTAAATATTGATACATCTGTTTTAATTGTTACCGATAAAGCTTCTGATAATTTGGTTCTCAGTTCGAGAAATTTGCATTACTGCGATATTATTGATTCATCTTGGCTAAACCCAGTGTTACTCTTAAAATATAAAAAAATGTTAATAACATCGGATTCATTAAAGCGTCTAGAAGGAGGCTTAGGTGTCTAAAGCAAAAAATGTTAAATTTACTAAACTTTTGGCTCCCCTAGTAACTGAGAAATCAGCAAATCAAGCCGATACATTAAATCAATATTCCTTTAGAGTGATACCAAGTATGACAAAAAAAGAAATTACCGATACTATAGAGAGTTACTTTGAAGTTACCGTTGAAAAAGTAGCGACAATCAATTTTAAAGGTAAGGTTAAAAAATTTGGTCAAAAAATAGGTAAAAGAGTATCTTGGAAAAAAGCCATCGTAAAGCTTAAGAGTGGTGATACACTTAACTTCGTTGAATCTGGAGGTAAAGTCTAGTGTCTGTTATAAAATTTAAGCCTACATCTGCAGGTAAGAGAGGAACTGTTAAAGTTAAACCAGATGGTTTGTGGAAAGGAAGGCCTTTACGGAAATTAGTTGAGCCAAAAAAAACGATTAATGGAAGGAATAGTTTAGGTCATATTACAACCAGGCATAGAGGAGGGGGACATAAAAGACTTTATAGATTAATTGACTTCAAAAGAAACAAAGATAGTATATCTCATATCGTAAACCGTATAGAGTATGATCCAAATAGAAGTTGCTTAATTGCTCTTGTTACATATGCTGACGGTGAAAAAAGATATATACTTTCCAGTAAAGGTTTAAAAGTTGGAGATAAATTATTATCTGGATCAAGTGCTCCAATAGTTACAGGTAATTGTCTTCCTCTCCGAAGTATACCCATCGGAACAACCATTTTTTCTATTGAATCTAAGCCTGGCAAAGGTTCACAATTTGCCAGATCTGCTGGTGCATATGCTCAATTATTAGCTAAAGAAGGTATATATGCTCAAATAAAACTTAGGTCTGGAGAGATTAGATACGTGCACATTGATTGTAGAGCAACCATTGGTGAGGCCAGTAATTCTGAGAATAATCTTAAAAAACTTGGTAAAGCGGGAGCAAAACGATGGAGAGGATTTCGTCCGACTGTTAGAGGAGTTGCAATGAACCCTATAGATCATCCTCATGGTGGAGGTGAGGGTCGTACTGGAACGAAACGACATCCAGTTAGTCCTTGGGGCCAACTGACTAAAGGTTTTAAAACAAGGTCAAACAAGAAAACTGACTATCTAATAATTAAAAGAAAAAGTAAATCAAGGGGTTAATTAAATATGGCAAGATCTCTAAAAAAAGGACCATTTGTTGACCATCATCTAAGAGTCAAAGTTGATAAAGCAATATCTGAAAAGAGTAAAAAACCAATTAAAACCTGGTCAAGGCGATCAACTATTTTGCCTGAATTCATAGGGCTCACTTTTAACGTTCATAATGGTAAACAACATACCCCCGTTTTTGTTACTGAAAATATGGTGGGACATAAACTTGGAGAATTTTCATTAACTAGAACTTTTCGATCCCATGCTGGGGATAAAAAAGCTAATTTAAAGTAAGTTATGATTTCTAAAGCTATAGTAAAACGTGTTAGATTGTCACCTCAGAAAGCCAGGGTTGTTGCTAAGAGTTTAAGAGGCTCTCAAATTGAATCTGCTGTCAACAATCTAAAGTTTTCAAACACAAAAGCATCAAAGATTATTTTGAAAGTTCTTGAATCAGCCATTTCTAATGCTGAGCAAAATCCTTCTGTTGACATTGACCTTTTGAAGATATCAAAAATTAATGTCGATAAAGGTCCAACAATGAAACGTTTTATGACTAGGGCAAAGGGGAGATCCAATAGGATTCTAAAACCTACTAGTCACATTTTAATAGAATTAAGTTAGGGTATAAGTATATGGGACAAAAAGTTAATCCAATTGGTTTTAGGCTTGCAGTAAATAAGGCTTGGTCATCAAAATGGTATGCAACACCTAAGGATTTTCCATCTATGCTAAAAGAGGATCTTGACGTAAGAAATTATATAAAAAGTAAGTTAAAAAACGCCGCAGTTTCAAAGGTTGTTATAGAAAGACCTGCAAAAAATGCAAAAATCTCTATCTACAGTGCTCGACCTGGAATAATAATTGGTAAGAAGGGTGGTGACATTGAAATACTTAAAAATGAAGTTAATAAAATTCTCAAAGTTCCAGTTCATCTTAATATAGACGAAGTAAGAAAACCTGAGATTGATGCTCAGCTTGTTTCCGATTCAATTTCCCAGCAGCTTGAGAAAAGAGTTATGTTCAGAAGGGCTATGAAAAGAGCTATGCAAAATGCAATGAGACTTGGTGCAAAGGGAATAAAAATTATGAGTTCTGGTAGACTGAATGGAATCGAGATAGCTCGAACAGAGTGGTACAGGGAGGGAAGAGTTCCACTTCATACATTAAATGCTGATATTGATTATGGATTTTCGGAGGCAAAAACTACATATGGAATTATTGGCATTAAAGTGTGGATATATAAAGGTGACAGATCTGATAATTCTGAAACTGCTAAAAGTGAAATTGAGAAAAAAATAAGGTAAATATTTATGCTTCAACCATCTAAAACTAAATTTAGAAAACAATTTAAAGGTAGAAATTATGGGCTTGCACAAAGAGGTGCCTCTGTTTCTTTTGGTGAGTTCGGCTTAAAATCAATTTCAAGAGGTAGAATTACTGCTCGTCAAATAGAGTCTGCTAGAAGAGCTATGACAAGACACATAAAAAGAGGCGGTAGAATTTGGATTAGAGTTTTTCCAGACAAACCAATAACTCAAAAACCTGCAGAAGTTAGAATGGGAAATGGTAAGGGTAATGTGGAATTTTGGGTTTCTGAAATCAAACCAGGAAAAGTATTATATGAAATGGATGGTGTTCAGGAGTCAGTTGCTCGTGAAGCCTTCCGTCTAGCTGCTGCTAAACTTCCATTCAAAACATCTTTTGTAACAAGAAACTTCAGGTGATTAAATGAAAAAAATGGAATTAAAAAAACAAAATAGTGAGCAGCTTATGCAACTTATATTGCAAAACCAAAAAGATATTGTTGCAGAAAAAATAGCAATTTTTACTCAGCAAACAACAAAAAACCATATTATAAAAATTAAGAAGAAAGAAATTGCAGTTGCTAAAACAATATTAAATATGAATAGAAAGAAAAATATTAATGGGTGATACAAAAAAAAATCAGAGGCAATTGCTTGGAACTGTAATAAAAAACTCTGGGCTTAAAACTGTTTCTGTTTTAGTTGAAAGGAAAGTAAAGCATCCTGTTTATGGTAAATATGTAAAAAAATCAAGAAAATATTTAGTCCATGATGAGAATGCTACTTGCAAGGTTGGGGATACTGTAGTTATTTATGAAACAAAGCCTTTGTCTAAAAGTAAAAGTTGGTATGTAAATTCGGTTTTAAATTAATTCTTGTTTTCTTATTTCCTATATAATATAATCACTTAACTTTCGGTTACCAAAACTATAGGTTTTTCCTAAAAGTTGGTTTAAATTTATGATTCAAACACAAACAATATTAGATTCTGCTGATAATACTGGAGCTAAATCAGTTATGTGCATTAAGGTTCTTGGTGGTTCCAAGAGAAGATATGCAGGAATTGGAGATATTATTAAAGTTGCCATTAAAGTTGCCTCACCCAAAGGCAAAGTTAAAAAAGGTGAGGTTTATAATGCTGTTGTTGTAAGAACCGCATTTGGTGTTAGGCGCAACGATGGTTCAAAAATTAAGTTTGATAAAAATGCCGCTGTACTTCTCAATAATAAATTAGAGCCCCTTGGAACAAGAATCTTTGGACCTGTTACGCGAGAACTAAGAACTGAGAAATTCATGAAGATTGTTTCATTAGCCCCTGAGGTAATATAGGAGATATTGTTTTGAGAAAATTGATCAAGGGTGATGAAGTTATAGTAATTACTGGTAAAGATAAAGGTAAAACTGGTGTTATTGATAAAGTTATTTCTGACACTTTTATAATCAAAGGGGTAAACCTATCAAAAAAGCATCAAAAACCTAATCCCAATAAAGGTGTTGCGGGTGGAATTGTTCAAATTGAATTACCTATACATCGATCAAACATTGCTATATACAACAAATCGAAAAAGTTCAAAGATAAAGTTTTAATACAAAAAGATAAAGATGGTAACAAAACCAGATTATATCGTTCAAATAACAAAAAAATATAATTATTATGGATAATGAAAAATCTACAATGAACACCAATTACCCAAGATTATTAAAGGTTTTTAATGAGAAAATTTCTTCTAATTTAATCAAACAAAATAATTATAGTTCACCAATGCAAGTCCCCAGAATTTTAAAAATAGTCCTTAATATGGGTGTTGGTCAAGCTGTTAACGATAAAAAAATTTTAGAAAAGGCTCTTGGTGACATGGAAAAAATTGCTGGGCAAAAACCCGTACCCACTAGGGCAAAAAACTCAGTCGCCGGCTTTAAAATCCGTAAAGGCTATGCAATTGGCTGTAAAGTTACTCTCAGGGGAAAAAGAATGTATGAGTTTCTAGACAGGCTTATTTCTATAGCGTTACCTAGGGTTAGAGACTTCAGAGGGCTGAGTCCTAAATTTGATGGTAGGGGTAATTATAATCTTGGTGTTAAGGAACAAATTATTTTTCCAGAAATTGATTACGATAAAATTGATGTTATCAGAGGACTTAATATTTCTATTTATACATCCGCAAAGAATGACTCAGATGCAAGGAGTTTACTTTTAGGGTTTAATTTTCCTTTAAGAGGTTAGTTTATGGCAAGAAAATCTGTGGTTAATAGACAATTAAAAAGAGAGAGTTTAGTAAGTAAGTATGTCGAAAAAAGAAAATCACTGAAACTCATTATAAATAGCACATCGTCTTCCATGGAGGAAAAAATAGCAGCGCAAGAATCCTTACAAAAAATGCCTCGAGATGCTGTACCTGTCCGACTTCGTAATAGATGTGCTCTAACTGGTAGACCTAGGGGCGTTTACAAAAAGTTTGGGCTGTCAAGAGGAAAACTCAGGGAGTTTGCAATGAATGGTGAAATTCCAGGTGTAACTAAGGCGAGCTGGTAGGAGTTGTTATGAGTATGAACGATCCAATATCTGATATGATCACTAGAATTAGAAATGGACAGATGTCCAAAAAAATTAAGGTAGGAATGCCTTCCAGTAATTTAAAGACTTCAATCGCTAAAGTTTTAAAAGATGAAGGCTATATTGACGGATATTCTGTTGAAAAATTAGATGGCAACAAAAAATCACTTAACATTGAACTTAAGTATTATGCTGGTGAGCCAGTTATTGAGAAAATAGTTAGAGTTAGCAAGCCTGGATTAAGAATTTATAAAAATGTTAAAAATCTTCCTAGTTACATGAATGGTCTTGGCATTGCCATAATTTCCACAAGTAAAGGAGTTATGACTGATAGAAAAGCTAGATCTTCAGGAATTGGGGGAGAAATTTTATGTTATGTTTCTTAGGAATGAATAATGTCAAGAATTGCTAAACAACCAATAAATATTCCAGAAAAGGTGAATTTTGAAGAGGATAAAGACATGTGGCTTGTAAATGGTCCTAATGGGAAGTTGTCCTTAAAAAAAAATCGTTTTGTTAAAATTAAATTTTCAGAGAATACATTAACAGTTGAAGCAATCGATGGTTCCCAAAATTCTATGGCAATGAGTGGTACAATTCGTTCTCTTTTGAATAATATGGTTGTTGGAGTTACTACAGGTTTTGAAAAAAATCTACTACTAGTGGGTGTTGGATATAGAGCTCAGTCAAAAGGCAGTGTCTTATCTTTAAACCTTGGTTTTTCGCACCCTGTAGAGTATGAAGTACCTCAAGGTATTAAAGTTGAAACACCTAGTCAAACTGAAATTGTCATTAAGGGAAGTGATAAGCAATTAGTTGGTCAGGTTGCTGCAGAAATTAGATTTTTCAGGCCACCAGAACCTTATAAAGGTAAAGGAGTCAGATATAAAGATGAGACCATATCTTTAAAAGAAACTAAAAAGAAATAAACATGAATTATAAAAAAGTAAATAGAATAAGAAGAGCGTATAGTACTAGATTTAAGCAAAAAGAGCTTGGGGCTACTAGAATTAAAATTTTTCGTTCTAATAAACATTTATATGCTCAAATCATATCCCCAGATTCAAAAGTGTTAGCATCTGTTTCTTCGTTACACAAGGAATTCAGGGATAAAATTAGTGGTAATAACATTGAATCTGCTAATATATTAGGTGAAAATTTGGCAAAAAAAGCCAAAATTATTGGAATTAAAAAGCTATCTTATGATCGATCTGGTTTTAAATATCATGGCAAAGTAAAAGCTTTTGCTGAAGCTGTTAGAAATAATGGAATAGAAATATAAGGTAATTCGATATGTCAAAAGTTAATAAAAATGATAAGTCAGCACTTGAGTTTAAGGAAAAAATGGTATCCGTTAATCGAGTTACTAAAGTTGTAAAAGGTGGAAGAGTCCTTGCCTTTGCTGCACTGGCAGTTGTTGGTGATGGTGATGGTGGTATTGGTATGGGCAAGGGTAAAGCCAAAGAGGTTCCTGCTGCTGTTGCTAAAGCTATGGAGGAAGCAAAAAAAACTTTAGTTAAAGTAAACCTTGTTAAAGGAACACTATCTCATGCGATTGTAGGAAGGCATGGTGCTGCAAAAGTATACCTTCAACCTGCATCTGAAGGAACCGGAATTATAGCTGGTGGATCTATGAGGGCAATTTTCGAAGTTATGGGTGTAAGAAATATACTTGCTAAATGTATCGGCTCAACAAATCCCTATAACGTTGTTCGAGCTACAATTAATGGTTTGGTTTCTACAAGGTCAGCCTCTGAAATTGCTTTAAAAAGGGGCATAAAGGTTGAAAATTTAACATCTTAATTATATCTGTAATTTATGAAAAAAATAAAATTAACACTAGTTAGAAGTCTTATTGGAACAAAAAAAGATCATAGAGCAACAGTTAGAGGTCTTGGTTTAAGAAAGCTTAATTCTTCTTCAGAAATTATTGATTCTCCTGCAACTTGGGGGCAAATCAATAAAGTAAAATATTTATTGAAAATCGGGAAATAATTTCATGAGACTCAATTCATTGTCATTTAAAAGTTCATCCAGAACCACAAAAAAAAGGGTCGGTAGAGGAATAGGTTCAGGCTTTGGAAAAACTTCTGGAAGAGGTCACAAAGGCCAACATTCGAGATCAGGCGGTTATCACAAAGTTGGTTTTGAAGGAGGTCAAATGCCTTTAGTTAGAAGATTGCCTAAGAGAGGTTTTAAAAGCAGATTAGTCAAGCCTCATGTGCTTACAACTGGTTTTTTGAATAAATTACATAATGCTGAAATCAACATAGAGTTTTTACATGCCAATAATATAGTTAATAAAAAAGTTAAATCTGTGAAAATAATTTTAAATGGTAAACTCGAGAAACCAATTTCTATATCTAGCAAGATTTTGTTTACAAAAGGTGCAAAAAAGATGATCCAAGATTCTGGAGGAAATTTTTTTGAGTAAATTTTTATTATGAGTAATTTTACAGACTTACAAAGACGGATTTTATTTCTGATTGGAGCCCTAATTGTGTACCGAATTGGAGCACATATACCTGTACCTGGGATTGATCCTGCGCAATTAGAATCACTTTTTAGTTCTCAACAAGGTGGCATTTTGGGAATGTTCAATATGTTCTCTGGAGGCGCTTTATCAAGATTTACAATATTTGCTCTTGGTATTATGCCCTACATTTCAGCTTCAATTATAATGCAACTTCTATCTGTGGTTGTTCCAACTTTAGAACAACTAAAAAAAGAAGGTGATTCTGGAAGAAGAAAAATTACTCAATATACTCGGTATGGGACAGTTTTACTTGCTACATTTCAAGGAATTGGTATATCTATAGCATTGGAGTCTCAAGTTGGTTTGGTAATTGATCCTGGTGCTTTATTTCGATTAACTACTGTAGCCACTCTGGTGGCTGGAACAATGTTCCTCATGTGGCTTGGTGAACAGATTACTGAAAGAGGCATTGGTAACGGTATTTCCTTGATTATTTTTGCGGGTATTGTAGCGGGTTTGCCCAGAGCAATTGGTGGTACACTTGAATTGGTAAGAACAGGTTCTTTTACTATTATTCTTGTACTTTTCATTTTGATAGGGATAATTTTAATAACAGGTTTTGTTGTATTCATTGAAAGAGCCCAAAGAAAAGTTCCTGTTAATTATGCAAAAAGACAAGTTGGTAATAAACTTTTTGCAGGGCAATCGTCACACTTGCCTCTAAAACTTAATATGTCTGGGGTAATTCCTCCAATATTTGCTTCATCAATTATATTATTCCCTTCAACATTAGTTGGTTGGTTTAGTTCGAAAGAAAGCTTAACCTGGTTAAAAGATGTCAGTGGATTACTCCAACCAGGTCAAATTTTATATACCTTATTCTATTCGTCTGCTATTGTTTTTTTCTGTTATTTTTATACTGCTCTAGTTTTTAACCCAAAAGATACCGCTGATAATTTAAAAAAAAGCGGTGCCTTTGTGCCAGGTATAAGACCGGGCGAACAAACCACAAAATATATTGAGAGTGTTGTCATGAGATTGACTTTTTATGGAAGCATTTACATCACATTTGTATGTCTCATCCCAGAGTTTTTAATTATTAAATGGAATGTGCCTTTTTATTTTGGTGGTACAAGCTTGCTAATCATAGTTGTAGTTACTATGGATTTAATGTCACAAATTCAGTCTCATATAATGTCAAAACAATATGAGAGTCTTCTAAAAAAATCAAGTTTTAAGTCTAGGTAATTTTATATGGCTAAAGAAGACACTATAGAAATGAAAGGTGAAGTATTGGAAACGTTACCTAACGCTACTTTTAAAGTAAAATTGGAAAATGACCATGTGGTTCATGCTCATATAAGTGGTAAAATGAGAATGCATTATATTAGAATACTTCCAGGAGATAGTGTTACGGTTGAAATGACGCCGTATGATCTAACAAAGGGAAGAATAATTTTTAGGGCTAAATAATTATGAAAGTAAAAGCTTCTGTAAGAAAAATTTGCAGACATTGCAAAGTTATTAGGAGACGTGGTTCTGTCAGAATCATTTGCAAAGACCCACGTCATAAACAAAGACAAGGTTAATGGAACTATTATATGGCTAGAATAGCTGGAGTAAACCTCCCTGACAACAAGCACATTGTTATTGCTCTCACTGGTGTTTTTGGTATTGGCCCTAATACATCAATGAAAATTTGTAATGAAACAAAAATTGAACCTTCTAGAAAATTGAAAGATTTATCTGAAGATGAATTAGATTCTCTTCGTTCAGTTATTTCCAATTATTTAGTGGAAGGAGACCTTAGAAGAGAAATTTCAGTAAATATTAAAAGGCTCACAGACTTAAATTGTTATCGTGGAGTTAGACATAAAAGAGGTTTGCCAGTTAGAGGTCAAAGAACTAGAACTAATGCAAGGACAAGAAAAGGTCCCAAAAAAGGGTCTTCTCCAATCAAAAAGAACAACTGAGGTGAAACATAATGGCTAAAGTAACTAAAACAAAGAAAAAAGCAAAAAAAAATATCGTTGAAGGTGTCGCGCATATTCATGCTTCTTTCAATAATACAATAGTTATGATAACTGACCGCCAAGGAAATGCAATATCTTGGTCAACATCAGGAGCTGGTGGATTTAAGGGTTCAAGGAAAAGCACTCCTTTTGCTGCACAAATTGCTGCCGAGAGTGCTGGAAAAACGGCACAGGATTCTGGTGTAAAAAACTTGGAAGTGTTAATAAAAGGACCAGGTCCAGGAAGAGAATCTGCTGTAAGAGCTCTTAATAACCTTGGTTTTAAAATAACAAGCATAGCTGATGTTACTCCTGTACCTCATAATGGTTGTAGAGCTCCTAAGAGAAGACGAATTTAAATTATAAAAGGATAATTATTGTGGCTAGAGATACAAGTTCTGTATGTAAAAAGTGTAGAAGGGAAAATGAAAAGCTTTTTCTAAAAGGTTCTAGATGTTTAACTGACAAATGTGCTTTTGAAAGAAGATCTTATGCACCTGGGCAGCACGGCCAAAAAGGTCAAAGAATATCTGACTATGGTAGACAATTAAGAGAAAAACAAAAAATTAGGAGAATTTATAATATCTTGGAAAATCAATTCCGTAATATTTATAAAAAAGCTAATCAAAAAAAAGGTGTTACAGGCGATTTACTCTTACAATTACTTGAAAGTAGATTGGACTCATTATTATACAGAGCAGGAATTGGCTCTTCGCGAGCAGAATCACGCCAAATTATCAGACATAACGGAATCAAAGTTAATGATAAAAATGTCAACATACCATCTTTTACAGTATCACCTGGCGATAAAATTTCTTTAACAGATAAACTAAAAAAACAACTTAGAATAACTTCTTCTTTAGCGAACGCTTCAGAAAAAGGTTTTCCGGACTGGTTAGAGGTTAATTCGAAAGATATATCAATTGTGTTTAAAGCATATCCAGCAAGAAGCGATCTTCCAAGTACTATTAATGAAGGTGCAGTTGTTGAGCTTTACTCTAAATAAACTATACTATTTGAAGGGATTTATTTTATATGCAAAGTAGTTTTTTAAAACCAAAAATTATTGACATTAACAATCTTGCTTCTAATAGGGCAAAATTAACTCTTGAACCCTTTGAAAGAGGTTACGGACATACTCTTGGTAATGCTCTAAGAAGAGTTTTACTTTCATCTATGTTTGGTTATGCACCTACATGTGTGAAAATTGCAGGTGTTTTGCATGAGTATTCTTCCTTGGAAGGCGTTAGGGAAGATGTTGTTGAAATTTTATTAAATCTTAAGGGTTTAGTAGTAAAATTAAATAATAGAGATTCCGAAACACTTACATTAAAAAAAAGTGAAGAAGGCGTTGTTTTAGCTTCTGATATTTCTGTAAGTCATGATGTTGAAATTATCAATCCAGATCACTTGATTGCTAACCTCTCTCCCGGAGGAAAACTTGATATGGAAATTTTGATAGAAAAGGGAAGAGGATATACACCTGCTTCTTTGATGTCTGAAGAACAATCTAAAACAATTGGTAACTTATTCATAGATGCCTCATTTTCGCCAATTCGAAAAGTAAGTTTTAATGTAGAAAACGCAAGGGTTGAACAATCAACGGATTTTGATAAATTAATAATTGATATTGAAACTAATGGCTCTATTGAGCCCGAAAAAGCTGTAACAGCTGCAGCTGCAATACTCATGGATCAATTATCTTCTTTTGCTGATATGTCTTTTCAACAATCATCCACTCCAGTTCTTGAAAAGCCAAAAATAAATCCTGTACTTCTAAGACCGGTTGATGATTTAGAGTTAACAGTTAGATCAGCGAATTGTTTAAAAGCTGAAAGTATTTTTTATATAGGAGATCTAGTTCAACGATCTGAAAATGAATTATTAAGAACGCCTAATTTGGGTAGAAAGTCACTTAATGAAATTATTGAGGTACTTAACAATGAGGGTCTTGACTTAGGTATGAAGGTTGATA
>Ga0255759_10003086_pt1 | contig 14716 bp, 17 predicted proteins | sample 101ome_20_FD_179959 | JGI IMG/M metagenome (GOLD analysis project Ga0255759, IMG submission 179959) | Coastal salt marsh microbial communities from the Groves Creek Marsh, Skidaway Island, Georgia - 101404AT metaG (version 2) | ecosystem: Environmental > Aquatic > Marine > Intertidal zone >...
CTACTTGGAACTCATGGGATGTTCATACTGGTGATGTTTGGGAAGAAGAATCTCAAGAGATTGAATCTGGTGTAATCATTGAATCATTCATTCCTTATTCTCAAAAGATGTTATCTTATGAAAGATACATTGAGGATTTGAGATGGTTGATTTCTCTGTATGATAACAGAAACATTCAGAACGGTAGAACCTACACAATTAAGTGTACTGGGTTTGGTACTGGTGCGGATGATAGATTATCAACCACACTACAACCAACACCAACGGTTTGGATACTTCCTAATGGTAAAGTATCTAACCTACCAAGTTTTAACAACCTATCTTTGAATGGTAAGTTGTTTGACAAACTACCATTAATCATTCCAACAGATGAGGGTGATAAGACAGTGTTACTCGATAACTTTAGATTAGGTAAACGAGATAACAATTATCGTAAATCACTTGGTGATGAGGAGTGGAAGAAGAAGGGAGATATCACAGGTGATATTCCTTATTTAATTGTTTACTACAAGAATTCAGACCAGATAGCGTTTATGTTACCACTTCGAGGTAACTCTGGTCTAACCTCTCTTAACAATGTTATCCTTGAGGCTGATATTTCAAAGGATGACCTTAGACCTTTCTTCACTTCAACTGATAAGTTTGGTGATATTGATAGTCTCCTTAAATCTACACTCTTTAAGGAACTTAGACAGTATCTTTTAGATAGATACCCTGATAACGATTTGTTAGAACGTGCAATCCAATTATGGTTGTACGAAGTAATCGTTAATGATTTTGGTGGTAAGTTTAACGCTGACAACCTTAGAAGAGAATATGGTTGGGAGTTTTTAAACTCAATGACACCGAAACAAAGAACTGATTTTGTAATCATGGAGTATGATTCCGATGAAGGTAGACAAGACTTTAGAATTTTCCTTGTCAACGAAACGAATGGTAAGATTACTAAGTTTACAAAGAGTTGTATCATCGAAGTGAAGAGAAATGATTTCACTAAGAAAGATAGACAACAATCAATGAGTTATATAACTACAACTGTGAACGCTACACAAATTGTAGGGGTTTCTCTTGACATCAAAGCTAAGAATGATACTGGTTTCAAACAATTCTTCGCTAAGGCGAATGGAACTGGTCAACTTTCGAACAACATTAGATATGACCTAATGGAAGTATCACAGATGGGGTTCATAGATGATGTACAAGACAAGTTTACTTCTTTAGCACTTTTAGAAAAGAAGTAAAATGGGTTAAAAAATATATGAATTTCGAAAAGATTTTTTCGGTGGTTTTTTCGAAATTCTTATATTTATATACATAAACACACACCGATAAAACATTAATTAATTAACAATTCTAAAAGGTAAACAATTATGGCTTTAGACATTAACGCAATCAGAGGTAGACTGAACAAACTACAAAACACACAAAGAAAAACTGACCAACTTTGGAAACCAACTCCTGGTAAACATCAAGTTCGTATCGTTCCTTACAAGTTCAACAAAGATAATCCTTTCATTGAACTTTATTTTCACTACAATGTAAACAACAAAACTTATTTATCTCCACAATCTTTTGGTAGACCTGACCCTATTGTTGAGTTTGCTGACAAACTAAAAAGAATGGGTGATAAAGATGATTGGAAGGCAGCAAAGGCTATGGAGCCTAAGTTAAGAACTTTCGTACCTGTAATCGTTCGTGGTGAAGAAGGAGAAGGAGTTCGTTTTTGGGGATTCGGTAAAACTGTATATCAAGAGATTCTTGGTTATATTGCAGACCCAGATTATGGTGATATTACTGACCCAACAAGTGGTAGAGATTTAACTATCGAGTATATTTCTGCTGAAGAAGGTGGAACATCGTATCCAACTACAACAATTCGAGTTAAACCAAAAGAAACACCTCTTTCAGAGGATTCTTCAAGAGCAACTTCATTCTTAGAATCGCAAACTGCAATTACAGATTTGTATCAAGAATTATCTTACGAAGAATTAAAAGGAGTGTTAGAAGGTTGGTTAAATCCAACTGGTGAAAGTGAAACTTCAACTCAGAGTTCAACAACTCAAGAAACTCTTGCACCACAAACTCAATCAAGTGTTAGTGCCGATTTAGGTGGTACAACAGAAACTTCATCTACTAAAACAGATGATGTAGCTGCAGCATTTGATGACTTATTCAACTCGTAAATAGACCAAACTTATGGCAAAGAAAAAAGAACAAGAATTAGACTTGGCAGATATCCTTGCGGGTGAGCTGAACAAGCAATCCAAAGACAACAAAGTTGCATTCTTCTTAGATGATGATACTGCACCAACGAATGTTGATGGGTGGGTTTCCACAGGATGTGCCATGTTAGATGTTGCAATTTCTAACCGCCCTTATGGTGGATTGCCAGTTGGTAGAATCGTTGAGATAACAGGTCTTGAACAAAGTGGAAAATCATTAGTATCTGCTCACCTCCTTGCTGAAACTCAAAAGTTAGGTGGTGTTGCAGTACTGATTGATACTGAAACTGCAGTAAGTAGAGAATTCTTAGAAGCTATCGGTGTGGATGTATCTAAGTTACTTTATGTATCAGCAGATTCAGTAGAACAAATCTTTGATATGACTGAAACAATCATTGAGAAAGTTCGTGAAACTTCAAAAGACAAATTAGTAACCATCGTAACTGATTCAGTTGCAGCTGCTTCAACTAAGGCAGAACTTGCTTCGGATTATGGTAAAGATGGATATGCTACTGACAAAGCAATCATCATCTCTAAGGCGATGAGAAAGATTACCAACATGATTGGTAGACAAAAAATCTTATTAGTTTATACAAACCAACTTCGTCAGAAGATGAACGCCATGCCCTTTGGTGACCCATGGACAACAAGTGGTGGTAAAGCCCTTGCATTCCATGCCTCTGTTAGATTGAGATTAAAAGGAACTGGCCAAATCAAAATGAAAGTTGGTGGACAAGATAAGATTGTTGGAATGAAAGTTCGTGCACAAGTTATTAAAAACAGAATGGGCCCACCACTTCGTTCAACTGACTTTGAGATTTACTTTGATAGAGGAATTGATAATTATGGTTCTTGGTTAAAGGTAATGAAAGAAGAAAAGATAGTTAAACAAGCAGGTGCATGGTACACTTATGTTGATACTGAAACTGGTGAAGAACTAAAATTCCAATCCAAAGATTTTATCCAACTAATGGAAGACAGAGAAGATGTTCGCGAACAAATTTATAAAAAGATTTGTGAAGAACAAATTTTACAATACAAATCAGACACCCTAGACATTGATAATATGGAAGTTACTCAAGGTGGTGAGGGTATGGATGATTAAAAACAATTAAAATGAGAAATATTTTATTAAAAGCAACTCGTTCACATGCACAAGGTCATGTAGATAAGCATGTTGCAAACATTGAAGTTTACTTAAATCAATCTGTTGGTATTGGAGAACATTCTGATATTATCGAGGCGATTGAAATTGAGTTAGAAGCAATTGCAAAATATCAAGACCAAATCGATATTCTAGACCAATACTTTCCACTTGATAAAGAACAACTTTAATGAAGGATTTATACAAGAATATTTTAGAATCAGTAGAGAAGGAACACGAGGGTAATGCTAACAAGCATAAGAACTCTCGTGTTCTTATTATTGATGGGTTAAACACTTTTATTAGATGTTGGACATCAACTCCTACTCTTAATGATGATGGTGACCATGTTGGTGGTGTGATTGGTACACTTAAATCAATAGGTTATGCAATCAGACAAGTAGAACCAACAAGAGTAATCGTAACTTTTGATGGTCAAGGTGGTTCTAAAAATCGTAAAAAGATTTATGGTGAGTATAAAGCCAATCGTTCTAAGAGTAAACTTCATATTAATCGTGCATATAACGATATGATGAATGAAGAAGAGGAACGAGAATCAATGAAAAGACAGTATGTCTGGTTGATGGATATGTTATCATATTTACCTATGACAACCATGATTTACGATGGTGTTGAGGCAGATGATACTATGGCTTATATTGCTACCAATCTTCTTAAAGAAGATGAACAGGCGGTAATCATGTCAACTGATAAAGATTTTTTACAATTGGTAGATGGAAAAACTATTGTTTGGTCACCCACTAAAAAGAAGATTTATAATCAAAACAGAATCAAAGAAGAATTTGGTTTAGACCCAAAAAACCTTTTACTTTATAGAGTATTAGATGGTGATACATCTGATAATATACCTGGAGTTTATGGGTGTGGGTTAAAGACAGTTCTTAAACGATATCCAGAAATTACTGAAGATAAAGAAATTTCAGTTGATGAATTTCTAGAGTTGACAGAACAAAAAGTTGAAGAAACTAAAGGAAAGATTAAAATTTATAAAGATATCTTAAATTCAAAGAATCAGATTATTATGAACGAAAAGTTAATGCAACTTAAAGATGTTGATATTTCTGGTCAAATTAAGATGAAAATTCTTGATAGATTTAATGAAGAATTGAAACCATTAAATAAAATGGATTTCATGAAAGTTTTACTAAAATACAAGGTAGTAAATAATTTTGGCGATATTAACGATTGGTTAAAAAGAACCTTTGGAAATATTATTACCAATTAATTTTGTAAATTCAAATTATTTTCGTATCTTAGCAAAAGTTATTAAAAAGAGTCAATGCAACAACAAATAGATACTTTATCGAAATACGGGCAATCATTTCAGAGTAAAGTAGTTTCTGCACTTCTAACTGATAACAAGTTTCTTGACACGATAAGTGAAATAACCACTCCTAAGTTCTTTGAGAACGATGCTAACAAGTGGATTATTAGTGAAATACTTGAATATCACGAGATATACAGAAAACCTCCTACAATCGATGTATTTAAATCTCAGTTATCCAAAGTGGATAATGACATTCTTAAAAAAACGGTAGTTGACCAACTTAAGCATGTTTATACCCAAGTTGGTAATGTAGATTTAGATTATATCAAAAATGAATTTCGTTCGTTCTGTATAAATCAAAATCTTAAAAATGTAATTTTACAATCAGTAGACCTTTTACAAGCTGGTTCTTATGATAGAATCAAAGATTTGGTAGATGGTGCCATGAAAGTTGGTCAAGAAACCAACTTGGGTATGGATTATATTGAAGATTTTGACGCAAGAACTGAAGATTTAAAACGCTCAACTGTTCCAACTCGATGGGAGCCGATAAATGACCTAATGGATGGTGGTTTAGGACCAGGAGAATTGGGAGTTGTAGTTGCACCTTCAGGTGTAGGTAAAACATGGATTCTCACTGCAATAGGTGCAGAAGCAGTACGAAGAGGTTTGAGTGTGGTTCATTATACAATGGAATTATCAGAACACTATGTAGGTGCTCGATATGACACGGTATTCACACAAATACCTTCAGCGGATTTAAAAGAGAAAAAAGAACTCGTTAAATCCAAAATTAAAAACCTTCGTGGTAAACTTTTAATTAAGTATTTTCCACCGAAGGGAGTTACAGTCAAGAAGTTACAACAACACATTGAGAAGATGACTACTATGGGTAACAAGCCCGATGTTATCATAGTAGATTACGCTGACCTTTTACTTTCTCGTTCAAGTAAGTCAGACTCTACTTACCAAGAACAAGGAGGTGTGTATATTGACCTTCGTGGTATGAGTGGGGAATTGGAAATACCAATATGGACCGCATCTCAAACCAATCGTTCTGCAATTGATAGTGAAGTAATTGAAGCAGATAAGATTGCTGATTCTTATGCAAAAGTAATGAATGCTGATTTCATTATGTCTTGGAGTAGAAAATCAAAAGATAAATTGAACAATACTGCTCGTGCACACATTATGAAAAACAGATTTGGACAAGATGGAATTACTTTCCCTTGTAAAATGGATACCAACACAGGTTATATTGAAGTTTACGATGGAACATCACCAGATGGTGTTATTGCACAGAAAGAGGCTGCAAGTGGTCAATTAGAAACTAAGAAGTTATTACACAAGAAGTATATCGAAAACATGGGATAATGTATCAAAAAATTGTTATACCCTATCACGAAAAACTATCAAAATATAGAACAATAAAATAGTTTAAAAATTTAATGTAAAATTCGTTTCGTTTTCGTGTATATATGATAGTTATACACACCCCATTCAACTACGATGGGTTTTTTTACTAACTTAATTAAAGGAAAATTTTATGGCAACATCACAAGAATTATTTGAACAGATTAAAGAGTTATTTGTAGAATTCGAAGAAAACCACAACGGTTCAACGAAAGCGGCTAAATCAAGAGCAAGAAAAGCGATTGGTGAAGTTAAGAAGTTAGTAACTGATTATAGAAAGGCTTCAGTAGAAGAAACTAAATAATTCAAAAATGACATTTGACAATTTATCAGATAAGGTTATAGAGTGGGCATACGATAAAGGAATTCTTGAAAAAGAAAATGCTCCGAAACAAATGTTAAAAGTATTAGAGGAAGTCGGTGAAACTGCCGGTGCACTCTTAAAGGGAAATGAAGAAGGAATCAAAGACGGAATCGGAGATTCCTTTGTAACCCTTATTATTTTATCTAGACAATTAGGATTAACACCTGAAGAATGTTTAGAGGCAGCTTGGAACGAAATTAAAGATAGAAAAGGAAAAACTCAAGGTGGAGTTTTTGTAAAAGATGAGAACTGAATATTACAAAAGAACTAACAAAGTTATGGGTGGTGGTGATTTAAAACACTATCCTAGTGGAACATCTATCCTAATGGATATGATAGTTACAGCTGCACAAAAACAATGTAACAAGTTCAGAAAACTAGTTACAAAATAATTTAAAATTTAAGGAAAAAGAAATGAATAACATGGTTGAGACAACTAACCAGGTCAAATTTGTAGTTAAGAGAAGTGGAGCAAAAGAACCGTTTGAGTTACAGAAAATTCAAAATGCTATTGTTAAGGCTATTGGTGATGAATCTAATATTGATTTAGATGTCATTGAGAAAGTATCAAGGTCTGTTGAACGAAGTCTTTTTAAATATGACTATATTACTGAAGTTGTAGTTGATGAAATTGGTGATGTAGTTGAAAACAAACTAATGGATGTTGGTTTGAATAATGTAGCAAAAGAATATATTTTACATCGTTCTAAATCTAAGGCAGATATTTTCAAGAAGCGTGTCAATCTTAAACCATACGAATACCCTGAATTAGTAGAGTATGTAGATGCAATCAGACACTCTTATTGGGTTCATACTGAATTTAACTTTACTTCAGATGTTCAAGATTTTATAGTACATTTAAATGAAAAAGAAAAAACTGCAGTACAACGAGCTATGTTGGCAATCTCACAAATCGAAATCGCGGTTAAAAACTTTTGGGGTGATATCTACAAGAGAATGCCAAAACCAGAAATTGGTGCAGTAGGTGCAACCTTCGCTGAATCTGAAGTTAGACATGCTGATGCGTACTCAAACTTAATCCAAGTATTAGGATTAAACCAAGAGTTTGAGAACATCCTACAAGAACCATCTATTAGAAGAAGAATCAAGTATCTAGATAAATCAATCCTATCATCTAAATCAGTTGATAACAAAGATTATTTTGAGTCAGTTATACTTTTCTCTATGTTCGTTGAGAATGTATCTTTATTCTCACAATTCTTAGTTATTATGTCATTCAACAAGTTTAAGAATGTTTTAAAAGGAATGTCCAATGCAGTTGAAGCAACATCAAAAGAAGAAAACATTCATGCTGAGTTTGGTTTTGATTTAGTAAATACAATCAAACGAGAAAACCCAGATTGGTGGACAGATGAATTAGTTGAAGATATTGTAGATGCAACTTTAGATGCATACGATGCTGAGGCTGAAATCGTTGATTGGATGTTTGAGAAAGGTGATTTAGAATTCTTAACCAAAGAACAAACCTTAGAGTTTATCAAAGACCGTTTCAATCGTTCCCTTAAATCAATTGGTATTGAACCAATTTTTTCAACAAATGAAAAATTACTAGAAACTACTGAATGGTTTGATGATGAAATCCTAACCACAAAACATACAGATTTCTTTAATAAAAGAAGTATTAACTATTCTAAAAAACAGAAATCTATTACAGAAGACGACTTATTTTAATTAAAAGTACAATACAAAATGACAGAAAGAAAACCATTCGACTGGATTAACGATGAATCCATTACCTTTCTAAGAAGAGGTTATTTAAGTGAAGGTGAAGAACCTTTAGAAAGAATTAGAACTATCTCAGAACACGCAGAAAAACTATTAGGAATCGAAGGATTTGCTAATAAGTTTTATGATTATATGAGTAAAGGATGGTATTCTCTGTCATCACCTGTATGGGCAAACTTTGGTAAGAAAAGAGGTTTACCAGTTTCTTGTTTTGGTTCTAATATTGGTGATAATATAGAATCTATCTTATATACCCAAGCTGAGGTTGGTGAAATGTCAAAAATGGGAGGTGGTACTTCTGGTTATTTTGGAAACATTCGTGGTAGAGGTGCTGAAATTACTGATAATGGACATGCACCTGGTGCAGTTCACTTCATGAACTTATTCCAATCAGTAGTTGATAATATTTCACAAGGTTCTACTCGTAGAGGTCGTTTCTCACCTTACTTACCAGTCGAACACCCAGATATTATGGAGTTCTTAGAAATTGGAACGGAGGGTGCTTCAATTCAAGACCTAACTCACGCAGTAACAGTAACAGATAAATTCATGGAAGAAATGATTGCTGGTGATACTGAAAAAAGAGCTGCATGGGCAAAAGTAATTCAAAGAAGAGGTGAGATTGGTTATCCTTATATTATGTTCCATGATACGATGAACAAAAACACAGTTGATGTGTATCGTAATAAAGGAGCAAAAATCTACAACTCTAACTTATGTTCAGAGATTGCACTTCACAATTCAGAAGAAGAATCATTTGTGTGTGTTCTTTCATCTATGAATGTTCTACACTTTGATGAGTGGAAAGATACTGATGCAGTAGAAACAATGACAATGTTCTTAGATGCAGTTGTAACTGAATTCTTAACTAAGATTGAGGATATTAGAGATAATGGAACTCTTGAAGGAAAACGAGGTTTCTTCTTCTTAGAAAAGGCTTATAACTTCGCTAAAAGACAACGAGCGTTAGGATTGGGAGTTCTAGGTTGGCATTCACTTTTACAATCAAGAAACTTACCTTTTGATTCAAAAGAATCTGCAAAACTAAACATTGAAGTATTCAAGTTAATCAAAGATAAATCTTACTCTGCATCACAACAACTTGCAGAGATGTTTGGTGAACCAGAATACTTAAAAGGATATGGTAGAAGAAATGTTACTTTAAATGCAATTGCACCAACAACTTCTTCGGCTTTTATTCTTGGTCAAGTTTCACAATCAATCGAACCAATCTGGTCAAATTGTTATGTGAAAGATGTAGCGAAACTAAAAGTAACCATCAAAAATCCAATCTTACAGAAATTATTACAAGAACTTGGTAAAGATGATAAGGAAACTTGGAATAGTATTAAACAAAATGATGGTTCAGTTCAACACTTAGATTTCTTAACACAAGAACAAAAAGAAGTATTCAGAACTTTCGCTGAGATTAACCAGTCAACGATTATCAACCAAGCTGCAATTAGACAAGATTACATTGACCAATCACAATCTTTGAACTTAATGATTGCACCTGATATGCCAACAAAGGATGTAAACAAACTCCTTATTGATGCATGGAAACTTGGAGTAAAAACTCTTTACTACCAACACTCAATGAACTCAGCCCAGGCCTTTGCTAGAAAGAAACTTGGATTGAATGATTTACATTGTGTTGCATGTGAAGGGTAGTCATAAACAATTAAAATTATATAAAATGGTAGAAATTAAAAAATTCGAAGCAGATTGGTGTGGGCCGTGTAGAATGCTCAAACCAACTTTTACAAAACTAGAAGAAAAACTTGGGTCTTCTGTAAAGTTCTCTTATATCAATGTAGATGAAAATCAAGAAACTGCACAACAATATGGAGTTAGAAACATTCCATTGGTAGTTGTTGAAAAAGATGGAGAAGAAGTTGAAAGATTTGTAGGTGTTCAAACAGAACAGACCTACGAAACTGCACTTAATAAACTTGTGTAATTCAATTATTTTTCGTATCTTAGCAAAAAATTTCAATTTATGTCATCAATAAAAGTTTATATGAAAAACGAAGATAAAGAATTAAAATCAAACGGCACTCCTAGAATTCCTTTTTCTAAAAGTGCAAAATTATCTAAAGAAGATGGTTCTAAAACTATTTTCTTTGTAGATAAAGATTATGGTCTTAAAAATGGATTAAGTAGTAAAATGAATTTTAAAATTTTACACCCAACAAGACCTAACTTGTGTGAAATCACAATTCCAATTGAACGAATAGAATAAAAATTATGTCAAAAACCTTATGGTTTTTTAGTAATAGGTTACGTGGGGAATCTCACCCTAGAGCAAAACTAACTGCAGAACAAGTAAGACAGATTAGGGATTTGTACTCGAAGGGATTTTCTACAAATGTAATTGCCCGTAACTTTAAAGTTTCCACATGGAATGTGGAAGAAATTGTCAAACGAAAAACTTGGACACATTTATGACAGTTATAAAAGCAACTTCACCTGGTGATGCTTGGTGTAAAGTATCAAAACATCTTTTAGAAAATGGAGTTAGAGTAGGTAATCTTACTGAAGAACTCAATGTAATGACAGAAATCACAGAATTCAAATCAGATGATTGGTTTGATGGTCACTTTAGAGAAGTGATGGGTGATGATAGAATCGATTATGCTAAAACAGTAACCTTTCTAAAACCAGAACCAAAGAAGGCAGATAATCCCTTTTTTGAAGCAGAAGAAGGGTTGGATTATAAATTTATCAAAGACCATTACCATCAATCTTATTGGGGTAGAATGGTTAGTTGGAGAGGTGAATTCAATCAAGTAGAGAATGTAATTAAAATCCTAAAGACTGGTAAAGCAGTTAAACGATGTGAATTGATTATCTTTGACCCTACTAAAGATGCGAGAAATCCATACTCACAACCTTGTATGATTGCAATTGATTTAAAACCAAGAAATGGTAAATTATATCTAACTTCAATCATTCGTTCAAATAGAGTATCTAAAAGTGGATATGCAGATTATACCGCATTGGTAGAGATGGGACACTTCTTATCAGAACAGAGTGGTTTAGAATTGGGTAAAGTAAGTGTACTTGCTTGTTCTTGTCATATCGGTGATATGAACGAAGAAAAGAAAAAGACAATAAAGTTATTAGAAATACTAAACAAATAGTATGTGTGGAATCGTAACAACGATTGGTTACAGTAAATCTGATGTAAATAGAATGTTAGATGCTATCGAGCATCGTGGTAAAGATTATCGAGGTATCAATGAATTTAATGTTTATGATAAACAGATAGTTTTAGGACACAATCGTTTATCTATTAACGATTTATCTGAATCCGGCAATCAACCAATGGAATATGATGGAGTTTGGTTGGTGGTTAATGGTGAAATTTGGAATTACCCTCAATTAAGAAAAGAATATGAAGAAAGAGGATACGAATTCAAATCAAATTCAGACTCTGAAATAATTTTATTCTTATATAAAGAAGGAGAACTACAACGATTAAATGGTATGTTCTCATTTGTTATTTATGATGGTGGTAAACTATTAGTTTCACGAGATTGGGTTGGTAAAATACCACTATACATTCACAATACCAACAAATATATTATCGCTAGTGAGATTAAAGCAATCCAAACACAAGAAGGTATTACTGATATAAAGATAGTTCCTAAGAATACTTTAATTGAGATTGATTTACAAACCGATGAATTTAAAGTACACAAAGATTTTTACTTCAAATTCTCTGCAGAACCAACCAAAGTAACTTCACATGAAGAAGTTGCTGAAACTACTTTCAAATTATTAGAAAACGCAGTTGATAAACGATTAATAGCAGATGTTCCTATTGCAACTTCATTAAGTGGTGGTATTGATTCTGCTATCATTACATACTTATTAGCCCAAAGGATTCCAAACATCAAAGCATATACCATTGCATTTGATGAAGAATCAAAAGATTTACAAAAGGCTAGAGTATGTGCAAAATCAATTGATGTTGACTTAGTAGAGGTATTTGTACCACGAGATGAAAACATCATCAAACAAAGATTTATGGATTCAATTAATGTAATTGAATATCCATCTACGGTTCAAATGGAAGTTGGGATTCTACAATCGTTCATAGCAGAAGAAATGGCGAAAGATGGTATTAAAGTTGCATTTAGTGGTGAGGGTTCGGATGAATCGTATGGTTCGTATGGTACTTTTAGAATGTTCAGTAAAAAACCTGATTGGAGTGATGTTAGAAAGAATTTGTTTGAGAAACAACATTATGGTAATTTGTTAAGAGGTAATACAATCTTTATGAATTATGGAACTATCGAACTTAGATGTCCATTCTTTGACACAGAGTTTTTAAATTACACTACTAATTTACAAGATGAGTTTTTATCTGATAAAGGACAGTGGAAAAGACCACTTGCAGATGCATTCAGAGGTAAATTACCAGATGAGATATTAGACCAAGAAAAACGAGCATTTCAAAAAGGTACAAACTTCAAAGAATATATTGAAAAAATTATTTTAGAAGATGAAAAGATAAATTTTAAAAATAGAAAAAAACTATTCCATGTTATTTGTGATAACTTTGAAAAAATAAATGGGTTTTCTCACAAAAAACTTAGACAACCAGTTAAAAACAATAACATTGGAATTTATAAATTTTTATGATACAAACACCAATAGAAACATATGAATTAAAAGGTAAGATAGTTTATGTCAAACGAGATGATTTGGTTGGTAATGGTACTACACTCCCTCGTTGGTCAAAGATTGAAGGTATAAGAAGAATTTTAGAATCAGATTATATCGATAAATCAAAACCACTTACTCATCTTTCAGTATATGGAAGTTGGACAGGGTGGGTTTTATCTGTATTGTGTCAAGAATATGGTATTGAATTTATATCATCATATCCAAACTCTAAATCATACCCACCAGAAATATTAGAAATCATCAAAGGTAATGGTGCAAAACTAAATCCAATGAAACCTAATATGATGAAACTACTTGAAAATAAGTTAGGGGGTATTGCTAAAAAGAACGGATGGCAACAATTACCTTATGCTTTCAATCATCCGACTTATGTTTCTTATATGCAAGATAGAATGAAAGAAGTTTTGGCTGAACAAGATTTTGACCATCTCGTAGTATCAATTGGTAGTGGTGTAACTGCATCTGGTTTGATTAGAGAGTTCTTACAATATAAAGATTGGAAAGATATTCTTAAAAATAAAAGACAAGTTCACACAGTTACTATGTCCTCAATCGAATCTACTAAAAAGATTTTGAATGAGAATAAGGCAGGTGATTTAAACAATATCCACATTTATCAATCAGAATATGCATTTGATGATTTTATGGATGAAGTTACAGAATATCCATTTGATATGAATGAGTTTTGGGAACGCAAGATGTGGTGGTGGTTAGAAAATAATATAGAAAAATTAGAAGGTAAAATTCTATTTTGGAATATTGGTGGTTCGTATAGAAAATCATTGAACTTAAAATAAGTTGGAATTAAATAAGATTTATAATGAGGATTGTTTGGTTACTCTATCAAAGATGGAAGACAATTCCATTGATTTAATCGTAACCTCACCTCCTTATAACAAAGGTCATTGGTTGAGAAACAAATCAAAAACCAATGGTTGGATTAGAACTATTGATTACGAAAGTTTCAACGATGATTTGCCACAAGAAGAATATGTTGAGTGGCAGAAAAAAGTGATTAGTGAATGTTTAAGAGTTTTAAAACCAACAGGTTCTCTTTTCTACAATCACATAGATATAATGACTAATCACTTGACTATTCACCCAACTTGGGTTTATGAGTTTCCACTTAAACAAGTAATCATTTGGGATAAATGTGGAACACCTAAAATAGATGTTTCTTATTTCATGCCATTCACAGAGTGGATTTTTTGGATTAAAAAAGAAAAGGATTCTATACCTTACTTTGATAGAAGTAATTCTCTATTTAAAAAGAACATTTGGTCAATACCACGAAGTCAAGAGTCCAACCACCCAGCTCCATTTTCGGAAAAGATGGTAGAAAATGTGGTACTATCTTGTAGTAAAGAAGGTGATGTAGTTTATGACCCATTTATGGGCAGTGGAACAACTTACAAAGTGAGTAGAAAATATAACCGAAATGTAATCGGTAGTGAGATTAGTGAAGAATATACCAAACTTGGTGAAAGTAAAGTAAATAAACACGAGTTTTTTTAATGACAAACGCAGAAGATATATTAGTAAAATACGAGAAGAGAACTTACAAGGGTGAGTATCCAACAATCACACCAGAAGATTGGGAACTTCTCAAAGAAACTTATCCAAAAGATGAAGTAAAGGAAAAGTTGGCTGAATTATTCATGCAATGGCCTATTCCTTATGCAGATATAACAGAAGAAGATGCCTACGATGATTATATGAAACTCAAAGGTATTCGTTGGAACGAGTATCTCAAAGAAGGTGAATGGTTTCCTCGAAAGGCAGCAGAAACTCGTTATCCTTTAACTTATGAAGGAAAACAACTTTACTTTTCTAGGTTAAACACG
>Ga0255759_10003108_pt1 | contig 14646 bp, 7 predicted proteins | sample 101ome_20_FD_179959 | JGI IMG/M metagenome (GOLD analysis project Ga0255759, IMG submission 179959) | Coastal salt marsh microbial communities from the Groves Creek Marsh, Skidaway Island, Georgia - 101404AT metaG (version 2) | ecosystem: Environmental > Aquatic > Marine > Intertidal zone > Salt...
AGGGTGTAGTGCACTGTGTCAAGGCCATGCCTATCAACCGCTATGAGCATCTCAGGCGAAGCAAATAAATATTGCATGCAATAAACGAAATGAGTGGATCCATCTCACACGTGTTATTTCAAACCGAAGTGGCAGAGGTGGATGATACCATAGATCTAGACCAACTGCGTGTTCCAGGAGAGAATACATACACACTCAAGTTCCCAGAGACACCACCCACCGTGCAGGGAACAAGCCTGGTTGTATCTAGCATTGACTCGCATGTCGTTTCCACAATCTGGAGCGCGCCCACTACTGAGTCGGCCGGGCTCGCGGCCACCAACGGCAACGATTTGTTGCTGGTGGCCCCCGATCCCATGACCCAAAGCTACGCCCTGCGCTTCCCAGACGCCTCCGCGGGCTCCCTCGTGGGTAGCGTGCTCAGCATCGCTTCGGATATATCCAACGAGCTCACGCTCGAGTTCAAGAGCTTCGACACGCTGCTCGACGTGCGCATGACCGACAACACCACCGAGAAGTACATCCGACTGAACGCGCCCAGCAATCTAGTACACACGCATTCGATAAGTCTAGGCCACGACTTCACGGCCGGCGTGGACGCCCTGCAGGGCAAGGTAATCTACGTACAGAGCGACGACCTCGCGGGAAGCGTTACTCTCGGCTGGGCGGACCCGTACGAATTATTCAATCTTTCGTTCAACAAGCTACAGGTGCAGATGAATAACACGCAGGATGTGGACGCGCATGTCTTGTTTCCAAGTTACATTGGAGACGGGACGCAACTGCACGATGGGAAGCTACTGGGCATTGTTTCACAGAGAGACACGACACTCGAGCTGGGCTATCTAAGCGAACCGCGCATCTCGTCTGCACTCTTCGGGGATATGGAGCTCACGTATAGCGGCAACGCCATGGTTATCGTGGTCCCGGAGCCCATACAGCGCACGACCGCAGTGCACAATCTCACGCAAATCCAAGCGCTGTACGAGAGCTCGGTCGTGCGCGTGCGCCAGATCGATGACAGGGGGCGAGTCGTGCTCGAGCTAGCGCAGCCGGGGATCCTTTCCGGACAAAATGATATACAACTCAAGGCTGCTGGTGCCACCGGCGCCGCCTCAGCTGTCGTGACTCTACCCGAGTATGAAGTATCGCGCACGCACGTGGGGGACTACATTGTGGTATCCGCGGACGATGGGGTCGGGAACATTCAGCTGTCTTTCGAGGCATGTCCTAAACTAATTGACGACGCGAACCTTGGGACGAACCCCCCACCCTTTTGCCGCTTGGCCACTCTTGACAACATCTCCTCCTATAATCTGTACTTACCAGAGGCCACCGGTGCGCTCGCCCCGAGCTCGCTGCTTGGACGGGCCGCGCGCGTGCATGCGCAGGCTCCGAATGACGTCTACCTCTGCTACGAGGATGGCGGTTTCATATACAACAAGATTCGTTCAAAATATGTCAAGCTAGCTAGCCCTCTAGCAAGCACTGATGAATATACTTTGAAACTGCCGCTCTTCGATCCAGCCGTTGGTGCAGCAGATGGCTACGCTGGACGCATCGTGTCTGTAGTCGCCAGCACCAGCAACTCAATTGAGCTTGACTTCACCCCTCTCTCCTCGTTCGCACAGATCAAGCAGATCGGCCTGTCGTCCAACAACGGCCAACTGGTGACCACGCTGAAGCCGGGAGCCGGCGCAGCTGCGAATACGATCTTGCGAATACCATCCAAACAACCAGGCTTCGGCGACGTGCTCACCATTCAAAGCGCGAGCATAGGCGCGAGCGCCACCATCGTGGAGCTGGGGTGGGATAAGCCCATGACACTTCGATCGAACACTGGTCTCTTTGCTTCTCTGCGCGCCGATCCGTTCCAGAGTCAAGGATATGATTTGTTTTTACCATCCACATACGCTGGAAAGCAGGGCAAGATCGCGCTGCTGGATGCCACGGGCGTGCTCGAGTTCGGAAACCCAAGCCGAGTAGAGCTGACAGAAGTGGACGGTGGTGTTTTGGCTGATCATTACACAACACTCCAATTGCCGAGCGGATTGCAGCACTCGTACACACTACAACTACCAGCAATCGGTGCGAATGAGTTGGGCAAATTGCTCATCGTTGATAACACCGCTTCGGCAACGACTCTGCCTCTCGCCTTCCAAGAAGCCGGCTATGTCAAAACGCAGACCAGTCACGTACTAATAAATGCTCCCACTGGCCTAACTCAATCCTATTCACTCGAGCTACCCGTGTCCGGCGCAGCATCCATAGACAAATTGCTTACCAGCACATTTGATAATGGCACACACACACTGATGTACGACGACTTACTCGTACAGCCCATCGCATCCCAGGTGGGTACGCACGCGTGCACGCTGGTTTCGCGCGCCCTCGAGAATGAGCTGCACGCTGATATACTCATCGAGGAGCCTTCCGATGGCGTGCATGTGGTGAAACGAACCCTGGTGCCCCCATCACCGACGGCGAGCATACCAGCGCGACTCGCGCAACTCACACCGATCCCCGGCTGCACGTACACGGCTACGGGATCCGGGGTGGGCGATGAGTTACGTGGCCCTACTGGTGGCGCCGCGCTCGCCGTTGACGGTGTGAGCGTAGGTGTGGGCGACGTGGTATTGATTGCGGCGCAGCTGGACCAGCGGCAGAACGGATTATACATAGTCACTGATGCGGGCACCGCTGCGACAAATTTCGTTCTCACCAGACACACGTCCTTTGACGCCCACAATAAGATTAAACCTAGCGTGCTCGTGGATATCCAGAACGGAACGCACGCCGGCAAGCGCTTCATTTGTACATGCAATCCCTTTCCGCGCGTAGGGCGCGGCCTTGTTCGCAATATCAACAATATCATTCAGAGTGCGGCCGAATGCCAGTTCATCACTGATTCCGAGCCAGTGGTTGGCCAGTGCATGTTAGTTTCGGGAATTGAGCTCACAGTCACCTCTGTCGAGAGCGAGACTGAAGTCAAGGTCACACCCACACCCACATCACTCATTGTCGAGTCGAGCTACATGCTTGGCTTCCGGACAGGTACCGATCCAATCACGTTCAGAGAAATCGAACCCTCGCAGAGCGCTCGGCCTCGCCTGGATGTGGGGTTTGCAGACGAGAGCTTCGATCGCCTAGAGATCGGAAGCGGTCTGACTCTCCTCGCCCGACACGATTCAGAAACGAGCCAAGATATTAAGCTCCCCGATTTCAACGACGTGGGTAAGGCGCTTACCGCTTCAGTCTCTGGTTCCACCGTCACCATCTCGGTGGAAGCACCTGCCGACATGCTCTCGGTCGCGGGGACCACGGCCGTTCTATCACTGCCCGGCTCGGGGGTGGACGTGAACCAACAAGAACTGAGCGACTTAACTGGAAATACGCATATCATTTCGTTCGACGGTCTGACGCCCAGCACAAGCTCGCCCGCGAGCTTCGTGCTTGACGGTGCTCTCTACGGCCTGCTAGCAAACTCAGCGGACTGTGTGTTCACGTGCGCGCGCACCGGCCTGTATGCGTTCACGCTCATACTCGAGTTCGAGGTGGCGACGCGGAGTGCAAGTGTAGACCATGCACGCGGGAGCATTGAAATTGCATTGAAAAGGACAGACGGTGCGTTTCTCAACGCCTCTCTAGCCAGCGAACAGAGCCAGGCAATAGAGGATACACGCGTATTGATCGGTCCCGTTGGATCCAAGAGTAGCATAAGACATACGTTTATTATTGATGCAGCTGCGGCGGATGCATTGCGTTTCGAAATCACACATACGCATGCCGATCAAGCCAACATAAATGGCACATTCAAACTAAACACAGCTGCTCTGCTCATCGAATCGATAGACTAATCGACTATGCGTCTACGCTGCTTGAACATCCGATATCCCGGCTCAGGCCGCCGCACCGTGGTGTTTGCGTTTTCGTCGGTGCTTGTATTGATAATGCGACCACTAGCGATGCACTTGAACACGTTTGGCGTATTCGTCGCGATACAGACTGTCGAGGCGATGCCGCTGGTGATAACCACGATTTCGTTGGTCGCAACTGAGTCAACTCGTTTACGCTTTCGGGAGGCCCGCATGTCTGAGAGTTGTCGCTTGATGCGACGAACCTTTTCCTCTGCCCGTGTGATGAGCTTCATGTCCTTTCTGGAATAAAAGAGCTCATAGAGCTTGGCGCGGGAAGTGAGGAACGCCTGCAGCTTCTCGGAGTTTTCCTCCCTGTAGGCATCTCGGTGTTCGCTGAGCTTCTGAAAGGCAGCTTTCGCGCCCTCCTTCTGGTTGCGGTCTGGATGCAAATCGCGGAGGATCTTCACAAAGGCTAAGCGCGTCTGCGGAAAGCCCGGGGTGGGCTTGATCAACCGCTTCGCCTCGGAGAACGCGGTGTTCAGCCCCACCACGCCGGCCTTGATGCCGTTGTTCCGCGTTACTCGCAGCTGGTATTGGTATGTACGCTCAGCGTTGTCGTGCGTTTCCCTTGCCCGCGCGAGCTCCTCTCGGGCTTCGCCTAGCTGCACACGCAACTTATTCATTTGATTTTTGGACTAAGGGGGGAACGGGATTTGAGCAAATAGTTTCAAAAATCTAAAAATGGATTTTGCCCCCCATACACACTGGCGCGAAAACCCCTTAAACTTGGCGCGATAAACACCATAAATAGAAACATGCCAAGCCGCCGCCCGCGCCGCCGTGCCGCCGAACTGGGGGAGAAGCGCCGCCGCGCCGAGGACGTAGAGAGTGCCGAGGCCTCGCCGAGGAAGAAGCGCCGGGGAGGGGGGAGCCGCGGGAAGAAGAAGAAGAAGAAATCGAAGTCGAAGAAGAAGACCTCGGCAAGTACGACGGCACAGAACCGCAAGTGGAATGCGGAGAAAGCGAGGCGCTCAAAAGTGGCCATGCAGACAATTCTCATGCTGAACCCGCGCGAGACGCTCGAGCTCGAGAACTTTGTTTACGATTTGACAAAGGGCTTCGTGTGCGTTCTGAACAAGAAGCTCTGGACTCTTCTAATCAAGAAGCATGGGTGGGACCAGCCGTTGACAGGAAGGACGAAAGAATCGAGGCTCAACCCTAAACCCGTCGTAGCCAATGGGACGCTATCGAAGGGTGTGGGGAAGGGTAAACAGAGGGCGATTGGCGCGCTGGTGGCGGAGCTCGGGCTGGAGAAACTCTCCGAGGAGGACCAGAAGCGCGCGGAGCAGATCGGATTTATCATCGACAGGAGCAAGGGTGTTGTTTCGGAACACCACACCAACGCCAAGACCTCCTTCGCGCGCCAGCACATGCAAATGCTCGTGATGCAGAAATTCAATACATTTTTCAAGGCGAGCAGCAGCAGTAAAGCTGCGAAAACGTCGCTGTGTCCCGGCGTTCATTGGATGAAGGAGACGAAAAAGTGGTACACCCGCGTCAGGAACCCCGCGACCGGCAAGCAAGACGCCACCGGCGAAGTCACTGAGTGCGAGGCCACCGCCCGCGACCGCGCGCTCGCCAAGTACGATCTCTTCTACAACAAGCCGGAGTTCGCCAAGTACCGCACCTACGTGCGCCTGTACGACGAAGACGGTGAGTTCAAGCCCAAGCTGATCACGATGGCAAAGATGAGCGATTTCATCAAGCTGGCGCGCCCCGAGATCATGACACCCACTGAGTTCATGTTTGTGGATTAGAATATAATTGTATTGGAATTAATAAAAGATGAACGATGGTGGCATTTCAATCATAGACAGGGTCCTAGAGGAGTTGCTACTTAATGAGGTCGAGACAGATTCATTAGGCATTGGCGGAGCGTATAAATTGACCTTGCCTGCGGTCACGCCAACGCTCGCGGGCTTGTCTCTAGTCGTAGGTCAGATTTCAAACGGTGACGCCACTCTCGAGTGGGATCTGTCGTCGAGCTCTTCGACCGGCGTGAGCAGCGGACTGAACGCCATCCTTTTCAGAGCGCCCGACTCACTGGCCTCCTCGTACACGCTCAGCCTTCCCGATTACGACGGGGCGAGCGACATTGAAGATCAAGTATTGATTGTGACCGGGGATGATGGCGCCGGCAAAATCACACTTGGATTCCAAAACCTGCGATTCGGATCCACGCCCACGATGACTGCTAGTACGAGCTTGAAGCAAATAACGCTTACTTCTAATGCCACAGCCGCGAACGATATCATCCTGCGACTCCCAGCGATCACCCACGCAGAGACCGTTGGTGATCTGCTTCAAACAGTGCAGAACTTAGCATCGTTTAAGGTTATAGCATCGTCTGCATCTGACTCTGATATGTCTCTTGAATGGACGATACCTGCCGACGTGTCCACCCCTAGTGTATCCAACTCTACCTCTCGCATCACATTCGGATGCGAGCGCGCCAATGGAGATTTAATTTACCGCATGCCATCGTACGATGCGTCAAATTACACGAGTGAGGCTCTGCAGGTGATTTCAATGACTGTGAATCCAGACACCATTGAGTTTGGGTTCACCAGAGATTTCACTAATCTAGAATCATTATATATTGATAATGTCAAACTTGCAACACCTGACGACTCAGCGACCGAACATGGACATGAATTACACCTTCACATACCCACTGCGATCGCCGCTACGATCAGCGCTCGAAATAAAGTGTTGGGCATCAGCGCATACACGCGAATTAGCGGACAGCCACATGTGTACCTCTCGTATGTAGATCCTATGAATCTTCGCAATCATGTACACACACAAACATGTAGACTGACAACACCATCTACTCTTGCGCGGTCATACGAGCTGAGCATATCAGGACTTTTCTCTGGGAACAACATGCAAAAGTCAACTCTTAACATCATAACCGACAATCTCGCAAACACAGAGCCAGAGCTTAAGCTGAATTACCGAAGACACCCCACGATAGCAAACCACGACGATCTGTCTAAGCCCGCGAAGGTCACACTTATACATACCGCGAATAACGCGCTTAACGGCAATTTAGTCCTCCCCCCCTTTGATCCCGCTGTGGATACCACAAACCAATGTCTGCGCGTATCGGCCAACACTACCAACAGCGTGACGCTGGCGTTCGAACCCAAAAACGTTATCTACTTTAGTAATGGAGACGCCGTAGTAACGGTAGAAACGCCAGACGCGCAATCAGTCAACTGTGAAATCCGTCTCCCCTCGTTCATTTCGTCTCTCAGCGCGACATACATTTCCCGTGTTCTAAAAGTCAAAGAAAGCACTGGTTCGTCCGTTGACCTCGAATGGGGGCGGGTCTTTGCGTTCTCCAACCTAAGCGAAATCACTTTACTTGACGATGCAACTGCAAAGTCGATCACTCTCCAGCCGCTCGCGAGCGCCAATACATCTCTCGCAATCACGCTCCCGCCTGCCTACGCATCGAGCAAGATCGGGCACACCCTGAGCAACTCTCTGACACAGAGCATGGCCACGGGCACCTCCCAACTGGCCTGGCGGAGCCCTGGAGATCTGCCGTCTACAGCGTACGAGGTGTTCACGCGCGTGCTCGCTCAACCTGGAATGTCCGCGGACAATGTTGTTCGCCTACCTGCGGCAGGCTCAGCTGGCAAATGCTTGAGGCTGGATTCGTTCCTTGCCGACGGGAGCGCGCAGCTCGCGCTTGCGGACGCGAGTTCACTTGTATTATCCTCGAGCGGCAGCGCTAATACGTGCGCAATCGGGGTGCCGGCGCTCGCGAGCAGCAGTAATTTAGTGCTGCCCGCTTATTCGGACGGCGTGAAGGGGGGCTACGTCGGGTCGTCACTCCGCGTGGTTTCACATGCGACAGGGGAAGCGACGCTAGGATACGTGTACGCGGGTCGCTTGTTTGCGAGCGGAGCCAGTGGGACGTACATCGATCTTACGCACAACCGCGCAAGCGCATCCAGTGCCGAATTGCACATGCCCAGCATGAACACACCGTCAGTTACAGGTAACTATGTAACCGTGGAATCAATCGACGCTTCTACGAACGAAGTGCATCTCGAATACGTGAAACACCCACCACCTCACGCGGAAGGCACGCATGCGCGCGTTTCATTGCGCACCTCGACTCTCACCATTCCAACCCAAACTCTTTCACTCCCGAGCGAACCCGTACATGGACGTGAATTCTTGTACACAAGCACAAGCGGTACGCGCACTGCCCTGAAGAGTCAGCAAAATCTGCAGCTGTCTGAATTAGTTCTCGGGCTGGATTCACTGCTCAACGCAAATGCCGCGCGCGGGCATGCGCAGGAGCTGGCGCTCCCGCTGTTCGAGGAGCTGGACGAGCAAACAATTGTGTCGAGCGTGCGCACACACACGCTCGGCTCCACCGTCACCAAGCGCGTAAGTCTGAACGAAAGGCGCTCAGCTCGCAACGTGGTTGGTTCGACTGAGCGCGTCATAGGCACACGCGCGCTCATTTCACTCAGCAACTTGCCGAGTGTGTATGCAGTACAGTTTGCGCAAGATAATGTGAGTGGTTGTGACACAATCGTTCGCAGCGGCTCGTCGTTTGAGTGCGCGGTTGCTGGGCTATACCAAATTTCAGTTGAGTTAAGCATGCGCGTGGCGTCTGGCTCAACAATGACACCAACAAATCCCGGCAACGAAATCATGATTCTGCTTCAAGATGCAAATGTGACATGGGCCGTCTACGAAATAGACCAGACGCGGCCGGGCCGCCACTACATGCGCGACTGCGAGCTGTTCTCGTTCCACGATGGAACAGTGCCGATCGGCGAGCGCCCGATTTATCGCAAGCGAGTTGAGTTCACACGCGAGCTGAATTCGGGTGCGCTGTTTTACTTATTCGCGGACCACGACAATTCATCAGACAGCGGGCGATCGGTTTCGATCTCGGACGCGGCTATAACATTTTCGCTTCTAGCATAATTACTACGCGACACTCAGTCCAGGCCGGTCGCCGCCGCCGCCTCCTCCTTCTCACGCAGCGCCTTGTAGGCCTTATTCGCGCCTCTGTTCTCCTTCAGCCTGGCCTTCTTGACCACAGAGGCGTACTCGATTGCCTTTTTGGTGGTCTTCATGTCCAGTGGCTTGCTCTTCGCAATCAGCATGAGATACTTTAACGATTTCTCCTCGTCTTCGGCCTTGCGCTTGGTGCCGAGGGAGCCGTGGGAGCCGAGGGAGCCGGGGGGGGCGGAGGCGGAGGAGGAGGCGGGGGTGGAGGAGTTCAGTTCCTCGCCCATCTCATAAATTCCAAGCTTGCCCTCGAGCTGCGCGTTCTTCTGGCGAAGCTTGAAACCCACCAGAAGCGACTCGACCGCGTTCTCGGTTGACTTCCACCAGTCGATGCTCTCACCGAAAACACTCTTGGAACCGAAGATGCTGCGAGACGCGAAGAAGATGGGCGTGGTAGCCTTTCGGCTGGCGACCATGTTGCGAACCTCCATTGCGAAGGTGGAGAGAACGGCCGAGACGGGGACTAGCACCTTGCGCGCCTCGCTGGTGGCAAGGGCCTTGCGCAGTGTCTCCGTGGCGAGGGACAGGTGTAGGTGCACGTTAGCCTTGGTGATCGCGTAGTCGGGACATTCGGAGCTGCAGACGCGCGCGATCTGCTTGTTGACCTCCGCCACGAGCTCGTCGAGGCCGGTGGAGGCCGGGTGCGCGTCGTCGAATGCCCATTTCTGGTTCCATTTCTTAGCTCCCGCGGTGGTAAGCATGGTTGGTTCCCTGTGAGTTTTTGAGAAAGATAGAAAGTTCTAGTCCAGCTCCTCCCGCCAAAACAAGAGCAAAGGCAAAATTGAATTTTAGGGGTATGGGCTGGGTAAGTTTCTGGAAAATTCCAGAGCGCTACTGCTCGGGTTTCTTCCCAGCACATTCGTCAAAAAGTCAATTGACACACAGGACGCATACCCCGTGCATACAATGAGCACCCGCCCTACACGCACCCGTACACGTCGCGTGCTGCCTGGAGCCGCTACAGAAGAACAGGTGGAGGACCTGGTTCTCTCTGCCTCGGATCCTGACACCGACTCCGACTCCGACTCCGACGCCTCCGACGCCTCCGACGCCTCCGACGCCTCCGACGCCTCCGACATCGAGTCCGATTCCGACCTCGAACCCGAGGCGGAGGAGGATGCGGCAGAGGAGATCAAGGACGCCGCCCGGGTTGAGCTGGACGAGGAGCCGGATGACTTGATCATCAGCAGCCGCAGCGGCGCAGCGGGGAACTCCGGCCCGCGACGCACCGAGACCTCCGAATACAAGGCGCACAAGGAGGCCAAGCACCAACTGCGCACCTCGCAGCAGCGGTTGTTTGTCTCTGAGCTCCAGCTGCAGGGCATCACGCGCCACCGCGACACCACCACTGGCGGAGGCAACGGCCGCGAGCTGCTGGACACAAGGAATGGCTTGAACGTCTTCCGCTGGTACGCCTTCAAGAAGCGCGCGGAGTTCATGGTCGCCGACCTCACCGCCTCCGGAGACACCAACATCTTGCCTGAGCCCATTCGCCTTGGTCCGTCGCTTAATTGCTTGGGCCGGTGCGCGAGCACCATACACCGCCAGCGCATCGACGAGCGCCTGCTCATGCACCTTCGCGATGGCAAGTGCGTCCTGGCGTACCTCTCCTACGACGTTGCCTCCAGCCATCGCCGCCACGCTGTTCTGGTTCTCTTCTCGCTCTGCAAGCGCGCGGCCAAGGGCGGAGAGCCCGCGGGCGTTCGCGACAATGGAACGTACTGCGTCTTTGACCCGAACCACGGCTTCCATCCGTGGGCGAACTCCCTCAACTGGAGACAGATCGTCCTGTATTGTTCGAAGCCGCGCTTCAACCTGCGCTTCACATACACGGAGTGGTCCCGGGGCGCGCAGGCACACAACATCAGCCCGCAGCGACTCAGCGACGGCTTCAACAGCCGAGTCTACGCCCCCTTCGGCGCCACCCCAAGCTCCAAGCTCAAGGGCAACTGCGCCGTCTGGACGCTGGCTCTGCTCCACATGCTCCGCTCCACCGAGCTGACCAAACAAACCGCCACCAACCTCCTGCGCAAGCGCCTCAAGGCGCTACTGGATGCGCACCCCGAGGACGTCGAGCTCAAGGGCTACGAGCGGCGCTACCGCGGCGAGGAGGGCCAGCTGGTGGGCGTGGCTGACGAGACCATACACAGGCGCTCCATTTGGTTTTTTGGTATAGCTTGCGTGCGCGCGCATTTGGGCGCCAAGTTCGCCGCCCACATCAAGCCCGAGATCGACGCCCTGCGCGCGCGAGTGGTGGCGGCGGGGGGCGGCTGTCTCCCTCTGGTTCCGCGCCTCATGACGGAGCTGCGCAAGATCTTCCGCTTTGGCGGCGCCCTCGCAGGGAAGATCTCGCACCTGACGCCCATGCACCAGCTTTTCAACAAGACCCACGGCGATGTGCTCTACCGCTACGACGCAGTGGCTGGCTACCTGGGCCAGGGCGGCGTAAGCACCATTTTGATGCAGTATCTAGGCGACGATCCGGTGGAGCTGCTGGCCGAGGAGTTCACCCCGAACAAACACGGGTTCGGTTCGAACGTAAATCCGTATCTTTGGTTCCAGAGCAAGATGCGCGAGCTCCAGACCCCAGCTTTCTTCTCGGACAACCGCACCGGCCGCGCGTACATCACTTCCAAGATGAGCGAGCGCTTCACCCGCGTGTGCGACAGCGGGCTGCTTCCGATTCTGGAGGCTTTCAAGCGTAACTGCGAAGTGGCCCACCTTGAACACCTGTGCCGGCTGGAGCGGGTGTGGCCCTCGGTCCTGGTTGTTCTACGCTCGAAGCTGCGCAAGCAGATCCTACCGCGGATCAGCGCCTACGCAGACCGCCAGCGCCAGCAGGAACTCGAGGCGCGCCGCAATGCCGCGGCGGCGGAACACGGGTTCTCGCTCCTGGCCCACGAGGAGGCGGCTGAGCAGAAGACCCTGGCGAAGCGCGCGGCCAAGCGCAAGCGCGCGGAGATCGACTCGAAGCGCGAGGCCAAGCGCGCTCGGATCGACGCGGGGGAGTTCTGGGAGGTGATGGAGGAGGAGGGACTCTCTACGGACGAGGAGGAGGGGGACGAGTAGTTTAGGCGTTGCCACAGCTATAGAATTAGTCCGAGTCCGAACGACACGCCCCCAAGCAAACATCGCACCCCGGGCATCGATATCGCCTACAGAACTCGATCGTGCCATAGTCGTCCTATGTTGTAATGAATGAATAAATAATGTTGACATGCGAATAAACATGCTCGAGTTCGCACTCGGATTCGCAACTGGGATATTTTTCGCTACAAATTATGACTGCACACTATTTGTAAATGGTTGCCATGTCATGGCATCGGCTGTGATGCAGAAATTGCGTGATCACCAAACCTCCTCCGCGAATGCAGAATCTAAATCCAAATCTTGATCTTGGGTGGCGGCGGGCTTGCGGGCCACTAGTTCGATTTGCTCGGCCTTGGCCTCGCGCTCGGCGAGCCGCGCCTTCTTGTAGCAGCCGCCGCATGTCTTTTTCCAAATTTCCCTTTTTTCTCGTAAGCCGCAGACCTCGCACGCGCGCATCTTGAGCGATTGTCTATGTGCACTGTAACAGTCGCGGCAGCGCGTGCGCCAAGCCGGCTCGGACGGAGCAAATGTATGGTCGCAATCTAAGCACTCGCGTCGGCGTAGCGTAGTCATTTTTTAATGTAGATTATAAATTATATTTATTGGATTTAGACCCGCGATCGGTTCCTCGTGCTCAGTCATGAGTAGCTCTCGTCTGCTGAGCGAGGACGAACTTTTTGATCAAGACTACCCAGTTCCGATCGAGCAGCACAGCGAAACGGACTACACTAGCAGCGACGAGGACTGTGAAATTACATCATGCGGCAGCACGGGCACTTTGGCGACTGCCTCACTGCCGCCCTCTTGCAAGCCGCGTGGAAGGGTGAGCACAGACACTTGTAATAAGCCGGGCGACCAATTATCGGCTCGAGACAGATCGGGCACTGGAGCGAAGCCCGTGGTGCGGACGGAGCAGGCGAGCGCGGGCGGCGCGCGGCCGGCGAGCGCGCCTTGATCTTTGCTCGCTCGTCGTCGATCTGCCTATTGACTCGCGCGACCTCGGTCAACAAAAAGTTCAAGTGCTTCTGCAGGTTCTTGAGGCGCGCTTCGCTCATTGCTGTTGGGTTTTAGTTGGTTGTCAGTGCTGGTGATTTGCCGCCAAATTTGAAAATTGAAAAATGGATTTGACCCCCCCACCCACACGAGATCGATCGTGCCCAATCGTCCAGTCAAAAACTCATAGCTAAGTGAGTGTGCGAGCATGCCGAAATCGATCGCGCTCTTTTTTGATGGCGGCTGCGGCAAGGGCAGCTGGACCTACTGCGATGACGCCGCCGAGGCTCTGACCGAGCTGCGGGAGGAGTTCGAGGTGGAGAGCGCGAGCTACATTGAACTGATGATGCTGATGCAGAAGCCCGCGGGCTTCGAGGGCGTCTACAAAGGCGTGCGCTACAAAATCGACGGAGAGGAGGTGGCCTCGATGTGGGACGAACCGGAGCAGAAGAAGCTGCGCGAAATCGTCGCCGCCATCCGCGCACGCACGTTCCAGCAGGACTACAAGAAAAGCGCATTGGCGCAGAGCAACAACTCGCGCTACTTTGCGATCTCATTCGACTCGGGACTTTGGAAGGTGGAAGCGTTCCTCTCGCGCTCGGCTGCTAGAAAGCACTACAAGGTTAGCAATGATTCCATCAAAAAGTGGGCGGCGAAGAACGAGGACCCGAAGAATCCCAAGTTTTTTCTGGGTGGCAAGTCCAAGGCGTTCTGGTTTAGTGAACCCCCGAACCCGGCGGCGCTGGTACTCGCCGAAGGCGAGATTGCGCGCGTCGTGGCGCTGACCACGGAATCCACGTCCGCGCGCGTCTGGGTGACAAACATGGGGCGCTACAAGCAGCGCGAGAAGGATGCGTGGACCACCGTTCCGCCCGAGGTGCAGTACAAGGGAATCGCGGTGGGTGGGAAAAATACCATGTTCCACCACTGCGTCGCGCTCGCGTTCAATGACGAGGCCAAAGTCGCCCCGGACGTGCGCCCGGCGCTCATCGCGTGCAAGTGTATCCAAGACGTCCAGGCGGCGGTCAAGGCGAAGAAGTTCGATATCGACCACCTCGCGCACGGATCGATGTGTACGCACTGGCTCGAGTCGCTTCAGATCATTTCCAGGTCGGCGCACGCGAAGAAGACGACCTCGCTCACCAAGTCAAAGGCGAAACCCCTATCCACTTCGATCCTCATGGTTCCCGAGCGCAAGGGGTTGAAGGCCGAGGCCGAATCAGCGGAGGGCGGTGGATGGAACGCACGAGAGTGTGCGCGCCGGGTGTGGGGAGCTGCGGTTGTGGGCGAAAACGCGACGACGCCAAAACAGCTCTTCGATTCAAAGAAATTGGCGAAAATTGGGTGCCACCTTTCTACGAAGGCGAAGAAGGTGGATAAGCGCGGTGAGACGACGTTTACCTACGTCCCCAAGGCCGAAGGGTGCTCCGAAGTCAAGTTCACGATCGTTCGTGGGAGGATGGTCGTTGCCGAGAAGGATATCCAGCGTGGAACGTTCAAGGGACATGAGTGGGAAGTGTGCGGCGCGAAGGGTTTGGTGAAAATCGCGACTGGGTGGACCAAAGGCAGCGTAGACCAAGTGAGTGGACGCCATTACATC
>Ga0255759_10003118_pt1 | contig 14633 bp, 13 predicted proteins | sample 101ome_20_FD_179959 | JGI IMG/M metagenome (GOLD analysis project Ga0255759, IMG submission 179959) | Coastal salt marsh microbial communities from the Groves Creek Marsh, Skidaway Island, Georgia - 101404AT metaG (version 2) | ecosystem: Environmental > Aquatic > Marine > Intertidal zone >...
GTAGTCGGTGATGGCATTCTCGGTAATGGTGTTGATCGCGGACTTTAGATCGGCGCCGTTGATGGTTTCACCCCCCACTTTGAACGTATTTTTCACATTCAACTCGTCCACGTCCACTCTGTCCATGGTAACCTCATTCGCGGTCAATTTGCCGTCGATCTCGACGTCTTTGTTGATAGTAAAAGTACCGTTGCCGAAGATCTGAACGTTGTCGTCGCCGGACACACGTATCGGAGCTTCGACATTCAACCCGGAAGAACCGAACGAAATTTCCCTACCACCGTCGATCGCGGCGAAAGTGCTCATACTGTTCGGATCGAACGGTGTCAGATCGATGGACCCTCCGCCGGGTGGAGAGTCCGCGGGAGGAGTGCTGCTCGGAGTCTGCAAAGCGGCCACCGAGCTCTCCAAGCTGTTGAGTCGAGTTCCGATCGGTTTGCACTTGTTTTCGGACTGATTCACGGTACAATAGTCCTCCGTCACCGGTTCGGTGTACAACACGTTCACGCGCTTGTTGTTCAAGGAACTTACGTCGAGGCCACCGCTGGTGGTCCCGTCGAGACGAGATTGTAACGAGTTGAAGTTGTTGTTACCGTCGAAAAACCCGATGTTGTCAAAGCTGTCCACGATCAGACGCCCTCCCTCTTTCCCTCCCCCTTGTCTGTTTTTCTCGGACAGTGTCAGACTCTTTCCTTTGATCAGTTCGGTATCGTGTTTCATGGTCACTTTATTCAACGTGTTCAAGTTGATGGTGCCCGGATTGATCACAAAAGCGCCTCCCAAGTTGTCCTCGAGAGCGAACACGTTGTCGAACTTGCTCTTGTTGATCGTAATGTCGCGCTTCACGCCCGTTATGTCGTCGTACACGTTTCGTAGACTCATCTCCGGTGTTTCCGCATCGTTGGTAGGGATGATAAAATCTCCACTCGCGCGCACGTTGTTCGTGTTGGTGTCTCCGTTCACCGTCAGGTTGGACGCGGCCATGTTGGTCGCCGTCACGCCGTCCATGCGCACGTTGTAGTTCAGCACACGCTGCGAAAACACGCTGTCCAACAAGGAGTTGGTCACCGGAGGGTCTTGATCAAATCGTTCGTCGATGCCTTGACGTACTTTCTCGTTGATGTTGTCGTCGAAATATTGTTGAGCGTACTGGTATATGCTGGAAGGAGTGACACCGATCAAATCGATAGGAGAGCCTCCTGTGGGAACGGACTCGGGGTCCGGAGAAGGAACCACGCCCGGAGAGTCGTTACTCATACGATACAACCTCGAAATCAGATTGTTGTGATCGTCCAAGGTGGCTTGAATCGCGGCGATCGATCCGGACGTTGCGGTTTTGAACGCGTTCATGTCGTTAGAGGTAATCGCGTAGGAATTCGCGGAGTCCATCAGTGTGCTGATCATACTTTCGTGATATACGTTACTGTTCTCCAACGCGTAAATCTTGTTGGCGTGGTTGGTGATTCGGGAGTCTTGGTTGCTGGTGGATTCCATCAAATAGCGAATGTCGCCCGTCATTTGGTTGCTAGTGTTGTGCAAGGCGGACAGCTGAGCTTGATAGTTCGCGTTGGTGACTTGTTGGGAATCCCACATGTACGCATGTTGCTCCACACGATTGATGGTGTCTTGCAACCCTCTGGAACGATGCCCGGAGTTGTAGTACTTGGTGCTCAAATACTCGTCGAAGGTGGTCGAGATGTATCCGGTGTCCACGTTCACCACGTTACTATTGTCGAAGAAACTGTTGAGATTGGTACGAAAGTTCTGTTGTTGCGAATCGATACTCGCCATGAGCGCGTTCCTCGCTTGTTCGTCGATGTTCGCCCCCTCCAACACGTTCGAATTGAAGGTGTCGCGTAGCGCACTCATCTCCGAAGTCATGTCCGAGCGAGTTTGATTGATACGAGTGTTCAACGCGTCGTAGTTGGCGCGATCGGCGGATTTGTACGCTTGATCCAAATCGCGAATGGACATCTGATTGCTCGCAACGTTTTCGCGAGTTACGGACACGAACGGTGCGTACGAATTTTCGATGAAGTCGTTGTAGACATCCTCGTGGGCTTGGATGCGATTGTTGAGCGCGTTGTCGTTGCTCATACGATCCATGCGATCCTTCGTGATGGTGCTTGTCAGATGATCGTCCATCGCGTCCAAACGCGCGAACTCGCTCGTCATGCGGTTGTTCATGCCCATGAAGTTGGCGTTGGTGATTTTACGAAGCGCGTCCGCTTGTTTACGATCGTTCGATCGCTGAGTGCGCTCACGTTTGTCGAGACGTTCGATCCGGCGGTCCACATCTTTCGCACGTTGGTTAACCGCGTCCGCGTTTTCGTTCAGCTGCGTGACGAGCGCGCTCAACTTGGCGTTTTGACGGGAGTTCTGCGACTCCATACGATTCGACTGGGAGGAGCTGACTTCGGTCACCGATTTTAGACGAACACGATTGCGCACCGCGATCATTGTGGCGGTGGTAACCAACACCAAAGCCATCACTGACAAAAAAAAGGAAGGCATTATCGTGTTTTATATAATGAAGGACATTTTTACAAGATGTGCGTTGTGACTTCGTTTGCGGAGTCCGGATGAATGAACGTGCGTTCGAACTGATTGTGATCGTTGCACACCGTGTCGATGTAAGCCATCGACTTGTGCTCCAACTCGGTGTTGTACCTGACTTCCGGTACGAAACTCTCCTCGTCCGGAAGCTCCTCCTCGCAGTCTTCCTTGTAGACAAGAGGAGGGGTCTCGAGTCGACGTCGTATTGGTCTTCCCAACACGGCCACTAGTAAGAGCAAGAGCAAGAGCCCGAACACCGTGGCACCCACGAATATGTTTTCTAGCAGCATGTTTACTCATAGCAAAGAGATTTTCACCATCGAAAGCGCATTGAAGGCGCGCAAAAAAAGCACGAGGAGTACTGGGATGTACAACATGGCCCAAGAGGGCGCGGAGTCCGACTCGCCGGGAACCATCGAGGACATCTGCAGGTATCCGAAATAGAGGAACACGAGAAGCAGCGCATACAACCCGAAACTTCCTACGAATCGAAGAAAGAACGCGGATCGAGTTCGCATGCGCGCGTATTGCTCGTAGTGATCACCGTCCACGTACAAGGTGCGCGGAGAAGAGGCGGTCTCCAGCGCGGCGTCCTCTTTGGCTTGGTCGTATCCGTTGAAGCTTCCCACGTATTGGGAGTACTCCGCGTCGTTCGCTTCGAGCTCTCGTTGTTTGTCCGATTCTTTCATGGCGTTATCTTAGACTAGAGCGACATTATAATACGCGCATGCGCTCGTTCACCGTTTTGTCGTGTTTGTTTTCGAGGGGCGCTTGGATATCGGTGCGCGATTTGAACTGGGGCACCATCCGAGTCTTGACCGTGTAAATGTTGAGCACCGAACTCAGTTCGCTCAAGTAGGCGTCTATTTGTTGCGAAATAGGAAACAAGGTACGTGTACCGATGATCTTGTGGATCGCCTCCCGTTTGATCAAGTAGCAATGGGTAAGCATGAACCGTTTCACCTCTTTGTACCGATTCTTCTTCACACACGAATTGCATATGTATCCGAGAAGCACGATGTCCCAATCGGAGGGAATGTGGGGCATACTTTCGTGCAACATCGCGAGGAAGTTCTCAGGTATCTTCGCGTCGTCCTCCATGACGAGCACCACATCGTGGTTCGACTTCATGATGTTCTCCCACACTTTGGTATGGGACAGGTAGCAACCGATCGCGCCTTTGGTGAGTTGATAGTGTTTGTTTCGATAACCGCTGGACTCGAGCTGTCGCAACTCCGCGCGCGCCAACTCGGTGAGAGGGACGTTGTCGACGTCGAGCTTGCTACCGTCGATCGCGTCGAAACGAACGAAACTCATGTTTCGCATGTCCGACTTTTGGTAGTGATCCGTGAACTCTTGAAGACGATCCACCCGACGTTTGAGGTTGATCAGATAGACCTCGTCGAACAGCGTTTGTTTCGTATCACTCGAGGGCACACCGTAATTCGTCTTTTGTACGAACAAGATGATTGCACAAATGATGATCAACGCGCACACCGCGGTGAGCATCTTTTACTATAAATGGTCACTTGTTTACTATCATGCTAATATAAAAGATCCCTACTAGGAAGCATACGATCACAAATGACAATACGAGATGACGCAGTTACCAAGCAAATGATGGATACTTTTGAAGGTAAAAAATTTGATCGTTGGATGTTCGAGCTGTTTGGTAGCGAAACCGATCATGAGATCGATCAAGCGATGTCGTGAGAACGACCATGTGCCGTACTCGACGGAGATTCAAAAATCGCGAAAGCGTTGCGAAACGAGCTTGGTGTTGAACACTTATCAACAAGAAGCGATCGACGCGGTACAAAGCAGCGAATGCACAAAGACGCTACTTAACCTTGCTACCGGCTCTGGAAAAACGCTTATCGCGGCACACATTCTACGCGCTAGCCGCTTCGATAGTATCGTGTGTGTCGCTCCGTTGTTGTGCTCTACCGAGCAGCTTTATCAACGAGTGAAGCCGTTTCTCCCCGATCACGAATCTATCGTGGTCGATTCGGAGGGGTCGACCGATCAAGCGTTCTTGATGCAACGCATACGGAACGCTTCCAAATGGGTGATATTCACCACGTTCTCAAGCTTAGAGAACGTGGTGACTACGATGTCCATTCCAACAGAATCGACCTATTTATTGATTGACGAAGTGCACAATATCGTAAACAAATTAAAAATATGTGAGTTCGCGAACACCTTTCGACATTCGCTCTATCTGTCAGCTACCGTTCCGGAGGAGCTTTCTACCCATTTGGACTTCGATAAAGCGTATTCTTACAACATTCGTACAGCTATCCAAGATGGCGTGTGTGTAGATTACGAAATATATCTGCCGTACATAGTCCCCGAAATTCCGACCGTTTTGCAAGGGATGAACGGTAAACTTTGTGTGCGAGCACTGTTTTTGGCGTCCGGATTGTTGCAGCAGGTTAAACGCCGATGTATTGCGTACATGTCCAACATCGACGAGGCAAAGCGTTTCGAAAAGGTGATTACAAAGGTGTTCACGAACTATCATGCCACGAACATCGTGACGCATGTGATCCACGCGGAAATTCCCAAAACGCAGCGTGCGCATATACTGGAACAGTTCTCCGCCTCCTGCAATACGATACAGGTGATCATCAATGTTCGAGTGTTGGACGAGGCTATCGACGTGGTAGCATGCGACAGTATATTCGTGTCGAATATCGGTGACAACCCGCAACGTACGGTACAGCGTCTTGGTCGTGCTCTTCGAATCGATTCAAAGAACCCAACCAAGACCGCAGCAATGTTTATTTACGCATCGAAATGGAACACATGCGTGGACGCGTTGCAGCTGCTGAAACAACAAGACGTCGAGTTTCATAGACGGCTGAGAGTGTTATATGTGGAAGATATCAAAATGAAGGATGACCATTCCAAAAAGACGAAGCGACAAATGGATCTTGTACGTTTTGTAAATGTGCAATGTTTGACACCGAACGAAATTTGGGAGAAGTTCAGACAAGCGTGGATTAGTCATTTTCAAAAAACAGGAAACCTACCGTCTAAATCTTCTAAGGATCTTGAGGAGAAACGATTGGTAAACTGGCAATATCAGATGCATGCCGCTTACAAACGCACAATCGAGGACAAGAAGGGAGAACGATTGTCTCAGGAACGTATCGACATCTTAAACGCGACGGAAGGATGGGTTTGGAAGAAAGAGGATCCGTTCCCCATGAATTTGAAAGCTTGGATTAGTCATCTTCAAAAAAACGGAAAACCACCAACAGAACGTTCTAATGATCTTGAGGAGAAACGATTGGGAAGATGGACACAACACATTCGTTTCTGTTACAAGAACACTATCAATAACAAGAAGGGGACAAAATTGTCTCAGGAATGTATCGACATCCTAAACGCGACGGAAGGGTGGGCTTGGAAGACAGACGATTCGTTCATCAAGAATTTGGACGCTTGGATTGATTACTTTCAAAAAAACAGGAGACGGCCAACTGAAAGTTCTAAGGATCTTGAGGAGAAACGATTGGCACGCTGGCAATATAGCTTGCGTGCCCGTTATATTAACCGCATCAATAACAATAAGGGAGCAAAATTGTCTCAGGAATGTATTGACATCCTAAACGCGACGGAAGGATGGGATTGGAAGAAAGATGATTCGTTCTCTATGAATTTGGAAGCTTGGATCGATTATTTTGAAAAAAACAAGAAGGCACCGTCTATACGCTCTAAGGATCTTAAGGAGAAACTATTGGGAAAGTGGCATCAAACAATGCGTTACCGTTACAGAAAAACAATGAATAACAACAAGAAAGACAAATTGTCTCAGGAGCGTATTGACATCCTAAGCGCGACGGAAGGGTGGACTTGGACTGCAAAGTGATTCCTGAAAAGCCATCACAAAAAAAACAAAAAGATGCTGCGAAGCGAACGTATTTTTTTGATTGAAAAACGTTATACATAAACAAAATAAATTTATTGAATGTTTATCACTCGTGTATATGATGGTTCATTGCTCCAAAGATTCGTTCTCGTTGAACAGGTACCATATACGAAGGCGACTCGTTCGACCGGGACGTTGCGCTCGACCAATCACTTGGCGATTCATTTGTTCGTTCAGCTTGTGGTAAATGACCACGTCGGTTGTGTTCTCAAGGTTGAGTCCGCTACCGTACGCTTTGGGGTTTATTAGAAGCGCTGTGAAGTTAGGGTCAGTGCGGTAAGCGACCACGTTGCTGTGCGCAACGTTCCCTTTGAGCGCTCCATACGCGACCTGCAACTGTTGCAACACTCCCTGAATGTGATGGAAACTGTTGTCGTACTGTGAGAATATCAGAATCTTTGGTGTGTCATGCACGAGGATGCGATCTCGAAGTAATTTCCGGAACTCGTCGATCTTCAACATGGGAGTCGTGATCGAAGGCGCCGGATTTTCATCGTTGCATACCACGAAGTAACGCTTGTTTGTCATAGATAGCTTACAGATTGGACACGTGGGATTGTGCTTGATCCATGTGGAGATGCATTTCAAACAGAAACTGTTATTACAACACTTGGTCACGCATCGTGAGTGTTTCGATACTACAAGTCCATCATCTTCTCCACTCGTGTGTTCGTGGAGATCCTCGAAACAAATGTTGCACAACAACGACTCGCGCACTCGCTTCTCCACTAGCTGGATTTTACTCTGCATGAGATCTCGCTCCTCCTCGAGACGTCGCACTCTACACACTCTCGTCTGTGGGTTGTGGAAGATCAGTTGATCCCTCTCCAATCGCAGACGAGCTTGGATGTTGTTCAGTTTGATCTTCAGATTGCGTTGCACGATCGCGATCACGTTGTCCTCGTTCATCACGCTAGAGCTGTCTACGAGAGCGAGCGCGGTGGCCCGATCGCCCGCGTCGAGCGAATGGAGCACCGCCTCTTGCGCTACACCGTGGAGCACCATCACCTCTGCCGGATCTTTGCACAAGACCACGTGGTCCTCGGGCGATTCGAGGTCGAACGAACTGTCGACGAAGCGATCGTCATTTTTCAGTACGAGTCGATCCACGCATCGCACGTCGTATACACCCATCGTACTCGAAAGCGTGGCGAAGAGATGCTTCGCGAACACGTTGTTCGCGATGCCGCTCGATACCAACGAGCGGTTCCAATCCGCGTGGTTGTACACGTATCGAGGGTACGGGTTGATGACGTTGTGGTACGAGGCGCTCACGAACCAATAGAAACACGCCGGCATCTTTCGCGCGTTCGGCACGTGCGTGGTGTCCACCTCGTCGAAGATGACTCGGCGCACTCTCGTTCGACGCTCTTGCAATTTGACTTGCAACAATTTGTACATCTCCCCGCTCACCAACAGCAAATTATGATCTAGAATCACACGCTCCAACGCGTCCACCGTACGCTTCGTTTTCATCACGTACGGACGAAATTTGTCGCTGAAGGCTGCGATGTATCCGCTCCATTGAACCAGAAGCACCTTCGGAACGACCAGCACGTCGATCGGTTCGTATGTGAACTCGTCCTCGCTCTGTACCTCCAACGCCAAATGCCCGTGAGCGTACACGTACGTGTTGTTGTAGCGAATTTGCGGCTTCGAGTTCACCAACATCAACGCGAGTAGAATGTAGGACTTCCCGCTGCCCGTTTTGTCGCTCAAGACGCCGATGTTGGACTTCACCGTCAGATAACGAGACTGTAACTCTTCATCGTCATCGAGACAGATTCCTTTGTTTTCCATCTCGATGCATCGATACAACAACACACGTTGGTGAGCTCGTAGCTCAATGTTGGCCGGGATGGTTCCCTCATAACTGGGGTCGTCCTGTGTGAACTCGCGTAACAACACGTGTCGAAAATGCATCGACATATTGTCATATCCCTTTACCGTAGAAAAACACACCGATCCTCTTAAGTACGTTTTATGTCGGCCACAATGCCGCCGACCATGTAGTTCAAGGGCAGCGCGATGAGGAATATCGACACGTAGATCATGATCTCCGACAGCGCGCGAATGGCGCGAAGCCCGTCGTCCTTGTACAGGAAGTATTTCTTCGCGTACATGACGGAGGAGACGAAGTATCCGATGGCGGTGGTGCAGAAGGCGCACAACATAAAATCGGTCAGTAGGTACGCCGTGAACACGTTCGCCGGCAGATTGGGAAACACCTTCAGGATCTCGTTCGCTCCGTACAACAACGAGATGAAGATCACGAACATCAGGAACTCGATCCCGGTGGCCATCAACACCTGATGAAAGAGCTTGGGTGGAGTGTCTCCTCGCACGAGCACCTTGTCGAGATAGATTTGGCTCGTGAAGTTCTTCGCGATCACGTGCGCGACGTACGACAACGCGATTCGTACGCCCTTGCTTGCGAGTAACAAGACGATCGGAGAGGACATGCTCTAATTTATTTAACGCAATAATATAAAAGCGCCATGGAGCGCATTGTGGACATGTTTCAAGAAAATCGGTGGTTCGCCCTCGCCGGATCCATCGTCACTTCGTTTGCGGCCCACGCCGCAGCGGTGGCTACCGCGAAGGGGAGTCACGCGACACGTCGCATCGCTGCGGCGGGAGTGGTGGTGGCCTGCATCGTGATGGCCAACAACCAATTGATCGACCTCGCCGCTCATCTGTTCATGCTGTACGCGGTGCTGCGCGTATCCACCGCGGCGTGCGACTTCGTCATGAAACCGGGCTCGCGCAAACTCACACGAAAAGAGGCCACGCGATCGATATATTGTCACGCGACGATTGCAATTTTGTTGGCGAGTTTGCTGGGGTACACGATATTCGACCCCACGTTGACGGAAAAACCGATCATCGGTGTGTTTCTGCGACTCATCGCGCCTCAAGAGCGCTCCACCGAGTACATCACCATCGGATACATGATCTTGTGCGGCGTCGTGGCGGCCCTTGTGGGCGTTTCGGTACATCACCGAATGATCGATTTCGACGCAACGAACGATTGGACCGGTGCGTTGGTGATCGTCCAACTTGCCGGAATGGCGGGGCTTCTCGTGAACGGCGACTATGTCTCCACCTTCGTAGAGAGCCTCGTGGCGCCCACGACTATGTCTCCACCTTCGTAGAGAGCCTCGTGGCGCGGGCGAACACCGCGCCCGCGGTGATCGCGTGAACGAACAATGCCGGGTTCGTCGCTTTCGCCAAGAGAAGCACGAGCTGCGTGACTCCGTGAGTGCCGAGCATGTCGGTCATAGCGAGCGCGAACGACGGAATCGGTGCCTCGTATCGTTCCGCCAAGAACCGTACCGGGAGCGCGATGGCCAACGGGATCGTACCCACGTATTTCGTGGACCAAATGGCCGCGGCGCACGCGGCGGCGATGGCCCCGTAGATCGCCGCGTCTTGCACCATTCGAACGACGTCCGTTGTCGCGGTCGTCGTGAAGCCCATGCCCAAAATCAACATCACAAACGCGGTCGCAAGATAGGTCAAAAAGGTGATTGCGACACGCTCCGAAAGTGCTTTTCCCTTCGAAACACGACGCGCGAGACGATACAAACGACCCATAATCGCTTGATAAAGACGCACGATCGGAGTGATCACCAGACTCACGAACAAATTAGTATTAATGTAGTCGTCGTAGTATACGGAGAAAGCCTCGTAGAAATCAAAATCCTCCGCGAAGACCATAGTGGCCAACGCAGCCGCGTAACAGGCGTACGGAACCCGTTGAATCATGTTTAAAGTAATGTATATTAAAAGATGGAAATGATCGAATCATGTATTCGTGATTTACCAATAGATTTACAGCGCTACATTTACGAGAAGGTGTCTGAAGTCCGCAAACCCAAACAAGTTCTACCCATTACGCTAAAACAGGACATCGAATCGTATGGTTTATTATCTCATATTGTCGACAAATACAAGATCATGTTCCACGGTATGCATCATTTGGACTGGGTGGAAAATGCGATCATCAACATTATGAATGATCACCATACGGTTGGAATTGGTGGTTTATTCGACAATATTCACCAAGATCTCAAGAACGCATTCCCAAACTTTACAGACGAAGAGATCAGGACCACTTTGATGGAAGAATCTCATCTCCTCCGATTGTGGAGGTATATGCCACCAAGGAAACGGATCAGCTTGTATTTAGAGAGTTGCGATAATATCTTCTGATCTTGGACACAGGCATATATGCTACACTACAATAGAAAGCTCGTCGTCACGCTCGAAAGGACGTACACGGTGCGCACCGCGAACAGTGTGTGCGCGCGTGTTCGAAGAGGGCTGCTGTCGATCATCAGCAGCACACCGACGATCGCGTGATGCAGTAACACCACCTTGACGAGTCGGCCAAGTAATGCGTTTTGCACCCACTCACCGACCAGCGGCGAACGAAGCAGTTTGCCGGTCAAATCGCCCCCTTCTCCGTTGTACAACGCGATCGCTCGATCCGACACGATAGTTCCGTATATTGCGATCACGGTCAACACTAAGGTAAACACGAGATTGTAATACACGATCAGATGCAACTCGGTTCGCGCGAATCCCTTCGGAGGACCTCGAGAGGCGGTTTCGTTGTTGAGTTTCCCGCATCGTTGAGCGGCGCGTATCGGAAGGTTGAGCTCCTCCTTCGAGAACACCGCGTCCACGTAGTTCAGGTAGTGACGATAAGAGAGCGCACAACCGATCAAGTACGGCACCTTCATTTACTATAAAACGCGCGAAGAAAATTGAGTTGAAAAAATATGTGTAACACCACAAATGGATCCTTATAGATCCAACGGAAGCGATCCGGATCGCCAAATTATCGAAAAAGAAATTCGCGATCTTAAACGTCGGCTCATGATTTTAGAGCGCGCGCTTGCAGCACCTCCAATAAAACGCACTCCTGCGCCTCCCGCACAATCGTCACCCAAACCAATTCGTAATTTGAGTCGTCGAGTAGCCTGAAATTAACCGGCTAAAAACTTGTACTGTGCGTAGTTACGGTACGTGCGTAGAGCCGAGATCTTCTTCCGCCCTAGAAAGTTGCACACGTGTACGTTGTCCGCGTTGATCTCGTTAATACGCTCGTCGATTGTAGCGATCACTTCGTTGATGCCGTTGTCGAATCCAATCTTCACCTCGGAAGTCAAGATGTAGTCTTTCAATTGTAACGATTTCTCATGCGCTCTCTGCAACATCCCGATAAAATCCAGATCACTGAAATGTTTCTTCACGGTTCGTTTGAACCACGACTCGGTGATCAGTGACTTCAAGAATTGGATGCGATGGTCCAACATCTTTCGAGCTCCTTGGACACCCACCAACGGGTTTATCTTGTCACGAAGGACTCGATCGTTGTGACCGATCGTCTGCAGCACCTCGCCGATAAAATTGCGATGCTCGCGCGATTGTCTACGAAACACCTCGGATGACATGAACACGGCCACCTCACCTCTAGCGCCTCGAATGTTGTTGCCGTCATGCAACCATCGGATATAGTGGGGATTTGAGTTACCGTTTTTGTGAACCTCGAGGGTACGCCAACAGAAAGCGGTCTTGCACTGCACACAAAACATGTCGTTGCATCCGTTGATTTTGTGAATCGGTACATGACAAGTGGGGCATGGCTTGCTCGACTCTCGCATCATGCGAATACTCGCAACAACCGACTCGTCGCACACGTGCTCCTCTCCCTTGTGTTCCATGCAACGTCTGCAATGCGGAGTATCGCACAACGCGCATTTGTACGTAGCACCGTCAATAAATCCACGGCAGTTGTCCTGTGTACAGTGACCGACCTGCTGGGACTTCAACAGGACCTTGTCCTTGCCTTTCGCTGCATTCGGATTGATGTATTGCATCACCGCTTGCTCGTACTCGCGTTCGATTTGCACCCGACTCGCGTTGAGACTCTGCAATTCCAAACGAAGCTTCCGTTCGCGTTCTCTGATGTCCGCGACACGTTTTTTGATGCTGTCGTCGAGTAGAATGAACGGTTGGGTGCTAGGAAGCATCGACACCTGCTTTTTGAGTTCGACGCTCGCGCGATGTTCGAGCATCCGCTTCGTCTCCGCGTTGCTCATACTCGATTGGATGAACTCGCGCGACCACAACTCTTTGCAGTTCATGCATTTCGCCTCGATGTTGTTTTCGCGTATATACCGTGCAACGCATTTTGAGCAAGACGAAAACTCGCACGACTCGCACGTGATTTTCGTTGCACGGGATGTGAATTTACCGACGCACACGTTACAGGTTTCCATGAGGTAAAGACCCTCCACGAGTTGAGGAGCTTGTTGCGTCCTTTAACTTGCAAAACACGAGAATCAATTTTTTTTAATTAACGATTGAACACTTTGAGCGACCACAATAAGAAGAATATCGCCGCAGGATATCCGAGACGTATCAGCGTTTCGTGACCTCGTGAGAAGTCGTTGAAATTCAGATAGTTTCGTAAGAGATCGTTCATGACGTGATGTGTGCTCAGCGCGAACAAAATCGTTAGAGAGATGGACAGCAACTTCAGCACGTCCTTCTTTTTGGACACATAGCGATCGAAGATCGAATCTTGACGTTCGTTACGTTTCGCGAGTTCGGTCTCGAGCTCACGAATCCTGCGTTCTTGATGATTGGACGAGCTTGCAGGGGGGCTAGGTACGATCGGATTGTACGTAGGGACAATGCGCTCTATTTCTCGGTCTGTTTCGGGAGGAGAGACGTCGACCGGTTCGTCGGATGAAATGTTCGCATCGAACTGCCCCTGTACAGGCGGATCCATATACGCGGTGTCTAACTCGGTACCGAACATGACTGTGGGCGGTTAAGGTTTTACCTTGATATGGACATTTTTATCTAGATTAACAATAAGATGCGTCCCTCATTGAATCGTGATTTGATCGAAACCCGTCTACGCGAACTCACCAAAGAGACCCGTGCCGCGGACGAAGAGCTTCGAACCAAGCAGTTCACCCCGATTTTAGAGATCACGAAAGCGTTCCTAGTTTCGAAAAAGGTCATCTTCTACGGTGGAATGGCTCAAAATCTGTATCTCCCTCCGAAGGAACGCTTCTACGCACCTACCGACCTTCCGGACTACGACGTGTTCACATCGCGCGCCGAAACCTTGGCGCGCGAACTCGCCGATCGGTTGGTCAAACACGGTTACGAAATGGTGACCGTGCGCTACGCGCTCCACGACGGCACGTACAAGGTGTCGTGGGATTTTCAGGATCTCGTCGATCTCACCCAAGTGACGAAACGCGACGAAACGCGCATGCGTCGGCGTGCCACCCGACAACCGGACGGTGTGCTGCTGTGTCCGCTCGACCTGCTGAAAGCGAACGCGTACATCGAGTTGGCGATGCCTAAATCTAGCATGTTTCGATGGGCGAAGGTCTTCGATCGTTTACATCGATTGGAACGCGCCCATCCGATGGAACACAAGGTCGCCCGATCGAAATCAAATACCAAGATGTCGCCGTTCGTGGAGGAAGCTAAGCAAACCCTCGTGTCGCGACACTGCCCATTGATTGGAGATTTCGCAACCACGTACTATCTGTCGGAAACGACCGAGTGTTGCGAGCTCGCGGAGGCGATCTCCACGGATCCTAAAGCGACGTGTCACGCGATTGTGAAGCGTTTGCAAAAAATGGGGGCGAAAGCGAGCATCAAGGAATCTTCCAACGACGACACTTCGTTACTCGAAGCGTTCGTTTGTGTGATCGCGGACGGAGTGTGCGTAGCGCGAGTGTACGACACCAAAGGTCGTTGCTACAGCACCCAACGAGGTCAGGATGGAATACTGTACGCATCGATCTTCTTGGTCATTCGATTGTACTATCACACACTCTATCTTGCCCCCCGCCGAATCAGCTGCGCTGGTCTGCGTTCCCGACTAGCGCAGCTGATCTCCGCCGTTCGCGCCGAAGATCTGAGCGCGGAATGCTATGGAGAAGTGCGAAGCGTGCTTTCTATCAAACGATCCAAGGCGCGGAAAGACATGTCCTCGGTCTTCTACAAGCCGAGGAGATAGGAGGTGTCCTCGGTCTTCTACAAGCCGAGGAGATAGGAGGTGTCCTCGGTCTTCTACAAGCCGAGGAGATAGGAGGTGTCC
>Ga0255759_10003123_pt1 | contig 14620 bp, 28 predicted proteins | sample 101ome_20_FD_179959 | JGI IMG/M metagenome (GOLD analysis project Ga0255759, IMG submission 179959) | Coastal salt marsh microbial communities from the Groves Creek Marsh, Skidaway Island, Georgia - 101404AT metaG (version 2) | ecosystem: Environmental > Aquatic > Marine > Intertidal zone >...
ATGAGATATCAAATGGATTCTTACAGCAGCAAGCGGCTCGAGTCGCTGATTCGCAACGCTGAGGAGCGGGGACGCGAGGACGTCGCAGCTGAGGCGCGGGAGTACCTCCCCGCTGCTCTTCAGCGAGAGTTCGAGGCGCGCATGTTGAGCAGCCGGGCTGGCCGTGCTAAGCTCGCGTCCGGTTATGTGCTCGAGGTGCTGCCTGTGCGTGAGCACGAGCGCGACGGCGTAACCGTTAGCGAACATTTCAAAGGCTTTTGGGTCCGTAAGGAGGACTAATGAGGGACGCACTACTTAACGCCTTGGCGCGTGCTGTCAGCATGCACCGGGGCGCGTACACGTTCGATGAGGCAGTCACTACGGCTGCCATCGAGTACGGCCTCGACGAGTTCGAGACTGAAGACCTCGAGGTCATCACACGTAATCAACTGGCTCGCCTTGAGCTACAGACTGGGAGCAAGAAAGCATGATGGAAGTTATCCAACTGTTCGGGTTTTTAATGCTGGCGGGTGCCGCCGTGGCTATCGTAATGGAGGACATGCAATGAGCTACTTTTTCAATGAAGAAACCGAGGCGGTCGCGCTGCAGTTTGCCAACGTCGAGACGCTGTACTTCCCGCTGCGCGAAGAGGTCGAGATGGTCGTAGCGAATATCAGCTGCCGCGCTCAGCGCATCGAGGCCATCGCTGATTACATCGAGGTCGAGGCGCGTGATTGGTACCTCAGCGGCACCGAGACACCCGCCGGGGACGATGTGATCCGTAGTTTCCTGAACCGCGTGCACTGGGATCATCTGGGACGCTTGAGTTATGAGGAATTCGAGGAGGAGTTCGCATGAGTAAGATGATTTACCAGAAGAAGTCGTGGGCCAAGGAGCGGAGGGTTGTAGAACGCTCTGACGGGTCCTATGACGGCTTCTATGGCACCGCTTGCGTGAAGCTAGCGGGTACGTATGAGGACGCTGAGAGAGCCGTACAGGCGGCCCTCGAGGATGATTTGAAATCGCACAAAAACGACGGGAGGACGTGGCGATGATGGCATTGGATTTTCACTCAGACTATCCATCACTGGTCGAGTATGTGGCTGACAAGATTCAGCTGGCCGAGTGCAATGACGAGCAGGCAATTCGGTACCTCGAATTCCTATGGGATGAGAACCCGGAGCTGTTGGCTGACGCGCAGGACTACCTGCGTAATCTTGAGGAACTATTGGATGGAGGTGACTTATGGATAGGATGCTAGACGTTGAGCTGCTACTGGCTCAGGCAAGGGACGTACTCAAGGCCGCAGGCAAGGACATCAATGACGATGAAGCCATGCTGCTGCTTGAGATAAGTATGCTACTGCATGACATTCAGGTCTTCCGGGAGCGGGACGCCATGCGGAAGGGTAAATTCGCAATCAAAAAACCATTGGAGATTCATTAATATGCAAATCAATCTTGAGCTGGAATCTATCTTAAAATCCATGATGTGCGACGCCGAGGAGGCGCGTGAGTCCTACGGACAGCACGACTACTTGCGCGGTGTATCGCATGGAAGGGCTGAAGCACTAGAGCAATACTCAGACGTGCTGCGTGAAATCATCGAAGAGCTGGAGGGACGATCATGAAACGATCATTCGATCTTAAAAACTACTTTGCCAAGGACAGACACTCCAAGGCGCAAGAACGACAGACCCGACGCGCCGAGCTATGGGGCGCGATCATGGCCTACCGTGAGGAGCGTATCCAGTTCAGCACGCTGCTCATGTTCTGTCAGGCGTTCGACCGTACTGTTACGGTGGACAGCCTAATCAACTTTTTAGGGAGGTCATATCACGGTGAGTGACATTGAGAGCTTGTTCGATTCGTACCAACCGGGTGAGGAGGACTACAAGCAGCTGAAGCGCGAGCAGTTCGATCACGCTGAGCGGTCCATCGTCAGCCTCAAAAACTTAGGAAAAGTCTTGTCAATGGTGCCTGAGGACCACGTAAAGGCGAGAGAGATACGCAAGAACCTGCCGGAGTCGGCTTGGTATTGGCCGAAGGCGTCACACTACGTGCAGCAGCAGTTCGAACGTGCTGCAGCGTGGCTGCAAGAGCACGCTGACGATCTGCCGAGCGAGCGGTACAACTCAGACCGTCAAGAGCTTAACGGCATGTACGACGACACTTGGGGCAATGCGCTGGTTGATAACCCAGAGTATTTCGACCACGGTGACGAGTCAGGTTTGTCCGGCGGTGTGCGTAGCTTTGACTACGAAGCATGGGGACAGATGGACGTGAGCACTGCTGGCTGCTATGAGCCTCTGGCTGCTGTACTCAAGAACATGGACCTAGATGCCGAAGAGCGTGAGTTCGTAGGTGCCTACGGCCCTGAGTTCTACTGGAGTAGGTTTGTTGCGCTCGAGGAGCGAGGCAAGCGATTCCAGCGTTACCAGAGCAAGCGCAAGTTGGCTATGCGCTGGGGTCCAGCCATGCAAACGACCGGGGCCGTGTGGTCTAAGGCTTCGGCTGCGTATGACAGGGGCTATCGATGGACCCCGGCTGCAATGACTTCCACGCTGCCGCCAGTGGAGCGCCTGAGGGAGCTGCTGCGTTATGACCCCGAGACCGGGGAACTTACGTGGGCCGTGTCTCGAGGACGCGTAAAGGCTGGCTCTGTGGCTTGTACGGTACGCAAGAACGGCAAGCTACAGGTACGCGTAGAAGGGCACGCATACTATGCAAGCCGTGTTGTCTGGGCGCTGTTCACGGGTCAGGACCCCGGAACTGCCACGATACGCTTCAAGGACGGCGACAGCACTAATCTGGCTTGGTCGAACCTCAGCAGCCGTGAGGCTGGCGGCTGGTATCCGTTCCGTGGCAAGTGGCGGGCAATCGCAGGAAGTCGACTAATCGGCGTCTACGAAAACGCTTCGCAGGCTGCAACTGCTTTCGAGAGCTGGGTGAGTTTCTTCGCCCGGTTCCGATGACAAAGTGTCCTTTTGTACAGACCCGCACTATATAGCAACCCAAGGAGAAATAAATGGAGCAAGAAAGCAATCTTGTATCAAAGGGGCCGTGTGACTCATGCGGCTCCAGTGACGCCAATGCACTGTATGATGACGGCCATGCGTTCTGTTACTCATGCCGAACCCACACTAAAGGACAAGGAGCTGCTGTGATTGAGACCAAACCTACAGGCGAATTGGAGCAGGTAATTCAACAGTGGCAACGCTGCAGCTCTAAAGCTATGCCAGACCGTGCGATTCCCTCTCCTTACGTGGGGAAGTACAAGGTGCTGGTTACAGATACGCACCACTATTACCCCTACTTTAGCGACGACCGCAGCGACCCTGTGGCGTTCAAGGTTCGAGCTATCAAGGACAAAACCTTTAGAGTCATTGGGTCGATGAAGGAGGCTGGTCTGTTTGGACAGCACCGCTATGGCAGCGGCAGTCAGAACCGAGTAGTGGTAACTGAGGGCGAGGTCGACGCTGTGGCTGCGGCGCTTATGTTGGAAGACAGAACCCCGGTAGTATCGCTGCGTGGCGGTGCGGCTGGTGTCGCTAAAGATTTCAAGGACAACTATGCCTTCCTAGACTCATTCAAGGAGATCGTGCTCTGCTTCGATAACGACGACGCTGGCGTGGCTGCCATCGAGAAAGCGGCTGATGTCTTCGCCGGTAAACTTAAAGTTATGAAGCTAAACAAGAAGGATGGCAAGGACGCCAACGATTACCTCAAGGCTAACTTGCATGGTGATTTCGTGCGGCTGTTCGAGACTGCCAGCCAGTACACACCAAAGGGCGTGCTTAGCAGTTCTGAGTTGTGGGAGCGACTCAACACGGACAAGCCTGCAGCGCTTGGCGAGTGGCCGTGGAAGCGGCTCAACGACTTGACCTTTGGGTTCAGGCCGACCGAGCTGGTAACCATCACGGCAGGCTCAGGGCTGGGCAAGTCGTCGATATTGCGCGAGCTGGTTATGCACATACGCAACACCACTGACAACAAGATCGGCTGCTTGTTCATGGAGGAGAGCGTAGAGCGCACGGCTGAGGGTTTCATGTCTGTCGACCTGAGCACCCCGGTGCACCTTCCGTCTGGCTGTGTCAAACGGGGCGACGATGAGTACAAGGCATCATTTGACCGCGTCTTTGGCGACGGACAGTTGATGATAATGGACGCCAGCTTCGACACTGGGGCGACCGTGGACGCAGTGGTTAGCCGCGTGCGCTTCATGGCCAAGGCCCTAGACTGCAAGGTCATCATCCTCGACCACATCTCGATCTTAGTGTCAGGCGGTCAGCACAACGATGAACGCAAGGCACTCGATGAGATCATGACTAAACTGCGGACTCTGACGCAGGACACAGGGATTGTGTTGTTCGCTGTTTCGCACCTGAAACGGCCAGAGGGCAAGGCACACGAAGAAGGGGCGGCAACTAGCCTGTCCCAGCTGCGTGGTTCTGCCAGCATCGCTCAACTCTCCGACTTTGTGATTGGCCTCGAGCGCCACGCGCAAGCTGAGGACGAGACTGAGCGCAACACTACCCAAATCCGGGTACTCAAGAACCGCTTCAGCGGACTCACCGGGCCAGCTGGTGCGCTGCTGTACAATAACGACACCGGACGGCTTACGCAGTTCGATCCAGTACAAGATGCGGAGAATGCGCTATGACTGCTCCGCAAACCATAAGGAGAATAACGTATGAATGACTACAGCAACTTCATCGCACTATCCCGGTACGCTCGGTGGCTCGACCACCTAGGACGCCGGGAGACGTGGGAAGAAACCTGTGCGCGTTACACCAACTACTGGCTTGACCGGGAGATGGTTACTCACAAAGAGGCCGACTGGCTGCGTGAGCGTATCATCAACCTCGAGGTGGTACCTAGTATGCGTGCCCTCATGACAGCCGGGGAGGCTCTCGAGCGAGACCATGTGGCTGGGTACAACTGCGCCTATGTGGCTATAGATAACCCCAAGGTGTTCGACGAGATCATGTACGTGCTGCTCTGCGGCACCGGCGTAGGTTTCTCGTGTGAGCGGCAGGAAGTTAAGAAGTTGCCTGTCGTGGCTGAGGAGTTTACCCACACCGCTACCACCATCGTCGTGGCTGACAGCAAGATTGGTTGGGCTAAGGCGTACCGTCAGCTGATCGCGCTGCTGTACGCTGGTGAGATACCCCACTGGGACGTGAGCAAGGTAAGGCCAGCAGGCGCACGGCTGCGTACCTTTGGCGGCAGGGCTAGCGGCCCGGCCCCGTTGGTTGAGCTGTTCAACTTTACCATCGACGTATTCCAGAAGGCAGCTGGGCGCAAGCTCACAGACCTCGAGTGCCATGACCTAGTGTGCAAGGTGGCTGAGATCGTAGTGGTTGGTGGCGTTAGACGCTCAGCTCTGATCTCACTCAGCTCACCAGTCAGTGACCGTATGCAGGGTGCCAAGACTGGCGCTTGGTGGAACGGCCACGGGCAGCGTGCGCTAGCAAACAACTCGGCTTGCTATGACAAGAAGCCGGACTTCCCTTTCTACATGAATGAAATGAAGGCCCTATATGAAAGCTATTCTGGTGAACGTGGTATCTTCAGCCGCCAAGCTGCTCAGCATATTGCTGGCAGGAATGGCAGGCGTGATGCTAGTCATAACTTTGGGTGTAATCCTTGCTCAGAGATACTTCTCCGAAGTGCACAATTCTGCAACCTGTCCGAAGTCATCGTCAGACCAACAGACACAATCGGAGACCTGCTGAACAAGGTCGAGGTGGCTACCGTGTTCGGTACGTTACAGTCTACGCTCACTGACTTCCGCTACTTGCGTAAGGTGTGGGCTGACAACTGCAACGACGAGAGGCTCCTAGGCGTCTCTCTGACGGGCATCATGGACCACCCGGTACTCAACGGTAAGCGCGGCGACAAAGCCCTCACAGAGGCTCTGACGGCCCTCAGGGAGCATGCTATCAAGGTGAACAAGAAGTGGGCCAAGCGGCTCGACATCGAGCAGTCCGCTGCTATCACCTGCGTCAAGCCTAGTGGTACTGTCAGTCAGCTCGCCCTGTGCAGCTCGGGAATCCACCCGGCCTATGCCAACCAGTACATCCGTACCGTGCGGCAGGACAACAAGGACCCGATGACTCAGTTCCTGATCGACCAAGGCGTGCCCCATGAGCCATGCGTTATGAAGCCCGACACGACGACGATCTTTAGCTTCCCCATTCAGGGCAGCAAGGACGCAGTGTGCCGGGATGACGTTGGAGCATTGGAGCAGCTACGTATCTGGAAGCTGTACCAAGAGCACTGGTGTGAGCACAAGCCGAGCATCACGGTGTACTACAAGGACGACGAGTTCTTGGCAGTGGCGCAGTGGTGCTGGGATAACTGGGATGTCCTGAGTGGCATTAGCCTGCTGCCGTACGATAACGGTACGTATCAGCAAGCGCCCTATCAGGAGATCACACCGGAGCAGTACAAAGAGTTGGCTAAGGCTATGCCTAAGATCGACTGGTCAGCGTTCCCGGCCTATGAGGTTGAGGACACTACCACTGGCTCTCAGGAGCTGGCCTGTACTGGTGGCGTGTGTGAGATCGTGGGTAGTGCTGAATGACAAAGTGTCCTTTTGCACGATAGTGCATATTAGTGGAGAGAGAGAAAATCAACGCGCCCTTCGGGGCGCTTAGGAGGACCTGTGAGCAAGATGGGCCAATACTATTACTCTAATGTAACGGAGCGTAAGTATGAAGAAAGTAGTGTTAGACATAGAAACGAACCTAGCGCACGACACGATCTGGATGGCGGGCGTCTTCTGTCCGACTACCGGGCAGGCGACAGCGTGCTACAGTCTGGACGAACTGTACAACAGGCTGTCAGGGGTGGACGTAGTGATCGGCCACAATTTGATTGGGTTCGATTTGGAGGTGCTGCGTAATGTATGGGGATTTGATTGGAACCGTGGCGTCGTTGATACTCTGGTTCTCGGTCGCCTACTCAGTCCTAGTATTGATGGCGGCCACAGCCTACGCGCTTGGGCCGAGCGAGCTGGAGGAGAGCTTAAAGACAGCTTCACCGACTTCGACGCGGGGCTTACTGAGGAGATGGTGGAGTATTGTCTCCAAGACTGCCGAGCCAACTGGGACGTCTACCAGTACATGCTCAGCTTCAAAGAGGAGCTTGGCTTCTCGGACGAATCCGTAGAGCTTGAGCACTTAGTAGCCAAGTACACCAAGGTCCAAGAGGTCAACGGCTTTGCCTTCGACTTCCCGACAGCGGCTATGCTGCACACTAACCACAAGGAGCGCATGGATGAGATCGAGTCAGAGCTACAGAAAGTCTTTCCCCCGATCGTCGAGGAACGCTACTCCGAGAAGACAGGCAAACGGCTCAAGGACAAAGTTACGGTCTTTAATCCCGGCTCGCGTCAACAAGTTGCAGAACGGCTTGAGGGCAAGGGCGCTGTATGGAAGAAGTGGACTGAAACGGGAAAGGCCAAGGTCGATGAGACAACGCTGGCTGAGCTGGGGATTCCAGAGGCTGACCTTGTCTTGGAGTATCTTACTCTGGGAAAGAGACTTGGAATGCTGCGATCTTGGCTGGATGCGGTTCGTGAGGACGGACGCATACACGGACGAGTGAACACCTGCGGTGCTGTTACGGGACGTATGACTCACAGTGCGCCCAACATGGCACAGATACCCAGCGATGCCGTATACCGGCAGTGCTTCATTGTCGAACCCGGCAACAAGCTGGTCGGTATTGACGCGTCTGGTCTTGAGTTGCGTATGTTGGCTCACTACATGGACGACAGTGAATACACTGACTTGATCTTGCACGGCGACATCCACACACATAATCAGGAGGCGGCAGGCTTGCCGACGCGAGACAATGCTAAGACCTTTATCTACGCTTTTCTCTACGGTGCGGGAGACGGTAAGATTGGTTCAATCGTTGGAGGAGGAGCAGCTCAAGGAGCTAGGCTCAAGAGCAAGTTCCTACAGTCACTTCCGGCACTCAACCGATTACTCAGCCGGGTTGGCGTTGCTGCTAAACGCGGTCATGTCAGGGGACTTGACGGAAGACGAGTTCATGTACGTAGTGAACACGCAGCACTCAACACACTATTACAGAGTGCAGGAGCAATCGTAATGAAGAAGGCGCTCGTTATAGCAACTCAGCAGCTGGCTGAATACGGATACCCGTACAAGCTAGTGGCTCAGGTGCACGACGAGTTCCAAGTAGAGGTACCGGAAGCATATGCCGAGCGAGTCGGTGTAGTCTTCCGTAACGCAATTCGCAAAGCCGGGAGGGAGCTGCAACTTAGGTGCCCTCTCGACGGCGAATATGGAATCGGTTCATCGTGGGCCGATACACACTAACGATCAGGAGATCAAAGATGGACAACCAAGTAATCAAAGTAGCAGCAACCGTTTCATTCCCTTCAATGACTCGACCGAATCAGATGAGCGGCAAGTACAGCATACAGCTGTCGAACCTCTCAGATGCGGCTGTAGAAAAGTTGGAAGAGCTGGGGATCAGCGTGAAGTTCAAGGACGACGCGTATAACCGTGGCCGCTTCATCGAGTGCAAGTCTAGCTTCCCTATCGACAACTCGAAGTTCGAGACTGTTGTGGACGACGCTGGCCTGCCTCTGGACTCCAACAAGGTAGGTCCCGGCTCCAAGGTAGAAGCGCTGCTGAAGCCCTTCGACTGGACTATGGGCAACCGCTCGGGCACCAGCCCACGTCTCATGAAGCTGGTAGTACGTGAGATCGCCAAGGCTGAGTCTCTCGAGGACAGCTTCGAAGACATCGAGGCGTTGTAATGATCTGGGGCGTAGACGGGGACATCATCCTATACTCTGTGGCTTTCGCGGCTGAGAAGGATGTTGTCTCCTACGCCCTGAAGTCAGCAAGAAGCGCATGCGAGTCTATTATGTACGACCTCAACGCTGACGGTATTGAGATTTACCTGACTGGTAAGGGCAACTACCGCGACGAGGTGACGGATGACTACAAGGGCAATCGCAAGAACACCGATAAGCCGCGACATTATGCGGAGATCAAGAAGTTCATGATTGAGAACCTTGACGCCATCCTCATCGAGGGCGAGGAAGCAGACGACGCAATGGGGTACGGTGCTGTGGAGAAAGGTTACGGCATCGCTACATTGGACAAGGACTTAGATGGTGTGCCGGGTTGGCACTACAACTGGAAGAAAAGGGAGGTGTACATGATAAGCCCTGAAGACGCCGATAGGTTCTTTTACAAGCAGATGCTGACGGGCGACGCTACCGACAACATACCGGGGCTGTTCAAGCGTCTCGGCAAGAAGGCAACCAAACCGCTGTACGAACCGCTCGATACAATGGACACTCCAGAGGAGATGTACGCTCACGTCAGGGCCATATACTCTGACGCGTACGACGACGTTGGCATGTGTCTGGACGAAAAGGAGCAGGTGCTGGACACTTGGTTGATGAAAACGGGGCGGTGTTTGTGGATACGCAGGCACCAGAACGAGATGTGGGAGTTCCCTAATGGGAAGGAGAGTTGAACGAACGCGCAACGGAGGGCAGTGGACCGAGGCCAGATACTTTGGCTTCATCCGCTCAGCCCTGCGCTCTGCGTTTCAGAAATGGGGGCCGAAACACGAAGCAAAGAAGCTGGCAAAGGTACAGTACAACACCTATGTCTGCGCTCATTGCGATAAGTGGCACGGCGCATCACAGGTAGAGGTAGACCACATAGTACCGGCAGGGTCGCTGAAGTCATTCGACGATCTCCCCGGCTTTGTGGAACGTATGTTCTGCGAGGTCGACGGATTTCAGGTACTGTGCAAGGAATGCCACCAGACCAAGACAAACGAGGAGAGACAATGTCGGACTGGGAAACAGTAAGCATAGCGGTAGCCGGGTTAGTAGTATTTGCGATACTTGGCCTACTTCCATTATTTGTAGAGGTGGGGTTTTAGCATGACAGAGACGACGCTGTTTGTTTTATTGCTAACCCTCAGCAGCCTAGCAATCGGCTGTTTAATTGTAGCTAGTTTAGACAGAGAGGATGACTAGGATGGCACGAGTAGGAATCATAGGCGACACACACTTACCGTTCGAGCTGGACGGTTACTTAGAGTTCTGTCAGGAGACGTTTGATGCGTGGGAAGTGGACACCGTTGTTCATATTGGTGACTTCATTGATAACCATAGCCTCTCCTTCCATGACTCTGAGCCTACCTTACACAACGTACTCGGTGAGTATGAGTCAGCGTTCGACAGGGCCAAGGCATGGTATGACGCTTTCCCTAAGCTGACGTTGATTATGGGCAACCATGACCGCATCCCTGCACGGCAGCTACGCAAGCTGGGCATGGAGCCGTCTATATTCCTACGCCCAATCGAGGACCTGTTCGGCATGCCTAAGGGCTGGAACGTAACCGACCAAGTCGAGATCGACGGTGTGGTCTACCACCACGGCGAGACAGCTACGGGCGTCAACGGCTTCCGCAAAGATTGTGAGATGCGGATGCGGCCATGTGTGTCCGGTCATAACCACAGTAACCTAGGCGTGAGTTACACCGCCACAGACCAAGAGCTAGTCTGGGGTATGGCTGTAGGCTGTGGGGTAGACCACCGTCACCTAGCGTTCGCGTACGGTAAACACTTCGCTAAGAAGCCGGTTATCGGATGCGGTGTAGTAATTGATGGCATACCTTATGCCGAACCCATGAACCTTGGTAAGAAAGTCAGGAGAGTCAAATGAGTATCTTAAACGTAGCACGCAAGTTTGTAGACGGCGCTTATGAGGAGCTAGCTGGAGTTGGCATCCACGACGCCGTTCACGTACTAGCCACCCGGTACCAGCTGAACAAGGCCGACCTACGCTCAGCCATCATGCAGCTGTACTCAGAGGCAGCGCCTGCCATAGTGCCTAAGCAACTGGATGAGGAGTACGTACCTTCCTATAACGCAGTCATTGAGGGCGGTGAGGCATGAACGAGGACTTGATGGTACTATGCGGCTACCTGCGAGACTGCATGGACCCGGACGGGATCGTTGACTTCTTGGACATTAGCTCCGCTGAGCTTGTGGATGAGCTAGTCAACTACATAGACGACTGGAGAGTTGACAACGACTGGAGGCCAGAAGATGTCGAGTGAGCTAATCTTAGGAGCAGCTCTGGTTGGGGCAGGGGTGTACATTACGTACCTCCTGCGTCAAATCAGCATGCTGGAGTATGCGTTGGAAGGTATCATCACTGGTGCAATCCAAGTCATAACCGTAGACACGGAGGAGGAGGGCGATGAGTAATGTAGTGGACCTGTACCCGGAGGCTAAGCGCATCAACGCCAAGGAGTGCCTACAGGGCCGCGTAGATGAGCTGTTGGAGGACGATGACTTCACAGATGTCCTAGTGCTCACCTTCGGGGAGGATGGCTTAGCGATCCGTACAAACGCTGGTGGAGTGGCTGAGTGTGTACTCATGCTGGAGATGTTCAAGGAAACGCTAGTCAAGATGCACATGTATGACGAGGAGGATGAGTATGACTACGAATAGCGACCGCAATAAGCCGTTCCCGGATACTCTGTACGGTCACCTAGCGCATCCTGCTGATAAGGCAGAGCCTAACCGTAGCCTGCGGTACAACAGCGGCAAGCCGGACTACTCACTGATACCTATGGCAGCCATGAAGGAGGCTGCTCACGTATTAGAGTACGGCGCTACTAAGTACGCGGTGGACAACTGGATGAAGCCGACTAATTGGAGAGTCAGCTACGCCTGCCTTATGCGACATATGTCTGCATGGCAAAGCGGCGAAGACCTTGACCCGGAGTCAGGACGCAACCATCTAGGCCACGCGATGTGCAACATACTCCAGATGCTGTATATGCTGGAGAATCACCCTGAGGAGCTGAAGCGATGAAGTATATCGTTAACGTAGCTGCTGCGCTCTCTCAGTTACTCAATGCGGTCGTCTTCTGTGGCGACTGCAACGAGACTGTTAGTGGACGCTGCTACCGTGAGAAACGCACATGGGCAGTGAAGCTGATTGATATGCTGTTCTTCTTTCAGCCTGAGCACTGCTTGCACAGCCACCTAGCTGATCGCATATTTGCACGCAAGGTACTAGGTCAACCCGGAGGGAATGACAAATGATTAAAGCCCTTGAATCTATAGAGCCTTGGGAGATGGTCCCGAATGGCAAGACCGAACCGACCGTGTTTGGCATCGGTGTGAGCGACATGGGTCCGGTAAATTCGACAGCCGAGGGCAAGCAGGTCATGCACCCGGCATACAACGCTTGGAAGCGTCTACTATCGCGGGCGTATTGTCCTAAGTTTAAAGCTAAGAACCTCACGTACGAAGGCGTGACCGTTTGTGATGAATGGCTGACGTTCAGTAACTTTTACCGCTGGTGGCAGGCTATGTACGTACCCGGATGGGACCTCGATAAGGACATACGGGTTCCGGGCAACAAGATGTACAGCCCGGAGGCATGTGCGTTCATACCGAGGTCGCTGAACACTGCGCTAGTCGACAGCGGCGCTGTCCGTGGAGAACTACCGCAAGGCGTATCGCTAAACGGCAAAGGCTATCGAGCAAGGTGCAAGGACCTATCGCATCCGAAACGCTGCTGGGTCAGCCATACCGTACCAACTGTACTCGAGGCAGCTGTCATGTATGCCAATCGTAAGCGCGAAGTAACTGAGCGGCATCTAAGCGAGCTACCTAAGGACCACGTCTACCTTACCGAGCTGATCTCAGGTGCACGTAAGATCGTTAATCGACAGGTTCTAACGGCTGTCCGAGAGGCTAAAGAGTTTGACCTAAAAAACGGAGTAAATCATGGCTGGTAAAGGATCACGTCAACGTACGTACGGACAGAAGTTCAACGACAACTATGACCGTATCTTCAACAAGGACAAGAAGGCAGACAAGAAGCCTAAGCTCTCACACGAGCCGGGCATGTCGACTGAGTGCATCGAGGAGCGTAAATGACAATCTTCAGAGCATTTGCATTGCTGCTCGCATGGGCAGCGTTCATGGGGTTCTTCTTCCCTAAGGCCGAAGCCGAGGGCGGTATGATACCGTTTGATTCTCCGGTCGGAGAGATAGGTGGGCGCGGACATTGGTATGCCCTGCGTACTATGAAGGGAGAGCTGTACTGGACGGACCCTGCGGTCATCTCAGACATCAAGGAGAACGAGGACGGCACCTACTCAGTGAGTGGGGAGCCGCCCGTCTCGCTTTCTATTGTGCTACACCCGCAGTGGTACCGTAATGAGGAACCGTGGCGTCGAGCAATCGACTGGGTCCGTCAGGTAGAGCAGGTGTTTAGGAACTCTGGGGTCCCTATTCGTTTTGTTATTGAGAGCATCATTGTGTGGGAAGACTTTCCCGATACTGTGGAGGCTTCGATCTACGCGCTCGATGAGGAAGACTTCCAATTCGGCGCTGATCTTGTGGTGGGCCTGAAGCCCGTTATGGCAGGCGATCCCTATTGCGGGGTAGCCTACATTGACGGCTATAAGTCCGTTAGCTCTTGCAACCCGCTAGTGCTGGCTCATGAGCTAGGCCATAACTTTGGTCTAAAGCACTCGTTCAACGCAGACAATGAGGATCGTAAGGGTATCTGTATCGATCCTGAGCCTGACGCCTTCGAGTGTAACCGTGGTACTGTCATGAGCTACTCCGGGACCAACCGGGTGCCCTTCTTCGCCAACAACGAGTTCACCTTCGAGGGTGACCCGCTTGGTGACGAGCTTCACGATGCCGTTAAGCATCTCAACAAGGTTAAGACTGCCAAGGCGTTACGTTGGGAGCTTGCCAATGGAGATAAGCCAAGCAGTTCTTATGACTCTGGCGAATCCGACTATCATCTCTGCCGGTGACGGTATAGCCCAACCCGCGAGCAATACTAATAACAACAGCTCGTGGATTTCCAATCCCGCCTCGTTTATCACCTGACCAACCGGACCTTCAAAGGTCTCGTTGCTCGTCTCATTGACCTGCCCTGAGACCGCCGTATTGGCGTTCTGAGCGATGCTTTGGTCACCCTCTGCCTCACCCTTCCCCGCGTTAGCATCTACCTCTATGCCCGGCTGAGCGGCTCCTAGAGCTGCCTTAGCTCCTTCCTTGACGATGTCCAGTGCCGAGCAGCTACTTAGGCTGACTATTAAGAGCAACACCCCTAAGTGTCTTCTCAACATCTAGAATCCTCCTTTCTATTGTTTTAACTGAATCTATAATGGGTTCAATGTAGACGTAGTTCACGCCCACCACAAAAGCAAACACGATGGAGAGCACTAGGTTCAGTGCCCACTTGTTGCTACTCGTCTTCCCGTCTATGTGATTCAATATCTTTTCATCCCTCCGGCGAGATTCTTCGAACTGTTCACGTATATACTGCAGCCGTTCCTCACTCGACGCTTTCAGGTGCTGTATAGCATCCGAGTTACGAGCCAGCTGCGTTGAGTGCACAGCCAGCTCGCGCTCGACGTGACCAATTCGGCGCTCCAGCCGATCTACATGGTCACTTTCCATTGCTTTCTCCTTAGTCCAGTATGCCTGTCCTGTATGGCACACTTCTATCCATACGCTCCTCAAGAGCACCCTGCTGTCGCGGGATGGTCATGATAGACTTAGCGCCTGAGTGGTCGAACAGAT
>Ga0255759_10003124_pt1 | contig 14613 bp, 10 predicted proteins | sample 101ome_20_FD_179959 | JGI IMG/M metagenome (GOLD analysis project Ga0255759, IMG submission 179959) | Coastal salt marsh microbial communities from the Groves Creek Marsh, Skidaway Island, Georgia - 101404AT metaG (version 2) | ecosystem: Environmental > Aquatic > Marine > Intertidal zone >...
ATTCGCGCGATGAAGCGAAGATGACGCTAGTCTCGGTTGAAGATCGCCCCGGCACGGCTGCAGCGATTTTCGGACGGCTTTCAGAGGCCAATGTCAATGTGGATATGATCATTCAAAATATCGCCGAAGACGGCCGCACCGATATGACCTTTTCCTGCCCCACCGATCAGGTCGCCCGCGCCGAAAAAGCACTTTTGGATGCAAAGGCTGGAAACCATGTTGATTTCGTTGATCTGATCGCAGATATGAACGCCGCCAAAGTATCAGCCGTGGGAATTGGCATGCGAAGCCAATCCGGCGTTGCGGCAAAAATGTTTAAAACATTATCTGATGAAGGCATTAACATCAAAGTCATCGCCACGTCAGAAATTAAGATTTCCGTTCTTATTGATAGGAAATATATGGAACTTGCCGTACAATCCTTGCATCATGCATTTGGGCTCGAAAGCGCCTAAGCCAAGGAAAACGAGGGGCGCGCCGCCCATGGAAGACACCAAGGGAACCAACAGCCGCAAGCTGCTCAAGCGCTTGCGTGGCACGCTGGCAGAAGATTCAGCCGGCCAAGCCCGTTTGGATAAAATCACCCATTTGATCGCCGATTCAATGGGCACAGAAGTCTGCTCGATCTACCTCTTTAGAGATAAGAACACGCTGGAGCTTTGCGCCACAGAAGGCCTGCATGCCGATGCTGTTCATAAAACGCGCCTGCGCCTTGGAGAAGGGCTGGTGGGGCGGGTGGCCGCGCGCAAGAGCACCATCAACGCTGCGAATGCCCCGGCCACCAAAGGTTTTCGGTTTATGCCAGAAACAGGCGAAGAAATTTACTCGTCCTTTTTGGGCGTGCCCATCCAGCGTCTCGGCTCGGGCCTTGGTGTCTTGGTTGTTCAATCCAAAACCGCGCGTGAATTTTCATCGGACGAGATTTACGGCCTGGAAATTGTGGCGATGGTTCTGGCAGAAATGGCCGAACTAGGCGCTTTTGTGGGTGAAGGCGCAGCATTAAGGCCTCAACATCAGGAACCGGCTTTGTTTCGCGGCACCCCTGTGCAAGAGGGCACCGCTTCTGGCCATGTTTGGCTGCACGAACCCCGCGTTGTGGTTACCAATCCAATCGCTGAAGATCCGCAAGTTGAAAAACAGCGCCTGTCCTCAGCGTTGGAAAAGCTGCGCAGCGGCATCGATGATTTGCTGGATGCGGCGCATTTTGGCGATAAAGAGCCAAGGGCAATCTTGGAAGCCTATCGTATGTTTGCCAATTCGCGCGGCTGGCTGCAGCGGATGAACACCGATATTGATCAGGGGCTTTCGGCAGAGGCCGCCGTCGAAAAAGAGCAATCGGCGGCGCGGGCGCGGCTGTCACAAGTTGCCGACCCTTATTTACGCGACCGCCTGCATGATTTGGATGATCTGTCGAACCGTTTGTTGCGCAGCCTAACAGGACAGGGCCGCAACACGGGCGCGGTGATTCCGAGCGATGCGATTTTGGTAGCGCGAAATATTGGCACCGCCGAGCTCTTGGAATATGGGCGCAGCCTAAAAGGTTTGGCGCTTGAAGAAGGGTCGGTGGGATCGCATGCCGCAATCGTGGCGCGGGCCCTAGCGATTCCGCTTGTCATTCACGCCGAAAATCTCACCACCGAGGCCTTAAACGGCGATCCCATCATGATCGATGGCGATGCCGGCGTGATCCATCTGCGCCCCGATGACAGCGTGGCCAGCGCCGTCAAAGATAAAATCGCTATGCAAGCAAAAGCGCAAAAGCGCTATGCCGCCCTTCGCGACCGCCCCGCCATCGCTGCCTGCAAGACGCGCGTCACTTTGCTGATGAATGCCGGGTTAATGGCTGATCTACCTAGCCTCGAAAGCTCTGGCGCCGAAGGCGTTGGGCTTTTTCGCACCGAATTGCAGTTTTTACTGCGCAGTCAAATGCCCAAACGCTCAGAGCTAAGCGCAATCTATGCGCGGGTTTTAGAATCAGCTCAAAACAAACCCGTCACTTTCAGAACGCTTGATATCGGCTCGGATAAAGTGTTGCCCTATATGACCGAAGTGGAAGAGCCTAATCCGGCGCTGGGCTGGCGCGCGATCCGCGTTGGCTTGGACAAACCAGGCGTGTTGCGCATGCAGTTACAAGCCTTGTTGCGCGGCGCAAACGGGCGTGATCTATCGATTATGTTCCCCTTCATCGCGCAATATGAAGAATTTCGTCAAGCGCGCAGCGAAATGGACAAAGCTCTCGAGCGCGAGAAAATCCTAGGTCATCCGCTGCCAAAGAACCTGCGGGTTGGCGCGATGATCGAAACCCCTTCGATCCATTACGCCCCCAAAGCATTTTTTGACTCGGTGGATTTTTTATCGATCGGGGGCAATGATCTGAAACAATTCTTCTTCGCTGCGGATCGCGAAAATGAATTGGTGCGCAAACGATATGATACGTTGAGCAGCAGCTTTCTCAGCTTTCTTGAAGACATCGTGACAAAGTGCCAAGCGCATAAAACACCGCTGTCTTTTTGTGGTGAGGATGCGGGGCGCCCGCTAGAAGCCGTCTGCCTGGCGGCTTTAGGTCTTCATACGTTATCAATGCGCCCCGCCTCTATTGGCCCTGTCAAGCAGGCCCTAATGAGTACCGACTTGAAAGCTTTGAAGGTGGAACTGGATCGCGCCCGCTTGGCAGGTGTCGATAATTTACGCAAGACGGCAGCCAATTTCATGGCCAAGCATGGCGGATAAAAGCGCAAAGGCACCCTTTTGCAAAATTGAGGCAGAAAACTGTTCTGCAACAGGGTCGGAAGGGTCTAGACCCGCGGGCGAGAGGCGCCTATAAGCGCCTTTAATGGCTGTTTTTTGTACATCATATCATCGAATTATTTACCCGGCGCTCTAAGCATAAGAGTGGCCGGGAAAACGCGTACGCGCCAGCCCGCCGTACATTATACGATCTTCTCACGCCCCAAGGATACCAAACCATGTGCGCCGAAACGCCCGATTATAAAGAGACTTTGAACCTTCCAAAAACCAATTTCCCGATGCGGGCTGGTTTGCCAAAACGCGAACCGGAATGGTTGCAAAAATGGGAAAACATGGGCCTCTACAATCGCCTCAGGGAAAAGCAGGGCCGTAAGCCCTTTACCCTCCACGATGGCCCACCTTATGCGAACGGGCATTTGCATATTGGCCATGCGCTCAACAAGATTTTAAAAGACATGGTTGTGCGCAGCCAACAAATGATGGGAAAAGATGCCCGCTATATCCCAGGTTGGGATTGTCACGGCTTGCCAATTGAATGGAAAATCGAGGAACAATATCGCAAAAATGGCCGCGATAAAGACACAGTGCCCGTGGTCGATTTCCGCCAAGAATGCCGCAAATTTGCTGCTGAATGGGTGGATGTTCAGCGCGCAGAATTCAAACGGCTTGGGATTACCGGCAATTGGGAAATGCCTTATTTAACCATGGATTATCATGCAGAACGCGTGATCGCAGAAGAATTCATGACGTTTCTGATGACGGGCACGCTGTATCAAGGCTCAAAGCCGGTCATGTGGTCCCCCGTTGAAAAAACCGCATTGGCAGAGGCAGAAGTGGAATATCATGACAAAGAAAGCTTCACCATTTGGGTGCGTTTTCCGGTTCTAAACAGCGATAACCCTGCGCTAGAAGGCGCTGATGTGGTGATCTGGACCACCACGCCATGGACCATCCCCTCAAACCGCGGTGTGGTCTATCACCAAGACATCTCTTATGGCGTTTATGAGGTGACAGCCGCCCCCGAAGACAATTGGGTCAAAACCGGCGATCGCGTTCTTCTGGCGGATAAACAGGCAGCTTCGGTGCTGGAAAAGGCTCGAGTCGAAAGTTTTTCGCGCATCAGTGATGCGGGAGATTTGTCAAATACAAGCCTGTCGCATCCATTGGCCGGTATGGAGGGCAGCAAGGGCGAATGGGATGAGCCGCGCGATTTTCGCGCCGCGCCCTTTGTGACCGAAGAGGATGGCACCGGATTTGTCCATTGTGCCCCCAGCCATGGTATGGATGAATTTGAGCTGTATCGCGATGCGGGCATGCTGGAGCAAGTGCTGACCTATAATGTAATGGAAGATGGCACGATGCGGGCCGATTTGCCGTTTTTCGGCGGCAAAAGAATTCTCAAACCCAATGGCAAAGAAGGCAATGTGAATGCGGCGGTGATTGAGAAGCTGGCAGAAAGCGGAAAGCTTTTGGCGCGCGGAAAAATCAAGCACAGTTATCCGCATAGCTGGCGCTCTAAAGCGCCTCTGATCTATCGCAACACGCCGCAATGGTTCGCCGCAATCGATCGCCCGGTCGGCGATAATCAAGATAAATTCGGCAAAACCATTCGCGAACGGGCCCTGAATTCTATTGATAAAATGGTCGAATGGACGCCAAAAACGGGCCGAAACCGGCTTTATTCAATGATCGAAGCCCGCCCCGATTGGGTGCTCTCGCGCCAACGCGCTTGGGGGGTTCCACTGACATGTTTCACCAAAACCGGCGGCAAACCGACAGATCCGGATTTCTTGCTGCGCAACGACGACGTGAATGCCCGTATCGCCGCCGCATTTGAAAACGAAGGCGCAGATGCGTGGTATGCTGAGGGCGCCAAAAACCGCTTCCTTGATGGTATTGTTGACCCAGAAGCTTATGAACAAGTTTTTGATATTCTTGATGTCTGGTTTGATTCTGGCTCAACGCATGCCTTTGTTTTGCGTGATCGCGATGATGGATCCGAAGACGGTATGGCTGATCTTTATCTGGAAGGCACAGATCAGCATCGCGGCTGGTTCCATTCGTCGATGCTGCAATCCTGTGGCACCCGCGGCCATGCGCCCTATCGCGGAGTACTGACGCATGGTTTCACGCTCGATGAAAAAGGCATGAAAATGTCAAAATCTTTGGGCAATACGGTGGCGCCCGAGCAAGTGGTAAAACAATATGGCGGCGATATTTTGCGCCTCTGGGTGGCGCAGTCAGATTATTCTGCGGATCTTAGAATTGGACCTGAAATCTTAAAAAATACCGCCGATGCCTATCGCAGATTGCGCAATACGATGCGGTTTTTACTCGGCTCTCTGGCCGATTTTAGCGAACGCGACCGCATCGCGCCGCAGGACATGCCCGAGCTCGAGCAATGGGTTTTGCACCGCTTAGCGGAATTGGATGAAAAGGTGCGCAGCGGCTATAATGCTTATGATTTCCAAGGCGTATTTCAAGCCGTTTTTGCCTTTGCAACCGTCGATCTGTCATCTTTCTATTTCGATATCCGCAAAGACGCGCTGTATTGCGATGGCGATACGGTCCAACGGCGCGCGGCGCGTACGGTGCTTGATATTCTGTTCCATCGGCTGACCACCTGGCTCGCCCCGGTGCTGGTCTTTACAATGGAAGAGGTCTGGCTTGAGCGGTTCCCCGGCGATGACAGCTCGGTTCACCTGCTGGATATTCCCGAGACCCCCGCGGCTTGGAGAAACCCAGAACTGGCGGAAAAATGGGCAATGATCCGCTCTGCACGCCGCGTGGTAACATCGGCTTTGGAAGTGCAGCGCTCTGAAAAAGTTATTGGGGCCAGTTTGGAAGCCGCGCCAAGCGTCACCATCAGCGATCCTGCGATGCTGGCGGCACTGCAATCTGTACCCTTTGAAGATATTTGCATAACATCGGCGCTGCAACTGACGGCAGGCCAGATTGAGCAGGGCCAGTTTACCCTTGCAGATCATCCTGGGATTGGCGTTGCCTTTTCCAAAGCAGAAGGTGAAAAATGCCAGCGTTGCTGGAAAATTCTACCTGATATCGGGAAAGATCAGCATCCTGGCACCTGCCGGCGCTGCAGCACTGCTCTGAGCGCGGCTTAACGCGCCCCGCCGCGCCGCTTGGCAAAAAAATCGCGCAGCAGCGCGGCGGCTTGCTCTTCTGCAATGCCCGAATAAACCTGAGGTTTGTGATGGCATTGCGCATGGCGGAACACCTGCGGACCTTGCGCAACACCACCGGATTTGGGATCACAGGCCCCATAATAAAGCCGGTCTATCCGCGCCGCCGCAATCAAGCCTGCACACATCGGGCAAGGCTCTAGCGTCACATAAAGATCACAGCCCGATAAGCGTTCGGATCCCAATGCTTTGCACGCGGAACGAATGGCCAGAACTTCCGCATGCGCAGAGGGGTCCTTTTGCGCGCGCATCTGGTTTCCAGCGCGCGCCAGAACCCCGCCTTGCGGCGAGATTACGACCGCGCCCACCGGAACCTCTCCACGGGCTGCTGCCAAACGCGCTTCCTCTAACGCAATCTCCATAAAACTTTTAAACCGCATAAGCTTTTGATGACCGCTGAATGCCCCTTTCGCAAGCCTTGTTTTTGCCGTAAAGCCCCAATAATGGACAGCAAAACTCCTTCAGGCGAACGCATCGCTAAAACCATCGCCCGCGCCGGGCTTGCCAGCCGCCGCGATGCGGAAAAGATGATCCTTGCCGGTCGCGTGCGCGTAAACGGCGCCGTTATTACATCGCCAGCCCTGAACGTGACGCAAAAAGACCAGATAAAAGTTGATGGCACCCTGCTGAAAGAGCCCGATCATGCGCGGCTTTGGCTCTATCATAAACCCAGCGGTTTGGTGACCAGTGATCGGGATGAAAAAGGCCGTCGAACAATCTATGATGAAATGCCCAAAGATCTGCCCCGCGTGATGAGCGTCGGCCGGCTTGATCTAAACTCTGAGGGCCTATTGCTATTAACCAATGACGGGGCAATCAAGCGGCAGCTGGAACTGCCTGCGACGGGATGGCTGCGCCGCTATCGCGTACGCATCAACGGGCGGCCAAGCGAAGACAGTTTTGCGCCATTGCGTGCAGGCCTGCGCATCGGTGCAGAACGGTTTCAGCCCATGAGCGTCACATTAGACCGCCAGCAGGGTGCGAATGCGTGGTTAACCATTGGTCTAAGAGAGGGCAAAAACCGCGAAATTCGGCGCGCGATCGAAGCTATAGGGCTGCAGGTCAATCGGTTGATCCGCGTCTCGTTCGGCCCGTTTCAACTGGGCACTCTGAAATTGGGCGAGGTTGAAGAAGTGCGCCGCAAAGTCATGCGCGATCAACTGGGGTTGGCGCCGGTTTCTGACGAAAAGCCAAAGGCAAAAAAGCCCCAGCGCCGGCATAGATAAACGCAGCAGCCCGTCTTGGGCCAAGCGAAATAAATCTTGTCAAATTTATTTAACCCAGCTTAGGCTTAAGGATTATGTTTGATCTTTTTACAATAGAAAATTTTGGCAACCTGATCGTCTTATTGGTTTTACAGGCCGTGCTTGGCTTTGATAATTTGCTTTATATCTCAATCGAAAGCCAGAGGGCGCCCGTGGCCCATCAAAAAGCCGTGCGGTTTTGGGGCATCATTATCGCCGTGGTGCTCAGGGTGGTGTTGCTTTTTGCAATGATCCATCTGATCGAAGCACTTGGCGCACCCTTCTATATTTTCAGCTGGTCCGGCGTGTTGGAGGGCGGTGTGAATTTTGCCACATGCGTGTTCGTTCTGGGCGGTGTATTTTTAATGTACACAGCGGTTAAAGAAATTGGCCACCTTCTTACGATCCAACATTTAGATACGGATCTTGATAACAAACCGGGGAAATCTGCCGTGCAGGTGGTTCTGCTGATCGTTTTGATGAACCTTATTTTCTCATTCGATTCAGTTCTATCCGCCTTGGCGATTACCAAAGTATTTGCGGTTCTAGCAACGGCGATATTGCTATCTGGGCTGGCGATGTTGATCTTAGCAGATGGTGTAACCGCCTTTTTGGAAAAAAACCGCATGTACGAGGTTTTGGGCCTGTTTATTCTGCTGATTGTGGGGATTGTACTGCTTGGAGAAAGCGGTCAAGCGGCAGCACATGCGATGCATGATCCCAGCTTGGCGCTGCGCGTCTTTGGGTATGAAATTATTCCTATGTCCAAAACAACATTTTATTTTAGCGTCTTGGTATTGATTGTGGTGGAGATCATCCAATCGAGATATAGCCGAAAACTAACGATTGAACGCGGCCATAACGGCGCTGGAACAGCACAGCCTAAGCATCACTTATAAGGCGGCCATGCGCGTTAAACGTAACAGGACTAGGTGCAAAAGCGAAATAGCTTCGCTGGAGATATAAGACGTGCCAGATGTGACAGGCCTCACCATGTATATCGCAATGAAACCGCTCTGGAAACGCAGCCTCAAAGGCGCAGTTGCCGCCCTCGCCCTCAGCCTGAGCGGTTGCGCGGAACTTGCCAATATCAAACGGGGCGCTGAGGGCGCAGACAATGCGGCTTTTGCCGCGGAAACATCGCGGCAGCTCAGACAACGCTATGACCACCTTGCCACGGGCTTAATAGCAAAGGGGCTGCTTCGAACTGATGGTGGTTCCAAAAGCCCACGCGCGACACCAGAGGCCCTAATAGAGCTGTTTAACAGTTTGGCATTTTACGATGAATATGAACCAAGCAGTGGTTTTCAACCTGCACAAGCGACGCCCACGGCGCTGTCAAAATGGCAAAGACCAGTCAAAATCAATTTGCATTTTGGGCCCTCGCTCAACCCTGAAACCCGCGTAACTGATACGAAATTTCTGTCAGATTATGCCGCGCAACTGTCTAATATCACCCGTCACCCTATTGAACTTACGACCGAGCTTGGAAATTTTCACGTGGTTGTCGTGGATGAGGTGCATCGAATGAACATGGTACAAAAACTACGCAAAAAGGATGTGCTTGTGCCCCCAAATATTCAACAAATCATCCAACAGATGCCCGCTGACATCCACTGCATGGTGTTAACGCTTTCTGCGCGGCACAGCCCCCATATTCATGAACAAGCGCTTGCGGTGATCCGTGCCGAGCATCCGCCCGTGTTAAAGAAAGCCTGTTTTCATGAAGAAATTGCCCAAGGGTTGGGGCTTCACAATGACAACCCGGCAGCGCATCCCTCCATTTTCAATGATGATGATGAATTCGCATTATTAACAGAGCAAGATGCCCTTCTTTTGCGGATTCTCTACGATCCCCGCTTGCCCGCAGGCATTGAATTGCACGAGGCGCAACCGATCCTGAAGCAATTGATAATTGAGCATAATGCGTCAAGCCTTTAATCTTCCCGCCAGACGCTTTGATCTTTTAAACCCCCTTCTGATAATACCATAGGAGAAATAGATGCGCGCAGTGATTCAAAGGGTCCAGACAGCTTCCGTTGCCGTGAAAGGCGATCAGATCGGAACATGCGATGCGGGTATGCTCATCCTGATTTGTGCAATGGCGGAAGATACGCCCGAGCATGCCGAGAAACTGGCATCAAAAATCACCAAATTGCGCATATTTGCAGATGCCGAGGGGCGGATGAACAAATCCCTGCTCGACATTGGCGGCAGCGCTTTAGTGATCAGTCAATTCACGCTGGCAGCCGATACAAAGCGCGGCAACAGACCCGGATTTTCGCGCGCAGCGCCACCCGAACTGGGAAAGCAACTTTACGAAACATTCGCAAAAGCCCTTGTTGCTCTGGGCCCACGCGTTGAAACTGGCCGTTTCGGCGCCGATATGCAGGTCAGTTTGATCAATGATGGCCCGGTGACAATTTGGATCGACACCGAAGCCGATTAAAGCCGCCTTGGGGCCGGCCCCACTGCGCCGAGGCGCCGCAATTTATATCTGCGTATTGCTGTATTTTTTCAATTCTGCGCGGGCCACTTGGCGGCGGTGCACCGCATCCGGACCATCGGCAAAGCGCAGCGTGCGAATATGCGTCCACATATGGGCAAGATCAAAATCTTGGCTGATGCCCCCTGCGCCATGCATTTGCATGGCCTCATCCACCACTTTGCCCGCCATCAAGGGCGCGATCACCTTGATTTTTGAAATCCATGGCTGCGCCGCCCGCACCCCGGCCGTATCCATCATATAGGCCGCCTTTAAACAGAGCAGACGCGCCATTTCGATCTCCATACGCGCATTCGCGATGATATCATAATTGGCCCCCAATTCCGTAAGCTGCTTGCCAAAAGCCTCACGTGACAGACCCCGCCGGCACATCATTTCCAAGGCTTTTTCAGCCTGCCCGATCGCACGCATACAATGGTGAATACGCCCCGGCCCCAGCCGGCCTTGCGCCACTTCAAACCCGCGCCCTTCGCCAAGAATAATCGCATCTTGTGAAATCCGCACATCGGTAAAGCGCAAATGCATATGACCATGCGGGGCATCATCATTACCAAAAACCTGCATCGGCCTTAGCACCTCGATCCCGGGCGTTTTCGGATCAAGCGCAAACATCGTATGGCGGCTATGTTTGGCCGCCTTTGGTGCCGTATTGGCCATTAAAATATACAAAGCACAACGCGGATCTCCAGCACCAGAAATCCACCATTTTTCGCCATTCAATATAAAATCATTCCCGTCGCGGCGCGCTTCAAAGGCCAATTGCGCCGCATCAGAAGAGGCAAGGCCAGGCTCGGTCATCACATAGGCAGACCTGATCTGCCCGGCCAACAGATCACCCAGCCAACGATCTTTATGCGCCTGCGTGCCATAGCGCTCTAAAACTTCCATGTTGCCCGTGTCCGGCGCAGAGCAATTGAACACTTCGGCGGCCAAAGGCACTTTGCCCATTTCTTCAGCCAAATAGGCATATTCAACCGTGCTCAAACCGTAGCCGCGATCGCTGCCAGTCAACCAGAAATTCCATAAATTGCGCTTGCGCGCCAAGGCTTTTAATCCGTCGATAATTTCCAATTGCCGATCCGTCATGGCGAATCTGTTGCCCGACGGGTGCTTGCCTACTTCGGCATGATATTCGCGATCAAGCGGCGCAATATCATGTTCAATCATCTCACGCACCGCGCTCAGCAGCGCTGCAACCCGTTCGGTTATACCTAAATCCATGCTAATCCTCTATGTTTCGCGGGGCAATTCAAAGGCTGCAAATTGCTGACGCAGGGTGAGCTTTGACACTTTACCGGTGGCTGTCAGGGGCAGTTGTTCGACAAATTCGATTGCATCGGGCAATTGCCAGCGCGCCAAATGGGTCAAGAGCAGATCATCTATCTCGGCCTTTGTCACCTTATAGGACCCGCGAGGCACCACAACCAAAAGCGGCCGCTCATCCCATTTGGGATGGGGCACAGCAATCACGGCACAATTTGCCACCTCCGGATGGCCCATCACAATATTTTCAAGATCGATCGAACTGATCCATTCGCCCCCCGATTTGATCAAGTCTTTCGCCCGATCCTGAATGATTAAAAACCCTTCTGGATCAATTGAAGCGACATCTCCGGTGCCAAACCAGCCGGCGCTGTCAAAGGCCGCATCGGTGGCCGCAGGATCTTCAAAATAACTGGAAATGATACCATGTCCGCGCACATAAAGATCGCCCGCAGCAACACCGTCATGCGGTAAAGCCTGCCCCGCCTCATCGACGATTTTTAAATCTACACCGAACGCGCGCCGCCCCTGTCGGGCCTGCAGGTCAAGCCGCTGATCCTGCGTTAGTTCGCGATGGTGATGTTGCGATAAAAGCCCATGCGTGCCCACGGGGCTCATTTCTGTCATCCCCCAGGCATGCACCACCGTCACACCCGATGTTTCGAAAGCTTCGATCATTGAGCGCGGCGCCGCAGAGCCGCCTACGATCAAATTGTCAAAGCCTTTTGGATTGCGCCCGCGCGCTGCAATTTCACCTTGCAGACCCAACCACACGGTTGGAACCCCCCAAGCGGAAGACACTGCCTCACGCTCCATCAAATCGAATAAAGAGGCCCCATCCAGAGCTGGCCCGGGAAAAATTAATGAGCTTCCCGTCATCGGCGCCGTGTAAGGCAGACCCCATGCATTCACGTGGAACAAAGGCACGACCGGCAGAATACGCGCGCCCTCTTTAAGGCTGTTTGGGATAGAAATGGCGGTGGAATACGCGTGCAGCAGCGTTGAACGATGCGAAAACAAAGCGCCTTTCGGGTTCCCCGTGGTGCCCGAAGTGTAACACAGGCCCGATGCCGTGTCTTCTGGCAGTTCTGGCCAATCATACAGCGCAGGGTGCCCCTCCAACAAATCTTCATAACATAAAAAATCTAAGCTTGACTGGGGCATATGCTCGGGCCCGGTCATCAGCACAAATTTGAGTGATTTGGGCAATTTATCCGCCAGCGCCTCCACCAGAGGCACGAAACTGGTGTCGATAAACAAAATCTCATCGCCCGCATGGCCAATGATATAGAGCATTTGCTCAGCACTAAGGCGCGGATTGATGGTGTGGCAGACCGCACCAATCCCAGATATCGCATAATATAATTCAAAATGCCGATAGCCATTCCAAGCCAAAGTTGCAATTCTTGCGCCCGGTGCGACGCCAAGCTTTTTTAAAGCATGCGCCAATTGTCCAACGCGGTGTAAACTGTCAGCGTAAGTCTGGCGATGTATATCGCCTTCGGTGCGCACCGAAACCATCTCGGCGCGCGGATGCGCCTCTGCCGCAAATTTTAAAATTTCGATAATCGACAACGGTCGATGCATCATTTGGCCCAGCATTCACCACCCCCCCTGCAGCGTCTGCTTGCCATATGAAAAGGAAACCGCGCGGTTTGCAAGCCACCTTCTTGCCGCGCCCCAAGCAGAGCTGAACGGGTTAGCCATCGTCTTGAATATCCAAAGCCAAGGGCGCCGGAGCCTGCGCGTGAAGATCCTCGATCTGAAGCGGGGTTGAGGGTTTGGACAAGCGGTTGCGCACCACCCAGATCAGCCGCCGCTCGGCCCGGGTGATCGCCACATAGGCAAGGCGCTTCCAAAGCGGTTGATTGGCCTCGACTCGCCCCATACGCGCAGCCATTTCCAAATCTGGTGCAAAAACCTGAACTGTTTCCCATTGGCTGCCCTGCGCTTTATGGATGGTCACGGCCGCGCCGTGTAGAAAAGCTGCGCCCATATTGGCCGCGAACGGAATAAACGGTTCTTCTTCACCGGGTTTTTCAATTTTGATGATCGAGGCCGCTGAAACCTGTGGGTCTTCCGCCCCAATCACATGCAATTTTGAAAAGCCAGCGCGCCGCCCAGGCCCCAAATAGACAACTTGCGCGCCTTTGATCAGGCCCCGTGCCTCCAAATCAAGGCGCTTCTTGCGATGTTTCAATGGCAATTCAATGCCATCGCAAATTAGTGGTTCACCCTCAAGCAGCTCGGTTTCGGGTGCATCATAAACCCTTCGAAAGGCCGAAATAAGCCGAATTCGGGTGGCATTGCGCCAAACCAAAACCGGGCTGCGGGCCATCAGATCAACATCGACGCGCTGGCCCAAAACAACCCGCTCATCGCGCGCGGCATAATGCGATATCATTGCTTCAAAATCAGAAAATCCAAGCGCAGGATCACCGAGCGCATGGGCCAAATCCAAGATCGGATTATCCGCATCTTGGCGATGAACGCGTTGCAGCGTGATCTGCTTTTCCGGATCTAATTTTTCAAATACCATTTGGCCCGATTGGTTTACCGGGGCCAATTGCGCCGGATCTCCGAATAGAACCAATATTGGAAAAATTTGCTGTAAATCCTCAAATTGTCGATCATCCAACATTGAGGCTTCATCGATAAAGCCGATATCCAACGGATCTTCGCGGCGCTTCCAGCCGGTAATGAAATCTGAACCACGCAAGCCAGCCGCAGCCAGCGCCCCCGGGATAGATTTATTGTTTTGGTAAAACTCAAAAGCGCGCGCCAGGGCCGCCTCGCTTAAATCTTCAATCTGTGGTTTTTCAGATTGACCGGCCAGCCAGTCCGCAATTTTTTCATATTCCGGATCATAAACCGGCGTATAAAGAATACGGTGGATGGTGGTGGCCGGCACACCTTTCATACGCAGCACGCTGGCGGCTTTATTCGTGGGTGCCAAAATCGCCAAACTGCGCTTGGTACGATTGCGCCGCGGTTCATAATCCCCCGACACGACCTCAACACCGATACTGCGCATCGCGTGATAAAGTTCCGACAGCAATAAGGTTTTGCCCGAACCCGCCTTACCGATCAAAGCGGTAACGCGGGCATCGCGCTCGCGCCCCGGCACCAAAAGGTTGTTTTCAAGATCTACGCCAGCGGCGCGCAGCAGCGCCGCCACATGATCATAGGCCTCTGCCTGATCTAAAGAAAGTTCAACCTGCCGCATCTGCATAAGCTCAGTTTACCGGCCATGCCACCAAAGCGCCAGTGAGAAGCCACTTTCGCTACGGCACAGGCACCACGCGCTTGCTTGCCCCAAAAGCCAAGTCAAACCAACGGCTTGAATGTTCCGGTAAAACCTTCGCGCGGCGTGCAACCGCCTGACGCTGCAGAGGAGAAAAAGTCCATAATCCCAACCCGATATATGTTTTCCCGGCGCCCTGCTCGGCTAAAATCTCAGGGGTTGCCCCGATACGCCGATAGATGCGCCGCATCGTATGATCAAAGACTGCCACGGATTGCTCAACTCCAAACCCAAGCATGACCTCACCCGCCGCCAACATCAATTTTGACGCGCTATACTGGAACGCTTTCGGGGCCAGACAGAACCGCGTAGATTCCCAGATCAACGGGCTGCTCAGGCTGCTGCCTC
>Ga0255759_10003131_pt1 | contig 14587 bp, 12 predicted proteins | sample 101ome_20_FD_179959 | JGI IMG/M metagenome (GOLD analysis project Ga0255759, IMG submission 179959) | Coastal salt marsh microbial communities from the Groves Creek Marsh, Skidaway Island, Georgia - 101404AT metaG (version 2) | ecosystem: Environmental > Aquatic > Marine > Intertidal zone >...
CAGTGTGTTTACCCGAAAGTCGATAGCCTTTGATTTGGAAATCTTGAGCTTGATCCGGCCGTCCTGTGGCACACGCCGCTCAGAGATGTCCATCTGCGACATGACCTTGAGACGGGCCGAGATTCTGGGGCCGAGGTTGACGGGTGGTCGGGCTACCTCGTGCAGAATGCCGTCAGTTCTGAATCTTACCCTGTAGGCCTTCTCGAAGGGCTCGAAGTGAAGGTCGGATGAGCCACCCTTGATGGCATCCATTAACATTTTATTGATAAAACGTACCACGGGGGTGTCGTCTGCGGCGGAACCCTCGTCGGCATCGTCGGGACCGCCGCCTTCCTCGTCAACAGCTTCGAGATCAAGGTCAACGTCATCATCACCCAGGTCGCCGAGGCCACCGCCCTCTTGGGACTCAAGGAACGCTTCGATGAAACTGGCCAGCTTGTTCTCCTCAACCAGGACCTCTTCCGTTGAAATGCCGGTCTGGAACTTGATTTCGTCCAGCCCGGTTCTGTTGGTTGGATCTGAAACAGCGACGAAAAGGCGGTTGCCTCGGTGGAAGATGGGGATCGCATGATTTGCCCGGATCAGTTTCTCATCCACAAGATTCTTGGGGATTGCCTCCGGGTCCAGCGTGGTAATGTCAAGCAGAGGGGTGCCGAACTCCTCTGAAGCGGATGTGGCGATATCCTTAGCCGCAACGAGTTCGTTTTGCACTAGGTGCGTAACAAAAGGTACTCGGGTTTTTTGGGCTTCCTCAGCGGCTGATTTTGCGGTTTCCTCGTCGAGAAGATTATCCTCGACAAGCCGACGTGCCAGGCCGCTTAATGGAATAGGGTTAGCCGCCATAAATTATGATCCTCACAGAAACACAGCTGCCCACACTATAGAGGGAGCTGTTTCAAAAGTTTACTAGAGTCAGACGAGCAGTGTCGATAGACAGGCGTTGAGCAAGCGCGCTTTTGTTGCGGTGCATAATCGGAGCGAAGTTGCTTCGCATGCCCGGAAAGACGACAAAAAGTGACAATTTTTGTCACTTTTTGACTGCTACTCAGTCTGGCCATCACTGATGGTGACCTATTAGGTCACTTTTCTGGGACAAACGGCTATTTCTGCGTGGTATGGTTTTTGCTATCCTTTGAGCAGTACAGACAGGAAATCACCCGATTGTCAGTCTGTCTACAAAAACTACAGGAGATTGGATCCAATGAATACAATGCAAAAGGGTTTCACCCTTATCGAATTGATGATCGTGGTGGCTATTATCGGTATTCTTGCCGCTGTGGCACTGCCCGCTTATCAGGATTACATTAAGACTGCGAACATGACCAAGGTTAACTCTCACTACGAGGAAGCCATCCGTCTGACGCGTTCTACTATCGTGAAAGGCAACACTCAGCGCGCGCTGGGTCTGACTGATACGACCCCGACCACAGCCCCAGGCTGGATTTCTCTCTACAACCCAGGTGGCAGTCTTGCACCGGGCGGTGGTGCCGCTTATGCAGCTGCAGCCGTTGACGCGACTGGTGTTGTTGGCGTTGCCGTAAGTGGTTCTGGTGTATCACTCGTCGTTACGATCACTCGTCCTGGCTACGAGGACTACTCAACTGCAACAGCGACTACGATCAACGCAGCAGACGAACAGTAAGGTCGTCATAGCGTAAGCGTAAGCTAATAAAAGGGCTGGTAGAGTGTTCTACCGGCCCTTTTTTTTGCCTGCAGTATGATTAGGATGCTCTTATCAATTCTCAGAAATAGTAACCATGACAGGTAATCAAGGATTTACACTGATAGAACTGATGATCGCCCTTGCGATTCTTGGCATCGTCGCAGCAATAGCGCTGCCGTTGTACCAGGGTTATGCGGCTGATGCGCGTACTGCGGTCATCAGGGACAATATTCAGTCCATCAGGCTGATGCAGTCGGAACGGCGGCAGGATCGTGGCGAGTTTGCAGAAGGCTCCTACGTGCCAGGCGGTGCCACCACGCTCACGACAAGGATAGGTTGGCAGCCCAACACGTCAACTGACCTGATTTCCTATGTCGTCACCTGCGACACCGATGGCGCAACGGCAGGTGAATGTGCTCGCAGCAGCGGCTATTCCGTGACAGCGACTCACGCTGATGCGCCAAACGAGCCCGTCACCATGACCTTTGATCCCTGATCGGTTGAACTCGCGCCAGCTGACGGCGGCGCTGCTAACACACGATACAGCTGCTGCATTCGTGCCTCGACCTCATGCTTTGGTGTGACATAGCAGGCGTTGCTGCGGCGTTGTTCTATAAGATCGGTGAATAATCCGGAAACAGCTGGGTTGCCGGTTGGGACCAGCTTCCATATGTTTATGTCTTCCTCAGGGAAAGCCGCAAGAAATTCCACGTAGGGCTGGTCTGCCTCCGTTAAATTCATGGGTCCGTCGACCACCAGGAGTTCGGTACCCATGTCTGCGAGGTGGCCTGCAACAAACCCTGTTGGCCGGTCATTCAGCAGCCATTCGGTGGTCGCGATGTATCGATTGACCATACCATTCATGGTTTGTTTGCCTGTGAGGATAGCCTCCAGCTCCCCACGACGCTGGTTTCCCGGTGTCTGCGCCTCGAAACGCATGATCGCTGTTTCCGGCCGATCACGCAGGTATGCAATGTAGTCTCGCTCTGCATAGGTCGGGTGCAGATAGAAGTTTGGGTGCACCTCGATCGTCGCGAGTAGAATAACCACCAGCGTCCAGATTTTTGGCTGCCTTGTATGGTCGATAACTCGTGCCAGCAGCAAGGCGGCGAGGCACAGAACTACCAGCGCGAATCGCGAGTAGGACCTGAAGGGAACAAATTCCCGCAGCGATTCATTCAGCATGGGAATGTCGAAGCCTGAAATCTGCAGGGTCGGTGGCAGGCTCATCAGAAATGCGAGGACGATGATGATTGCTGCTGCGGCAAAGGTGAAGGGATCTGCCGCGATCGCACGCTGCGTCGGGGTGTTGACTCTGTTCAATGGTGCGGTTGCGATGAAGTAGAGCAGGAACACCAGCAAGCCGGTACCCAGGGCAATGGGCAACTCGTCCGACACAAGGTTGCGACGATTACCAAGATCGGCGACCAGGCCTGCGTAGTGGTAGCCGAACAGGCTGCTGTGAACGTTCGAGACAAGGTAGTCAGAGGGCCTGGCCGAGTAGGCGTACAGGTGGTCGAAATTATCAGAATACGATCGACTGACCTGGGAGGTATCCCAGTACTGCGAGTAGTCCACCAGCAACTGGTCGTGCAGAAACGGCAAGGCGATGACTGCAAGGGATAACATCGCCCAAGGAGCATGCAGCAGGTGATCGCGTCGCAGCAGGCCGCGCCTGATGATGTAGCAAGCCAGCAGGACGAGCCCGATCCACAGGCTGAAGTAAAAATAGTAGGCGCTGATATAGAGGTTCAGCGCAGCAATGATCCCAACTGCGAGGGCGAGCCGGCGCGAAGGAGACCTGAGGTAATCGGCTGCCAGAATGAAAAAGACCGGTACCCCAAAGACAGCGAGCAAGCCCAGGTGAGCGTAGGAATGGGCGAAGGTATACGCCGAGAACGTGATGAGCGTTGCCGGGATCAGTGCTACGTGCCAGTGCTGCACCCAGCGTCGGCTGACAAAGTAGATGACCAGAAAGTTGGCGATGAACGTCAACATGACAGCGCCGTTGTAGGCGAAGATCGGTGAGTCCTGGAACAGCATCAGGCTTGCCATAGCCCACCACTCGGGTCGCATGAAATAACTGTACTGTGCTGGAAACTCTGCGCCGAATGGGAAGCTGCCGAAGGCGTGCACCGTGGCGCAGCCATTGAAGAGCTGGCTGTGCAATGAATAGTTACGGGCAATAACCCCGATGGGGTCGGCGGAGGCCGAAATGCCCCAGATCCACTCGTGCCACGAGACAAAGAAGAAATCCCAGAAATGGATTGCCGTTAGTACCAGCAGCACTGAGAGAATGACAATGAACCGCTGCCACTGCTCCGGCAGTTCCTGATCGATTCGCATGTCAGAACCCTGCCGCTGACGGTGTGGTCACGATTCGCGGGTATGTCATCATGCCGATGCTTCTTCGACCTTTTTGTTTTTTTCAGTCAGATATATGACTCCTACGAACGTACGCAGGCACCACATGCCCAGCGAAAGCACAGGATGTCGCAGGAGCTTTTTCCACTTGCCGCTTTCGATAAAGACGCCGAAGTAGCGGTACCACAATCCGAGCTGTTTTTTAACGTCCGGATCGTTTTTCCCCCAGCGCAAAACGTAAGGTTCCAGGTTGGGTGCGTAGTACCTTTTTTTGGCCAGGTAGAAAGACATGTCGAAGTCTGATTCGTTGTGGTAGATGCTTACCTTCTGTTGCGATGTCTCGACACCCCGGGCGTTGATGTAGTCCCTGATCGGGCCCCAACTTGAATCGCTTTCCGTCTGCTGAACGTAGCCAATGCTGCCAAGGGCTTTCAGTTTTTTATCGAGGTCCCAGTCATCCGGGCCATGGGTCCACTCGTGAGCAAAGCCACCTGATTTGACCATGGCGTCTGTCCGTATAAACCTGCAACCATCAATGACCGTGTTGTCATAGAAGCTGCGCTCAAAGCGTCGCACTTTCGACCAGAATCCCCTGCCGAGTACGATTTCAGGAATATTGAGAGCGACATCGTCAGTTGCTCTGATGGTTTCGAGGCAGGCTTTAATCACCGATGGACTAAGAATCATGTCAGCATCGATCCACATGCAATATTGACCGGTTGCTACTTCTAGCAGGCCATAGTTACGCTGAACGTTTCGCTCCGGACCCTTGTCGAAAACCTTGTCGGTGTATTTCCGGGCGATTTCCTTGGTTTTGTCGTCGCTGTCATTGTCGACGACGATAATCTCCAGGCGGTCGGCTGGGTAGTCCTGGGCGGCAATCGAAGCCAGGCAGTTGCCGATATGCTTCTCCTCATTCTTGGTCGTGACGACAACAGAAATCAGTGGCAGAGTCATGATTACCTCAGTTGACTGACAAGCTGGCGGGTCAAGAGGCCGCGCAGAAACATCGCGCCATAGACGAGATGGCTTAAGAAGGTATACCCCAGTGCAACCAGGCCGATCAGCAGTGATTCATGCCGCGCTATGGTCGTCAGTGATATCAACAACGCAGTAGCATAGCAGCACCAACCCAAAAGGATCGCCGTTTGTATGATCGCGGGGTAGATTGTGTAACCCAGGCTGAAAATCGTGAACAGCAGGAACAGCATTGGTACAAAGTACATGGGGCGCCGCGACGTCTCCGGAAAGCGCTTGGCAAAGAAGCCTCTGTGGAGACCATAACTGCCAACCTGTTTCAGATGTGCAGCGAGCCCGGCACGGCGATGGTGCCAGACGATGAGTTCGGGCACATAGAGCAGTTTTCTACCTGTCTTTGTGACCAGGTCGAGGCAGAGTTTCGTGTCTTCACCGGGCCAGTAGGGTGAGTTAAAGCCGCCAATATCAAGAAAGGCCTCACGCCTTACCATCAGGTTGACCGAGGGCCAGTCATCAACAGGGCGCACCTCACCCACCGGTACATAGCGTTCCGGCGTGCCGCCGGACAGTCGACTGAGGAAAACTGCCCCTGAAACCTTCTGCCAGAAAGAGTCGTGCGGTGGTGTAACAGCAGGGCCGCCGAGGGCGACGACATCCGGGTCAGAAAAGTGTGCCGCAGCGACGTCAAGCAGGTCTAACGCCGGATAAGAATCATCATCGAGGAATACCAGGATCTCACCCTGTGCCAGATCCGCGCCTTGATCGCGCTTTTTCGCGGGGCCAACCCGGCCTGAGGCAATCACCTTGATTCGGGGGTCGTCCCATTCGCTGGTGTCTGATGCATTCGGGATGATCATCAGTTCCCAGTCCTGGTTGGCCAGGTTCAGAATGTGCGGGACGGTCTCCCTGACATAGTCATTAATTGCCTTGACGGGAATGATGATGCTGAACCGGGGCGCCATACTGGCTTCACCGCGTTTCGTATCTGGTCAGGTTAAAGATGTGCTGCCTGACCCGGCGGATCGCGCGCAGGCTGTAGGTAAACAGGAACTGCCATTCGCGCTTCCTGAACCGTAGCAGGAAACGGACCTGGCGCAGAATGAAGCGTGGATGGAAGGCAATTGAGTACATCTCGCGTACAGCCTGGTAGTAGGCATCGTGGGGCAGGGGCGTTTCGACAATGAGCTTGCTCATGTCAAAATCATCGTAGTCTTCAGTCAGCAGCACATCCTTGTCGATGCACTCCCGGTGATAAGGCGTATAGTCAAGCGGCGTGCACAGCGTGACCTGCAGGGTGCGGGCAAGCCCGGAAAACATCAGCCGTTTCACTTCGCTGACGGTCTTATCTAGCTGCTCGCGGGTCTGCCAGTAGTAGCCCACCATGATCGTCAGGTGCGGGTGCAGGCCGTATTGCGTAAGCCATGTCAGGCACTTCTCAACATGCTGCAGCTGGTAGCCCTTGTTCAGGCGCTGCAGGGTTTCATCGTCGGCAGCCTCGTAGCCTAGCAGGACAAAGCGGAAATTCGCCTGCGCCATCAGTTTGATGGTTTCTTCATCCAGATATTCGAAGCGGGTGTTGATGCCGAAATAGCAGCCTTTCTTATGCAGGCCCCGATCGATAATTCCCTGGGCGAAGGCGCGTGCCTCGCGCCCGCGATACCAGACGCCGGAGTCATCGAAGATTTCCTTCACGCCGTGGTTTTCGATCAGGTCCTGGTATTCATCCAGGCTGCGCTCGACGCTCATCATGGAGAACGTCAGGTCCGGGCCGTTGTAGCGGCAGAAAGTGCACTTGCCAAACATACAGTCTCGGATCACCGAGGTGGCGTAGGTGCCCGGTGTCTGCAGGAAATTACCGTTCTCGTAAGCGTAACGCTGCCATTGGACCAGCGCCCGGTCTACCAGTGGCGAGTTATCCAGCGGCTCCACCTGGCGGAAGCTGCCGGTATGGTGATATTCAGACTGGCTCGAGGCAATGAGGTCACCTGTTGCCCGGCGAATCACCAGGCCTTCGAGTTCGGAACGGGTGCGCCAGTCGGGATGCCTGGCGATGTGGTCCACCAGCCGATGCAGAGCGAAATCGACATGATTGCTCAACAGGACGATGTCGGCAGGGCAGGCATCCAGTGTTTCTTCAGGTTTACGCATGGCATGGTAGCCGGTCATGACCATGATCGTGTCAGGTAAAGCGGCCTTCAGCTCGGTGATGGCCTGCCAATAGAACTTCATGGTTGGCGTCGTGCTTTCAACCACGACCATTTCTGGGTCCCAGGCAACGAGATCGGCAAACCATTCATCGTAGGTCTTCAGCTGGGCATTGCCGTCGTCCCAGTAGACGTCGTGACCTTCACTTTTGAGCCAGGTGCCTGCCTGGGCATAGGTCACGGGTAAAAGGTACGTTGGTTCCTTGAAGAACTGGACATTCCGATTCTGCGAGACCATGGCTTTCTGGCCAAGTTCGTTAACGATAGGTGGATAGGAAATTGAGACCTTCATCGCTGGGTCAGAAGAACACTTCAGTAAACAGGTTGTCACCGGGCACGCCGGCGTCTCGCAGAATGGCGAAAACGTCGATGATCATAGCGCGATTGCCGCACAGGTAGACGAGAGTATCTGGATCAATCGCATGAGATTTCAGATAGTCGGTCACGCGCCGCGGATTCTCAGCCTGTGACAGCACGCTGCTATAGCAACCCGTCGAATAGTCTGCAGCGTCATACCGCTCGTCAACCTGACGTACACCATGCAGGACCTCACAGTTGATGTCGGGATAGGTCGCGGTAAACGAGTGAAAGGGTGCGATACCTGTACCGGTGCAGACGAATAAATACTTCAGGCTGCTGTCATCGGGCGTCTTCAAGGTAAATTCGCCGTAAGGGCCATCGATCTCAACGGAATCCCCTGGTTTTACGGCCGCCAGTGCCGGACTCACTGTGCCGCCCGCTACCTGCCGAATCAGGAACTCGAGGTGTGGCGCATTCGCATCGGAATACATCGAGTACTCCCGATTGACGCCGGAACCCGGCACACCGACGTTGAAGCACTGCCCGGCAATAATAGCTTCGCTGGGCCGCTCTGTTCTGAGGCAGAAGGTATGCTCAGACAAGTGCCGGTTTTCTAGGACTTTGAAGGTTGGCATGGGGTGCGGGGCTCAGTCGAAGTTGATGCGTTCACGAATGATGTACAGAGGCCGGTTCGCGACCTCCGCATGGATGTTGCCGATGTAGAGTGCAATCAGGCCGATGGACGTCAGCACCAGGCCAATAAGGAAGGTATTGGCAACGACCACGAAGGACAGCGGTGTAAACATCTGTTCGTTGATGAAATAGCGGGTAATCAGCATCCAGATGCCGAGCATTGAACTGAGGAAGGTCACGATCAGGCCGAGGTAACCGGTCAACCGAAGCGGGAAGAGTGAAAAAGACGTGATCGAGTTCATTGCCAGTCGGAACAGCTGCATGTACGAGTAGCGTGCGTCTCCCGTGGTGCGGGCATCAGCGTGAAACTCGACAAACTCCTTGTGGAAACCCATCCAGTCAAAGATGCCGCGGAACATGCGGCCGCGTTCGGTCAGTAGCTTGAAGACATCGACGGTTTTTCGGTCAAACAGCCTGAAGTCAGTCGTGTCTGGTGACATTTCCACATCCGAGATCTTGTTCATCAGCCAGTAGAACGTGCTGGAGCCGAGCCGGCGCAGTGCAGGCTGGCCCTCCATGCTGAGCCGACGGGTAGCGACGATTTCAACCCCTGCTTCCCAGCGCTCAATCAGCTCGGGAATGACTTCAGGTGGATGTTGCAGATCGGCATCCATGCAGATCACGGCCGCGGCCTCACTCTCGATCACGCCGGCAGAAAGGGCGACCTCCTTGCCGAAGTTGCGGGAGAGGTCAATGACCCGGACGTTGCTGTTGGTGCTGGCCATAGCTTTCAGCAGTTCGAGCGAGCTGTCGGTGCTGCCGTCATTGACGAAGATATAGTTCCAGGCATAGCTGCCGAGTCTTTCAAAAACCTGATTGGTACGCGCGACCAGACTGCTCAACGATTCCTCTTCGTTGAACACCGGGACAACAATCGTGATGAGGGGCCTCTCCTTCATGGCATTATGTTTCCACTGCGCTCTACCTGGCTAAAGCGTCACCTCTCCCTGTTCGAGCAGCTGTTTGAAATAGGCAATCGTATGGCCTATACCAGCTTCCAGTTGCACCTTCGGCTGCCAGTTAAGGAGCTGGCGGGCAAGGCTGATGTCAGGCTGGCGCTGCACTGGGTCATCACTCGGCAGCGGTTCAAAAATGAGTTCCGATCCGGTGCCGGTCATTTCAATCACCTTTTCTGCCAGTTCGAGAATCGTAAATTCATTCGGATTGCCAAGGTTGATCGGACCCGTAATCCCCTTGTCGGATTCCATCAGCGCAATAAAGGCTGAAATCAGGTCATCGACATAGCAGAACGACCGGGTCTGGCTGCCATCACCGTAGATCGTTATCGACTCACCCGAGAGTGCCTGGACGATAAAGTTGGATACCACGCGACCATCGTGCGGATGCATGTTGGGCCCATAAGTATTGAATATGCGAGCCACCTTGATCTCCAGGTCGTGCTGGCGGTTGTAGTCAAAGAACAAGGTTTCAGCGCAGCGCTTGCCTTCATCGTAGCAGGCGCGAATACCGATGGGATTGACCCGACCCCAGTAGCTTTCCTCCTGAGGGTGAATCTCCGGGTCGCCATAGACTTCGCTGGTCGATGCCTGAAATATTCTGGCGCCGGTGCGTTTCGCCAGCCCCAGCATATTGATCGCGCCGTGCACGCTTGTCTTGGTGGTCTGCACCGGGTCATGCTGGTAGTGAATCGGTGACGCCGGACAGGCAAGGTTGTAAATTTCATCGACCTCGACATACAAAGGCATGGTGACATCGTGTCGCATCAGCTCGAAGCGATTATCGTCGAGCAGGTGCAGAATGTTGCGTTTGTTGCCGGTATAAAAGTTGTCGACGCACAGGACCTCGTGCCCCATATTAAGCAGTCTCTCACACAGGTGCGAACCCAGAAAACCGGCGCCGCCGGTGACGAGTATCTTCTTGGTGCTGACAAAGGCCATGTCTGCTGACTCCTGTTGCAGAGAGTGGGTGCGGCTGCGCTGCTATTCGGCTCAGGCGCTGCAGGGCAGTCAATTTGCGCATGTTATCAGTTTAGCTTGCCCTGTAGTCAGCTAAGTTGGCTGCGGGCGGCGCGCTGGCACGAGCGACCTGATAGGATGGCGACTTCTCGAGACAGGTGGTCACCCGGTGAAACAACAATGACCCTGCAGGAAAAACCGGATCGCTACGTCGCGTTGCTGATAATCGCGGCGCTGACACTGGGGTACGCCTGCTGTACGGACGATTTTCCCCTCCTCGAGGATGACGGCCTGTTTATCATGGCCGCCTACGACGCGGGCACCGCCCACGCTCCCGGTTACCCGCTGTTTGTGCTGATCAGCCAGTTGTTCCTGCTGGTGCCAGTGGGCTCGGTCGCCTATAAAGTGCATCTGACTAACTGCGTTCTGGCAGCTCTGAGTTGCAGCCTGTTCTATTTGCTGCTGAGACGGCATCTCAGCATCTCTCTGCCGGTGGCGATCACAGCGGTACTGGTCCTGGCGACGTCAAACCTGTTCTGGCAGCAGGCCATTGTTGCCGAAGCCTACATGTTGAACGTCATGCTGATGCTGGCTGTGCTGCTGCTCTCACTCGAAGCCCGGCAAAAAGCCGAAGCGAAACCCTGGGTGCTCGCTGCGGGCCTGGTTTACGGGGCCGCGCTCGCCAATCATTGGCCTTTGACCCTGCTGATTACACCGGCCATCGCCTTGATCAGCCTGAGACTGATCAGGCCGAAAAATATATTGCCGGGTATTGCGGGTGTCAGTGTTGGGCTGCTGCCATACCTCTGGATGTATGTGACTGCCGATGATGCTCGGTTCAGTCACGTCGGTGCCTTTCCGTCACTGGAAGCATTTCTCGGTTTCCTGGCGCGGGAGGTTTATCTCGATGTTGATAACAACCCGCTGGTTGGGGTGGCCGACAAAAAGTTGTTCGTCGCCGCTTACCTCAGTGATTTTACCCGGCAGTTTTCTTTACTGCTGTTGCCTTTGATCGCGATTGGCATTGTCCTGCAATGGCAGCGTCTGCAAGCGACGATCGCCGTGGGCCTGTCGCTCTTCCTTTTGTTGCCACTTCTCTTGGTACTGCTCATAGATTTCGAGTATGGGCGCCCGGAACTCGCGGCCATGCTGGCCTATCCCTTGCCGCTCTACGTCATCTCAGTCGCATGGTTTGCCATTGGCCTTGAAGCAATGCTGGTGCGCGCACGGGGCTCGAACCTGCCTGGTATCGTCTCGCTCTTCCTGCCTGTGCTGTTCGTTACAACTAATCTTTACCGCAATTATGCTGTTGTGGCCGAAAACAAGGCGGACTGGTCGGAACCACTGGCACGGCAGATGCTGGCCAGCCTGCCGGAAAACGCTGTTGTATTCACGATGGGCAGCTGGTCGATGGCCCAGCTGGCCTATCTGCATCATGTTGATGGTGAACGGCCTGATATCAGGCTGCTCAGTCAATATGGCACGTTTCTGCCAGACCGGTTGGTTGGGTATTTTTTGAGTGAAGGCGAGAAATCAGAGGCGCTGAGGCACTTTCTCGATGAGAGTGACCGCCCCGTGTATTTCCTCAATCCGGGCGCAGCAAAAATGTGCCAGTCAGGGCTGCTTTATCATGATTGTGGCCAGGCCAGTTTGTCACAACCGGCCGGTTTCCAGGTCGCTGAATATCTGCTGACGACCCCAGCCGGGCAATGGAATCAGCTCTACTGGCGTGAACTGGTCCAGGCGCATATCGCGACGCTGGCATCAAAACCCATCGATTCTGAGCAACACTCCCTGCTCGGTTTGTACCTGGCGGAACACCAATTTCGCGCGGCAGAGATTGATGTGGCATACCTGGCCCGATTGATAGAAGACCTCGACCGTAATATCGACGCGCTCGACCGGATAGACCGTGCGATGGTCCTGCTACTGAAAGGCAGTCTGATGGAGCTGCTGGGTGAGCGCAGGCTGGCGCGCGAGTTCTATCATCTCTCATTGACTGAATTGCCAAGAGCCGGCAACCGAGCCTACGCGGCGCTGCTGTCACTGGCAGCAGCTTCCTGTCGCCAGAAAGACCTCGACCGGTTTTTAGCAGGCTGGCTTTTTGCTGATGCAGTTGGGGCCCAGCAGCACTTCGATGAGGTCTGCCAGTCGACAGCCCAGTAGCACGAACAGCGGGTGTGCTCCGACCGCTAAAACCCTCGTTCTTTTGGTATAATGATGGTCCTGTGCCGGAATAGCTCAGTTGGTAGAGCAGTTGCTTCGTAAGCAATTGGTCGGAGGTTCGAGTCCTCTTTCCGGCACCACTTTAATCGAAGTCATTCAGCTCCATATCGCCTTCAAACTCCAGCGCTTCCTGTTGCCTTAGCACCCGGTTGATGTTCTCCAGGTGCTGGCTGAGTAGGCCCAGTTGCTTCTGAATTTTCTCGAAAACAGCGAAATCGGTGTAGTAGATATCTTTTGCCTTGTCTGCAAGCGCAGCGATGTCCGCCGGGTCGATCGGTTCGCCAGCCTGTTTCATTACCAGCAACCGTTTCAGAATAGTGGTCATGCCGCTGACGATATTGGTGCCCGAAGATTCAAGTTCTTCCTGCACGAGGTCTAGATTGCCGGAGCTTGAAATTTCTTCGACCAGCAAGCTGGCAAGCTGGGTGCTTTTTGAGATTTCACCGCTGATTTTCTTGTTTGTCGATCTCAATCGCTCTGCCATCAATGTGGTGCAGCCTTTAAAGAAACCTGCCGCCAGCAATTCATCGCTTTCAATGACCGTGGTCAGGGCAGAGCGTGGGCAGAACATTAGTGTTGCCGCATCGGATGAGACCGTGACGGTGGCAGAAGCTGTATCCTCCGGGCTGAACAGGGAAACCTCACCGAAGACATTGCCCCGCCCGAGCGTTGCCAGCACGCCGTCAAAGCCGGGGAGGGTAATTTCAACTTCACCGGATTCCAGCAGGTAAAGACCATCGACCGGCTCACCGCAGGTCAGGATTGTTTTGCCGCGGTCGATTTGCAGGGGTTTGAACAATGCCTCGACAATGCCATGTCGTGAGTCATCGATGCAGGAAAATATTTCGATGTCATTGAGATTCATGCGGTTTCCATCTGAATCAGGTCTGGCACTAGTTTAAACAAAAAAAGCGTAGTATTTGTCAGCACTCGTTTCCAGGCAGGCCTTTGGCCCTAAAATGTGGGTTCCGGTCGCATGGTGTCAGGATTGAAGATGCCCATGAACTCCTGATCGCGTTTCCGAATCGCCAACAGTGGACTGCCATAGCGAGCAATGACCGGGTAGACCGCGAATTCATTCGCCCGACCACCGCGCTGTGCGAGCCAGACTTTCAGGGCCCTGGACTCGCTCACACCCTCAAAGAAAGCAAATTCATAGCCCTCGCCGACGATCTGCCTAATGTTTTCCTCGAGTGGCCTGTAGCCGGGGCCATGCGCCCAAAGCGGAATCTCATCCAGGTACAGGGATTCCCGCAGAGCGGCTTCGTCCAGCGTATTGTCAGGAATGCTGACGGCGACAAACAGCGGTGCTCTGCCTCCCAGTTGGCCGGCTCTGGGTGCCTCTGACTCGAACCTTGAAAATGTACTGGCATTGACAGAGTAGAAGCTGCGGTCGTAGTAAACGAAGTAAAGGGGTCGCTCTTTATAGATGACATAGAGCCCCGCGGCGAGGCAGACAAGCTGGAAGGTGCTGATGCAGACCAGATCGAGTATCAGGCCTTTTTTACCAGCCCGATAGACAGCCAGTGTCAGTGCCGGGCCAGCAACCAGGTGCGCCGCCAGCAGGATGCGAGTGCCCTGCCAGCCGCCATCGATGGCGAAAAAGAAGTCTGGGTACCACGCGAACAGAATAAGACCGGCAGGAAGCAGAAAGACGGCGATCGACAAAACCAGATGATAGGATGCTGCCCGATAGCGCGACCACTCGCTCATTCGAAACGCATCGATAAATCAATGGCCTCACAATGTTTGGTCAGCGTGCCGAGCGAGATGTAGTCGACGCCGGTTTCGGCGATTGTTTTAAGTGCTGCTGCGTTTTCGATACCACCGGAAGCCTCGAGCTTGATCCCTGTGCCCTGGCAGAGCGCAACGGCCATGGCCGTATCTTTTGGCGAAAAATTATCGAGCATGATCCAGTCTGGCGCCGCCGCGATCGCTTCCTCCAGCTCTGCCTGGTTTTCGACTTCGACTTCAATGCGCACGCCGGCCTTGATAACCCGAGCACGCTGAATCGCGGCTGAGATCGAACCGGCGGCCTGGATGTGGTTTTCCTTGATTAGAAAGGCATCAAACAGGCCGGTACGGTGATTTTCAGCACCGCCGGTTTTGACGGCGTACTTCTGGGCGAGGCGCAGGCCGGGTATCGTCTTGCGGGTATCCAGCAGTGTTGCATTCGTGTCATCGATCAGTGACGTGTAGTGGCGGGTCCTGGTCGCAGTACCCGACAGCACCTGAAGAAAATT
>Ga0255759_10003150_pt1 | contig 14534 bp, 11 predicted proteins | sample 101ome_20_FD_179959 | JGI IMG/M metagenome (GOLD analysis project Ga0255759, IMG submission 179959) | Coastal salt marsh microbial communities from the Groves Creek Marsh, Skidaway Island, Georgia - 101404AT metaG (version 2) | ecosystem: Environmental > Aquatic > Marine > Intertidal zone >...
CATAAAACTACAAAACATAAAACTACAAAACATAAAACTACAAAACGTGTTTTTAATCAGTAATTTCTAAACTCTCAAAAATTTCCCAACTAACCGGATTCCAATTTATCTCAGAATCTTGTCTGAAGTACTCATAACGCACTCCTCCCGTTAGTTTGGCCACTACTCGGCCAAGTCATGGCCATGCCTTGTTCAATAGTTGGCCTAACTTCGGCCAATTCAGAAGTAAATGGCTTCAGAAGAGACTCCGCCGACTTGACTTGTCCCAACTTTATTAGGGAGTATGCTGCTTCTATTACTGACTGTAACTGGGCGCTTCCAAGGGGTTCGCAGACCCCAGCGTCCACCATTTAGAGTGCCTATTGTAGTATTCTATCCTAGTTGTTAGAGTGATTGCTCCCAATTGATCTTCCAAGACGAGTAATTCTATATTGATTCTTACCCAGTGATTCAATCAATGGATTTCGAAGATTAACCATTTCACCGACATGAGATGAAATAAGAGGTTGACTTAAACCGGAAAAATCAGATATTTCAATAGTCTTAAATGATTTTTCCCAATCCTCTCCATCATTATACCAGTTGAAAATATTAACAAGAACATTGCGGACTCCTGATTTATTTTTAAGCCAGATATTAGCATCCTGTATGTGGCCAAGTAATGGGATTTTCTGAAAACTTTCAACTAAATTTTCATCTGGTTTAAATTCCCCTACAGTTGGTTTGCGTATATCATATCCAATTGAACCAATTAGACAATTAATATCGTGACCATCGCCTGAAATCGACATAGCACCAATCAAATAACCTGAAGGAGATTCTTCGACTAACAAGACATGATATTTGGGTATGACATCATTTTTGGAGTATTCGTCTGCATCACGTTTGATTAAATATTCAAAATTTGTTGCAATCTCTAGCGGTTTCTGAGAACAATCCATTGCAATAACTTCAATTTTAGGAATTTCATATGATTTTTTTTCTTCAAGTCTTATGTCTACCAAACGACGTATGAAATGTTTCCTTAGATGTTCTGCGTTAGCATTTTCAGAACCTTCTTTAGACCAAGGATGAACCATTATTACCCTGTCGTATTCCTTTTCTTCCAGGTGCGCTATAGCAGCAACACCGATTGAGGCATGCATTGGTACGACCAGAGTTTTCACAAATACTCGTATTTTAATGAATTATTAAATATATCCTTAAATTTAAAGTAATTTAAAACCTAAATTAATTAAAAACGTTAAATAATTAAGAAAATATTCGGATACTCCTTACTAAGGCATGTGTTATCCGAAGATTATGATGAATACAAAATCAGATTTAATTATGCTAATCGACTGGGAAAATATAAGCTATGGCAGGAAACAATTTGTAGATTTAGATGGGATTATTGAAAAGGCGAAAAATTGGGGAGACTTAAGGCACTCAATTGCATACTCCGGATTTAACAAAAAATATGCATCATTAATAGGGCTGATGCACCAGAAAGGCATAGAGCCGAGATATACTTTGACAAAACAAATTAAAGATGGGGAAGAATACACAATTAAGAATGCGGCAGACATACATCTTTCAGTTGAAGCGATGACAATTGCACACACAAATCCTGCAATATCAGGGTTTGTAATAGTTAGCGGAGATGGTGGATTTCTCCCACTTATTAGAACACTCAAAGTTCTTGGAAAACGTGTCTATGTCATTGGAAAAGATCGGAAGTCTACAATGAAGGCTATGGCACAAGAAGTTGATGGCCTGGCCTACCACTCGGAATTAGGTGAAGAAGAATGAAAATTGGAATTATCGGATGGGGGTCGGTCGGTAATGCTGCCGTCCTAGGACTCAAACCACATCATGAAGTATATGGTTACGACATAGATGGAAGAGGAAGATGGAGTGACATAGAAGAATCTGAAATCGCTCTTATATGTGTCCAGACGGATGGAAACGCTGATGGAACATTAGACATGAGCAATGTTTTCGATGTCGCTTCAAACTTAAATAAATCAAATTATAATGGTCTAGTGGTAATAAAAAGTACTCTCCAACCTGGGACAATGGATAAACTGGAATCAATTTATCCCAATTTTCGTTTCGTATATATGCCAGAGTTTTTACGAGAAAAGGACGCTATAGAATGGTTTGCAAATCCCGATCGTATAGTTGCAAGTGGTTCTGATAATGATATCGATTTGGCACTGGATTGCTTTTCTTGGGTTCCAGAAAGCATTCCAAGAATTAGAATGAAACATATTGAAGCAGAAATAGGAAAACTAGCTCACAATGCTTACATCGCAACTAAAGTAACTTTCACCTGTGAAATTGAAAGGATTTGTCGTTCTAAAAATGCAAATCCAATACCAGTTATGGAAACTGTTTGGACAGATAGGAGAGTGAAAAATAGTGCACATTTAACACCAGAATTAGGGGGATTTGACGGGAAGTGCGTACCAAAAGATACTCGGGCTCTTGCATCAATTGATTTAGATGAAGAGTCCATGATTAAAATACTCAATATGAGAGGAGAGAGAGATGAAGTTAGTAAAAGAACAAAAAGAGAAAATACTACCAAGAATGAAAAAATCGGGAATAAAATCGGAATAATCATCTTAACTGCAATGTTGATTTTATCACCTATTATGATGTTAAACTGGGATTTGGGGGATTCTGATGATGAACCAATCCACATGATATGGGAGGGAGAAGAATTACCCCCTTCGGGTTCTGTGATATTTTTTGAAAACCTGAACTCAAAAGAAACACATACTGAAAATTATCAGTCAACTACTTGTTACCGAGAATACGGGAGTGGTATAGAATCGTGCGATACAACATATAGAGAAATTACTTTTCTGATTTTCACTCTGAATGAGGATACGATTTATGCAGAATTCCAAGATCTAGATGACGCCATAGAAAAATGTATAATAAATTCTTGCGATATTCTTGGGCTAATGGAAGATAATAATATTTTTTACATACTTGATGTAAGGTGAGTTAATGAATATTATCGCAATAATTCCTACTCATGATAGGCCTGAGAAATTTTTCAAATCATTTGATTCTGTATTATCTCAATCATTATCTGCTGACAAAATTATTGTAGTCCATGAGGATTCAGACGAATACCCATTGTTAATTGAAAAAAATAAAGCCTATGTGACAAAAAATCAGAGAACAAAATCTCTGAGTGGCGCCGTTAATCATGCAATTGATCAGATAATAATGAATAGACATGTTTGGAATATAAATTTAGAATCTACTTGGTTAGCTCTACTTGATGATGATGATTGGTGGGACAATAAGTATCTTGAGAAATGTACATCAATAATTGACAACGATTGTAATCAAGTTGTTTCTGGCATAATTCGTTATGATCTTAATAATCCTGGTGGATTAAAATTAATAATTCCAGATTCACTAAATTCTGAATCTTTTCTAGTTAAAAATCCACATATTCAAGGTTCCAATATTTTTGTAAGAATGGATTCTTTTCTGAAATCAGGAGGATTTGATGAATCTCTACTTTCATGTACCGATAGAGATTTCAATATACGTCTATTCGAAACTAAAAATCATAGTTGGAAGAAATTGAATGAACATCTTGTACATCATGATGCAAGAGATGAGGGCAGAATTTCGGACCCAATGTCTCAGAGAAAAAAAGATGGCCTCACGAGATTTGGATTGAAACATCAGTTCCGCATGAACAAAAACGATTGGGAAAATTTTCTTAAAATATCAGAAGAAAGATTTGGTATTACACCAAGAGAAATGAAAGAAAAAGAAATATTTATTGAAAACAAAACGACAATTACTCCTGGAAAGAAGATTCATAATTATAATTTGACTATAGGAGTCACCTTCAGTAATATGAAATTATCAAAACAATTTACTGGTTCATTAAGAAGTATGTTCTCAGAATGGCCTTCGAAAATAAGACTAATAGTATGTCTTCATAAAATTCAGATAGAAGAAATTACTCCTGTACTGGAAGAATTAGAAGCAGATAAATTTGAAACTATCATTTATGATGAATCTTCTGGATTTGAACTTGGAAAAAAAGGGTTGTTAGGACCATGGTTTACAAACGTTAAGCAAAGAACTGGAGTTTCATGGGGGAGATGTGTATTACATCGAAGAATAGTTGAAAATATAGAGAATGATGAAAGGCCTTTGATTTGGATTGTAGATGAAGATATGAGGATTGACAGATGTCAGAATAAATACTCCGGAAATATTGGAGTAGATTCATTTATTGAGATTATTTCTTTAATGGAGAAATCAAAAATTGATGTAGGAGTAGGTCATGTTATAGGGGACCCACCGATAAATGAAATTTTCACACTAAGAACTCAACTAGTAGATTTACACTACAAGAATGTGGCTGAAAAATCAAATCTCAATCATAAAAAATGGAGCTCATTTAATCCTGAAGAAATACATCACGATCTTTCTACAGAAAGATATGATCATCTTGAATTCCCTTGGGGGATATTTTCAATTAAAGGAGATAATAAAAGTTCTTTAGACCTAATCAGAGCAGGAAAATGTTTGTCAAGACCAGTGCATTCTAATTGGAAAACTAAGGGAGATATGGATTTGATAGTTAGAGGTGGTAATACAATAATCTTGGATCCAAGTACACTATCAGATTGGTCTAATATTGCACCTTTATTTGGAAATATTCAGACGAGAAGAGGCGATTCTTTATGGTCATTTTTTTCACAGCGTATTGCGAGTAGGACTAGAGGTAAAGAAAAAAGAAAAGTAAAATGGATTCCTTTTGCCATGCCACAAGAAAGAGATTCGAGTAAGAATATTAAACATAACTTGGAAAATATTAGAGGAGATATTATTGGCAGTATGATGCTAAAAGAATTATCTTTAAAATTCCCTCCTGGCTGTATGGATGAAAATAGGAGAAAATGGATTAAAGGAGGTTGGAGTGAGGATGTAAGTCATAAAATAGTTGAAAAATCGAGACAAAGAGAGGCTAGACTAATTTCGAGTCTTTACCGTGTAATGACTTTAGAGAGTTATCTCGATTCAAAAACATCTGTCGCAGAGATTCTTGAGCATTTATACCATTCCGATTACGAATATGAACTCATAAATGATATTCAGAATTTTTTAGATGAACTGCCATCAAACATGATAGATTTTCGCTCATTACAACCAAAGATTCGGCCAAGATATAGGATTATTGATGCCAGAAGAAATTTAAAAAAATATACAAATATTGAGAATCTAGATGTAAAAGGAGATGGATCAGAAGGAGTAGTATTCAAGCATAATGGTAAAGCAATTAAAGTATATCACAATGATATTTCATTAGCGAATAATTATTTTGATCACATTACAGAAATAGATTATGAGGGCATAGAATGTTTACCCGATAATTTTGAAATTTTGAATATTAAACCACATATCGTATCTTATGATTGGGTAGATGGAGTGCATCCAGAATTTCAAACAAACGCAAAACCATGGTTAGATTTACTTCGAGAAGCTAGAGAAAATATGTTCGTTTATTGGGATTTGAAACCACTGAATCTTATACTTACTAATGAAAATAAGTTAGCAATAATCGATGTAGGTGATGATCTCAAACCTTTCACTGAAGAGGATTGGGAAAGTATGGTAAGGAAAGCGTATCTTTGTTGGAGATATTGGGACAAAAAAAATCTCAAAGAATTATTGACTAAATCTGTAAGAAATTCCGATCCAGAGAGTTTTCCTGAATTAAGAGGTATAGAAGGCTTTAGAGAAGCAATAGAGATTCAGGATAAATCAGATTTACATGACCCTTGGTTTGTATCAATAGTTGGTAGAAACTCCGGAAAAATACTTGACTGGGGTTGTGGTAGCGGTAGATTAACGAGAAGTATTGCAGAATTAGGGTTTGAAATTGATGCTTATGATCCAATTATTGAATATAAGAAAAAGGTGACAGATAATCCTAATATTAATTGGGTAGATGGTCCAAAAGACATAAAATCGAATAGATATTCAGTTGTTATATCTAACTTAGTCTTATGTGAAATTGAAAGTGATGATGAATCAAAAGAAGTGCTCAGTATAATTTCTAAATCATTGGAATCCAATGGTAAAGCATTGGTTACTGTCTGTCACCCAGATAGCGTTAATGTCAGATGTAGTACAACAATAGAAAGGCCCTCTATATCTCTAAATGGAAATAAAGTCACATATACAAAAATTGTCAGATCTACAGGAAGGGAACGAGTTGAGCATACTAGATCTCTAGAAAAAATTAGAGAAATGGCTAATTCTGTTGGCCTGAAAATCAATCAAACTTTTAATTCACCCGGCATGAATATTGATGATTGCACACATACATCAGAGTACTTATGCATTGAATTCATAAAGGATGGAAATAAGTAAAGATTAACACACTGAAGAAAAACGAGAGAATGGAGGAGATAAATTGGTTTACAAGTTTCAAATTGCAATAATTGGTGGAAGAGACATAGATTCAGATGGAGAAAAATTGGTTGAAGATATTGCAAGAATGATTATAGAAGAAGGATATAGAATTGTTACAGGAGGATTAGGAGTTCTTCCTAAGGCAGCATATAGGGGAGCGAAATCAGCAGAAAATAGTACTGATTCAGATACTATATCTATCCTCCCAGGATTTGACCCTAAACCAGCAATTGAATATTCTGACATCATTATCCCTACTGGTCTAGACGCCTATAGAAATGTCCTAGTTTCTAATTCTGACGCTATTATTGCAGTCGGCGGGGGAGCAGGAACATTGAGTGAAATCGCTTATGCATGGCAATTTAGGAGACCAATTATAGCGGCATTAGTTGACGGTTGGAGTTCTAAGATTGCTGGAGAATCAATAGATTCAAGGAATAGAAAAATAGATGATTCTGTAGAGGATATTGTATTTCCCTGTGAAAATATTGTACAAATTCGTTTGAAACTTAAACAATTATTACCATTATACACGAAAAGACATCGTGGCATTCCTGAGTAAATAACATTAGTTTAAAATTTCTTCCGGACACCCCAGCGTCCACCATTTTATTCGAATTCCTAGTTTCAAAGGCCACTCCTGAAAATATTTTTTAATGTTAAGGTTCATTCAATGAAAATTTATTTCCAAAAAGATGTCATATCAGAAAAATCATTAAACCCTCGATATTATCTTAGATTTTACCATGGTGTGTAAGCGACTACAATTGTCTTGGGGGATAGGATTTTTAGATAGAGAATTTCCTAAGATTGAGACTGGAGAAACTATACTAATTCGAGGTAGAAGATCTTCAAATGAAATTCTCATCAATCATATGATTTGTGAGGAATTATCCAAGCGACAGCCCGTTTATTGGATAGATGGTGGGATGAGACTAGATCCTTCCTTACTAATTCCTACCCTACAAAAAAAGCATGGAAAGATCACAAATTTAGACTATTTATACGCAAGCAGAGGATTTACAGCTCACCAAATGCTAGAGATTATCAAACGCCTTGCAAGAGAAGAAGAAAACGAAAAAAGATTACATAGTGGGAAATTGATTATAATTTCAGATTTAGTCAATATGTTCATGGATGAACAAGTAAGTTCATCTGAAGGCAAATCAATGTTAAAAAAATCTTTATCTTATATCAAAGAAATAGCCATGAAATATAACTCAGTTGTAATATTAACCATTGGATCAAAACAAGAATCATTTCTTCCCAATTCTATGAGAGACATTTTAAATTCGGAAATCAATGACTCTATTAGCATCATATCTCAATCTAGAGAAATTACTTTTCTAGAATCTGAATCTACAGGTATTGTGATAAACCCATTAATTACACAAAATTACATATCTAATTTACAGGAATTGGATATCGATAACCAAGTGTCCAAAGTTGTTTGGATACATCCTCTTGAAAGTATATCATCTTCTGAAATACCAAACGGGGATAAAAGCGCAAAAGTAGCACGTAGAGCTAAAGTATGATAATATTCAAAGTCAGGATTCTGCCCTAATATTGAAGATTTTCCTAACTTGATTTCAGATTTTAATCTGACCCTATCTGAGGGATTTGTCCTATCTTTCCCAACTACTACGAATCTAATTTTTTGTCCCGGAAATGTCTTATCTCCAATTTTCGCCTCTCTAAGAAGAGCTGCTGCAGTCAGATTCAATACTTTATTCTCACCTATGTTGTATTGAACTCTTCTCGCAATAATAAGTTCTGATATTGGAATTTCATTATTCCTAAGTCTGAGAATTTCTTGATGGAAAATATCTATCGATTTTCCAATTCCTTTCTTGGGAAATCCTTCTCTTAATTTCTCAAGAACACTAGTTTGAATATCTTTGACCCACTTGCAAGTCGAATGTTGACGAAGTTCAATACCTCTTATTTTCCAACCTTTTTGCCCATATGCAAAATACTTATTGAGAGAACCAACACCTGTACTTTTATTTGGCACAAAAGCAATCCACTCATAGACGTCTTCAAGTTCTATAGTGACTCCAGATTTAGATTCTATTCGAGACATAAGATTAGTTATCGATTTATCAAGTTCTTCACTATTTCTTTGACGAGAATCTACTAACCAAATAGAATCAACAATTGCGTGTAGACACTCCCATCCATCTTCTTCAGCATCGTTCATAGCATCTATTATCATTTTTCTGGACCAAGCACATATAGCCTCATGGCACTCTATTCGGCCAAATCGAGCATTCCTGTAACCAGTATATCCAAAACAAGTAACTAGCAACCATTTCAAAACATTTTGTCGCCTGTCCCAGCTATCATTCTTGGATTTTACTTGTGATTTGAGAAATTTCCTTCTTTGAATTATTGGTGCTACAACTCTACCTAAAAAACCATATCTCTTGGTACAAGTATGAATATAAATTTCAGGAACGAGAAGTTGTAGTCTTTTATTCGATTTTTGACGTGATTCAATCTCTTTCGTCGCTTTTTCAGGATTGATTGGAAGAAATCCTATACGAAAATTATCTTTCTTAGATACCTCGCAACATTTACAATTCATGGTTTCGGGACTTATATTTCTAGTCGCTATAATACTGGGGAACAAACTTGCGAAGTCTAACTCATACACTTTTTGGTAAATACCAGGTTTAGGATCGAGGTAGAAGCCTCCTCTATCCGAAATTAACATTTGAGTACCAGTCTTAAAATCCTCAGGTCTATTCTTCTTCCAGGGTACTAATACACCATCCTCCATTGACTGTTTTATTTGTACAGCAGAGATTATCGACCCAGGAGATAGTCTAGAAATATCTTGAGCCGGTATACAAGACATTTGAGAAAGTTCGCAGATTCCTTCTATGCCTCCTTCTTTACCTATGAAAGAGGTACTCATATCGATATGTATTCTACCTTCCAATGCATGATAAGCATCTGACCTAATTATACGTCCGTAGCTTCTCGTTGTAACTGCTCTTCTTCGAACTTTGATATCATGCATGTATCTACCAATCTTCAATGTTTGACCTTTATCAGATGCTATCTTCATCAAGGTTGGAAAATCGAAATTATCTCCTCCAAAAGTTACTATTACATCGGGGTCTATTGTATTAACTAACTGCTCTATTTTTTCGATAAAATTATGTGAATTCTCTTTGCAATCAAGAGTTATATCAAAACTAATATTATCAGATTCCTCTCCTAAAGTACCCATATCTGTTATTGTCACACCATATATTTCTTCACTCAAATTTATATTTGATTGTTTACTCTTTGAATTGATTCTAATCATTACCTGCTTTAGTGGAGGCATATTAGATAGGTTATTATTTTCATCCAATGATATGATATTGTCGCCAGAAATTCTAATTTTTCCGAAAGGAAATATTTTTTCACTTAATAAAAAACGTTGTGAAGGTTTGGAGTCTACGGAAAAAATTTCATATTTATCCCATTCACCAAGTGCAGAAATAACGTCAGCCACTTGCTTAATTTTCGAGGGTTTTGTGAGAGAAATGCGTAAAACCTCTGAAGGTAGAGAATCTTCATGACTGGTCAACCTATGTTCTCTTGAAAATTTCATTTCTCCGTACAACATTTGATATTCTATTTTTCTGAGTTTAAATTCAAGTTTTTGTAAATCATCTAAGTCTGCTTTGACATGTAAATAAGAAGTCCATCTAATAAAATGCTTAGTTACCTTGCCGCAATCCTCCTTTATCCACAAAACTATTTTTTCAGATTTCTCATCTAGATAAGTATCAAGAATCCACCCCTCAACCATTTTTCTCTTCCGCCTCTTCTAATTTTGAAATTCTTAAACTAATATCAACAAGTGCGGCTAGAATAGCCGGTTCAAAAACATCTGAAGCAGGAAGCATTCCGCAAGCAGATGAGCGGTTTCTTATAGATTTTAAAATACGATCAAATTCATCCTTCTCGGATAATCTAAGGACTCTTCTGAAAAGGATCCAAGATTCTATTCTACGCTCTATTCTATCTCTCCAAGTTGACACAGTCCTACCCATAGCGTTGTAGATTGTTTCGGCGGTGTAATGAACTTTTCATACCATCAACTACGGAATTTAATTTTTGGCAACTCTTAGTATACTTATTTCAATTATTTACATTCTCGCTATGCTTCTACAGCAGTCCACCGGAGGGACGGTGTACATAGTTCAGGAAGAGTCAAACGGTTTGTTTTTAATCCAAAATTTACAATTTCAAATCCCCAGCGTCCACATTTAGCACTCATTATTGATATCTAATCTTAAAAATTTAACTTGCTGAGATGTATTTCTGAAACTACTCTTCCAGATGACTCTATTGCTCCACCAACTGTCCCTATAGGTTGACCAAAACAATCTCCAATTATTGAGATTCTGTTAGTATGGATTATTTCTCTAGGACCATCTACAGGGATAGCGTATTTCCAATAATGAGCCTGCCAATTTGACGAGTCGACTCCTAATTTATCAGTAACAAAATCTATTACTTGTTTTGAATTTAATTTGTCACCAACATCAATTTCATCATTTCTGATACGAATTTCCATCACTCCTGAACCACTATTATGATAGTATGATTCCCAGTTTCTCGGGATTAGTTCTATTTTATCCGAAGCCCCCCATACAACCCATGTTGAATCACTTACCCCATTAATTTCTAATCCTAAAGGATTACAAATATCAATCGCTTGTTCTATAGGTAGAGCAACAATAACTCTGTCATATTGATATTTATTTATTTCATCCTGATTCTTAACAGTAATCTCCACAGACTCATTTCTTTCCTTTAAACTGGTTACCTTACAACCATAATTAACTTCGACTTCTTTATTCAGATGCTTAATTATTTCACTCAAAGGCTTGATAGGAACCAAAGAATTACCATCCTTCCTTACTAATTTTAATCGAACCCATTCTGAAACATACCTATCCATCCACTTCGGTAAAGAGTCAAAAGATTTCGACCCGATATGGATTGAAAAATCACTTGTTACTTCTTTAGAAGACAACCTTCCACTGGCTCTTCTTCCTTTATCCCAGATAGTTACATTATGTCCGAGATTGTCAAGTAACATTGCAGCAAAACTACCAGATATACCACCTCCTACTATCCCAATATTCAATTTTTTATCTAATGTTGATTTTTCGGTCCAATTACTATATCTTTCTAAATCAATTCTATTCTGGTGAGTCTCAGTTGTTCTATTCCTAACATTTCCCATAACTGGACTATAAGGTGAAAAAGATCTGTCAAACAGGCCAAAACACCACATAACTCCTGCAATAGAGCTTGGGTCTCTACCGTCCAGAGCGTATCTATTATTGAATTCCAAAGATAATTTCATAGCATCCTCAGGATCTTTAATCCAGTTAGGAAATGCTTTACCCCAAGTCATTCGTACATTATTATGCATCACACCATGTCTGAACAATCCTATTTGTGAGCTATCCCACAGAGTATCTCCCGATTCTCCAAATTCCAGTAAATAAGGAGACTTTTCAGTAGATGTGAATACTCTTTCACTCCATGAAAATTTAGCCCATTCAGGTAGATTACTCCAACTTTGAGGCTCAACTAATTTATGACAATGGTGATGAGCATGCTCCCTAAATATCAACAACTCATCGAGATACTTTTCTGCACCTTTGCCACCGATTTCTGAGGCTTCTCTGGCTATCTTTGTAGGTGCAATCATCCCATAGTGAATATATGGTGACATACCACTAACACCATACCTATTTGCAGCATTATTTCGAGTTTTATGGTAGCTAGAAAGGCCATTTTCGCACCATTCTTTCCAGTGAGTTAAAGCTGCCGAGTAACCTCCTTTGAAATCAGTAACTGGAACAACTGTTGGATCGATATCGCACAAAGAAAGAATTTTTTTACCACCATCTTTAGAGAGTTCTGCACGGATATCAAGTGGCTCAAATGGTGGCTCCCATTCCGATGGAAGAGGAAGAATAGTTGAATTTATTTCGGGCCAATTTATATTTACACGCTGACGAAACTTCTTTTTTGTCGCATTTTTGAATCTGAAAGGCCTATCTAAACTTTTACCAAAAACAGTTCTAGGTAAAACACATGTAGAGTCAACCTCTATTATGGAATTATATTTCATTAAAGATTTGGTCCATTTTTTCCAGGGATTGAGGTCCATCAAATCGGTAACCACTATTGCAGATTGAATAGATAATTCTCTAAGAATGGGTTTCCTATGCCCTTTCCTCGATATATGTAGTAAATATTCAACACCTAACTCTTCTGCACGATTGGCGATATCCGCCGCTCCTTCCATCAAAAATCTATGATGTCTATAAGATGCATGAGGATACCTTTCATCAATACCTTGGTAAACTAATAGTGGAAGATTGAGAGAATCTGAGATTAAGCGTGCTACGTCGAATGTTGGGCATTCATCAAGTCTTATTGCACCCCGCATCCAATGCAGTACAAATGTGGGATTCTCAACTTTAGGGCCTGCATGAAATAAGCACCTTTCTGATAGATGAGAGGGAAAAGCAAAATCATTGAACACATATGTTACAAATAATTTATTATTTTCAAATGTTGTTTTTGAGTTTTTACTTTCAAAGAAAAATCAATTAAAATTAGATATGAAAATTAACTAGGTTTTCAAATCCCCCAGCGTCCACCATTAACCTTACCTATTTATTGCATAATCGGAAAATTAATTCTGACTTACGTCCAGATTTTTTTAACCCATGTAATACACATAATTCTTTGAGATCAGAGACCAGTAATTTGTTCAGTACGTCTTCATCAGGGATTGGGGAATTCGATATATGGATTCGTATATTTACGAGTAATTGCTTGGCTATTGCTTCAGCCATTAGGCAAGGAACCGCATTTCCTACCTGAGTATATTTATCTCTTTTACTTCCAGAGAATTTATATTTTTTAGGAAAAGTTTGAATCAAAGCACATTCATCTTCTGTTAACATCCTTACTTCATTTTCAGAGTAGTAAACTAAAGCATCAGCACCATCTTTCCAATATCTTGCAGAAAGAGTATAGCAGGGCTTATCAGGTTTAATCAACTGCCACCCGAAACCTTTTCCATTCTTCTTATTTCTTTCCTTTCTCCTCCTAAACCCATCTATCATTTTCTGTGTGTGGAAATAGCTATCAGGGACTTCTTCTTTAGGAATTAACACACTACCCACACCTACCCACTCTTTTAATGGTTCAATACCAACATCTAATTTAGATTGGAGTTTAGAATTTACATTTTCTCCATGAGTTTTTTTGGGATAAACTATTGGAAAGTTTTTATCATCTTTTGAGCCAATAAAAATCACTCTACGTCTTTTTTGTGGGACTCCATAGTCAGCAGCAATTAGTTTCTCCCAACGCACTCTATACCCTATTTTCTTAAATTCCTCTTTAATTATCTCAATAACTGCAAGCCCCTTTTCATTTTTCATAGTTAAGATACCAGGGACATTTTCCATCACAAAGTAGTCTGGTTTGACTCCATCAACCATTCTTATAAAATCCATAAATAATGAATTTCTAGGATCTTTGTTATCTCTCCTTCCAGCACCGCTAAAACCTTGACAAGGAGGACCTCCACAGATTACAGAGACTTTTCTATCTCCTATTATGTCCTTCACTTGGTCAACAGAAACCTCCCTTATATCTCCGCAAATTGTTTCGGCTTTTTTATGATTGTTAGCAAATGTTTCTGCATAAGTATCAATATGCTCGACTCCAAGAATTACTTCGAAACCTGCCATTTCGAAGCCTGTGCTCATACCTCCTGCACCACAGAATAAATCTATGACTAAGGGTTTAGATGAGGCCATGTATCATCTCTAAAATCCGTAGTTCTAAGTATTATGCATCCAATATTGTAGATCTTGAGAATCTGGCCTAATACTAATCACCAAACGAAATACATATTAGTAAGTTAATATGAAAGATTTTGTCTCAGAACTTCTCGACAGCTAATCCTTCCCAGAATTTATTCGACGCCCTCCAATTGGAATATGGGCGATTGTTAGGTTTGTGGGGATCATAGTACATGC
>Ga0255759_10003162_pt1 | contig 14502 bp, 10 predicted proteins | sample 101ome_20_FD_179959 | JGI IMG/M metagenome (GOLD analysis project Ga0255759, IMG submission 179959) | Coastal salt marsh microbial communities from the Groves Creek Marsh, Skidaway Island, Georgia - 101404AT metaG (version 2) | ecosystem: Environmental > Aquatic > Marine > Intertidal zone >...
GCGGTTCTAAAGCGCTGAGTTACATAGGTTTGGCGCAGGGCTCCACACCACCACCAAAAAACCAAGATTCACCAACAAGCGGCGGGAGCGTTAGCGGCGTAGAGAGAGCGCCACTAGTTGCCCCGCCTCACCGGGCGCACCCGTGGCCACAACAATGTATTGTTGTTCATCCACCGAGTAAGTCATCGGAACCCCCGTTTGACGCTGCCCGAGATCAATCTCAGCGATGACGGCGCCCGGCATACTCTGCCCACTTCAAATGCCCCATCAAAACATTTAGCAAGGACTGACGAATAAGAACCAAACGAGGTCAGCTGCTTAGCTCTGAGAAGAACGGCTGAGTCGGCTATACAGCCGTCATACCCCCATCAATAATGTGCTCAGCACCGGTAATAAAACGAGATTCGTCTGAGGCCAAGAAAACTACCAGGTTGGACACCTCCTCGGGATCAGCAAACCGGCCCAATGGGATAATCTCAGCAGCGCCGCCACCATCCTCGTCTGTGGCAGATACCATCATCGGGGTTTTGGTGTACCCGGGATGAATTGAATTTACCCTAATCCCGGCGCGCCCATATTCGACCGCGACCTGCTTGGTCATGCCTCTTACAGCAAACTTGGAGCCAACGTATGCCAAATTTGGTGAGCCAACAATTGCAACCATACCGGAGATCGATGAGATGTTGATGATCGATCCACCACCGGCTCTCACCATACTTGGAATGACCGCTTGCATACCTAGAAAAACAGAGACCTGATTGACATTACAAACGTGCAGGTAATCGGACAGTGATAGGTCTGCAGTGTGGGCGACAGGCCCGATGATGCCTGCATTGTTCACCAACACAGTTACTGGTCCAAAATGCTGCTCGGCGGTGGCAACAACTGATTGCCAATCTTCCTGACGAGTAACGTCTTGCTGGATGAACAAGGCTTGGTCGCCAATTTTTTCAGCAATTTCTCGCCCCTGAGCTTCATTGATGTCGGTGAGAACCACTTGTGCGCCTTCCTGCGCAAGCATTACCGCATGGGTCTCACCCATACCCTGTGCGGCACCAGTAACCAAGGCCACCTTGCCAGACAATCTGTTCATACTCCCTCCGACAACTCTATAAATTAGTTGGAGCGCTTTGAAGTGTTACAAAGTAAACACACTTGCAAGGCGCCATTGTTGTTCAATGCTCCAAAGGGCTTGACCTCAACTGCACTTTCCCAACGTAAGTACGTGGTGCCTCCGATTGCATGATGGGGTCAAGACCATTGGTGAACCACAAGCCCCTGCCTTTCCAACCCATGTCGGGTTGATCAATGCGCCCATCAACTCCCCGAGTAAATGTCACCATCGGGTAGGGAATTCTGATCACGGTGAATTCTTCTTTGGTAGGGTCAAAAACAATCAGAGAATCAGAATTCGTGCCATTGATAACAACAACATCTTGGCCCAATCCCAACGTGTTGAATTGATCAACCCAAATGAAATAGTGAAAATCTGCTGAGCCAGAGGTCTCAACACCTCGAAAGTTTGGGCCCGGTGTAGGCCAAATGGTCCAACCTTCCGGACATTGATCTCCAGCACCCCAAGTTTGTTTACAACGGTCCCTATCAAATCTTGCGAGGTGTCCGCTGCCAGCCATTGCGGCCCAGACGTTGCCTTTGCTGTCTACATCAATACCGCGGGCACCAGCAGCAGGCGCAGGAGGGCTATACACCTCGTGTCGGTCTGTTGCGGGATCGTAGCGCATGACATAACCCGCTTTTCCATAGGTAGGAAACTTGCCATAGGAGCCCGGTGGTATTGATACCCAGACATCCTTTTTCGCTGGATTGGGGATGATGCTGTAACGAAAGCCCACTATAGGTGTGTCAGCAACGTCATCTCCATCGGTGTCAACAACCGCTTCACTCCAGCCCATTGCTTGTTCCAATGTCTCTGGCTTATCTGCGTCAAAAACCGCTGTATCCAGCCATCCAATTGCTCGGTCGTCACCGTTAGTCCACAGCACACCTTGTGCATCGAATTGAAGGTGATGTGTTCCAAAACACGTATCTACCGGCACTAAATCTCCGGTTTTGGTGTCGTAATATCCCAGTTGTCGGTGATGATAATAGCTGGAAATGAAGGGATCTTTCTGGCAAAAGTCAGGCAGATCCTCGCCCCACTCTCTGCGAATTTGCATGGTCATCCAAACCCTGCCCCTGTCATCAAACATAGGGTTGTGGGCATTAACGGGGTTGTTATAAGCCCCTGGATGCTGCGACGTCACACCCTCAGAAGGACAACCCAGCAACTTCGCACCAACAGGAATAACTTCATCGGAATCCAAGGCTTTATACGTTTGATCGCACCATGGGACTGCATTTGGCCATGGCGGAAGCTTTATCTGTGACCACTGATGGCTATTTGTATCGAGCGTTAATAAATGGTCATTACCAATATCAAGACCATAAATCAGTCCGTCGGGATACAGACTTGGATTTCGTTTATCGGTGGATATAACATCATGGGCATAGGTGTAACGCTCACCATACTGCCACTGGGTAATCACAAAATTGCGTTCGATACCCTGTGGTCTGGGGGGACTTTCTGGAACCACGCCCTTACCTATTTTCTCACCCCACTCCCCGAGGACATCAAGCAATACATCTCGATTGAGTTGCTGACCCAGCATATCCATCAATGCGACTTTTTTTAGTCCGTGATCATAGGAGCTTCTCACTGGCAGTCGGTTATAGGCGGATCCCTGTTGGTGACAAATAATGCAGTTAAGTTTGAACTGGTCAGACCAAGTCTTGTTGCTTTCGTAGGGGAGTGCTGCATTTTTAACTCGGTCACTGGTAGGCAGGTCCATTAGGGCGAGCCAGTAATTTGCAGGATAAATTGCCGCAGCCTCCATGGGCGTCTCAGCCAGTTCTACTGTGAGCAAAACATTATCGCCAGGCCTAGCCTCGACTTTTGATGAATCCTTTAGCCCGTATCCGCGAACCCACAGTCTATAGCCGTTATCTGGCAACTCTGGAATAACAAATTTACCATCATCTCCCGTAACGACTATTTTCCGATAAATGGTGGGTGTCTCATTTGTTTCAGCAATTACCCAGACACCTGCTTCCGGGTTATCACCATCGCCAAGAACGCGACCACTAATAAAATCCTGCTTTGCCAAACCCACTGCTGGCACAAAAAGTAGAGCAACTAAAATCCGTAGCGTGACTCCAACCATTCCTCTCACCCCTTTGAAGATCGACTGGCACACTTAACCTGACCTAGCAGAATATGTGCGCAGCTATTTTTAGATTGCAAACCGTTAATTTGATTTTTAAAAGATTGACTCAAATTATTATTCGCGTAGTTTCTCGCGAAGTTTCTATTGCTGCTTGTGAACGGGCGGTTAAACGATGCCGCCCGAACTAGTCGTTGATGCGAACGAAACAAATGGCGCAAATAACACCGCAAGGTCTAGTCCGCTTGCTTGCTGTTGGCGGTCACAGACGCAAAGTCGATGTTCACCATAAATGGCTCTGACCGCTGGAAAGAGGGTCGCTCCATCAGCTGATCCGTATAGCGCGCCAATTGGGGGCAGTTCTTTCGCCAAGCTAGCTGCTCCTCAAAAACTGCGCGTAGAGGAGCGACATTCTCGCCAATGAAATCCAGCTGACCGAGCACGCAGCCAATTTCGATATCTGCAAGGCTCAAGGTATCGTCGACCGCGAAATTACTCTCTCCGATGAGCCGATTGAGCTCCCTAAGCCCTCCATTGATCTTACGAACATGACGGTCAACCCACTGGTCGCTTTGCTGCGCCTCCGGTCTTGATAGTTCAAAGTTGACGCGGACAAGCGCGTCCATCACACCAACGGCCAGCACGCGGAACTTACCCATCGCAAGTCTTGCTTCTGCGCTATCAGGAGTCAGCGGCGGCTCAGGGAAGCGAGTGTCGATCCACTCAATGATATATGAGGACTCGTACACGATCTCGCCGTCTTCAGATATCAGAATAGGTAACTGCTCGAGGGGGTTGTATGCAGCTACAACCGTGTCGTTGTGCCAAGGGATATCCCATTCGGTCGCAAAGGCAATGCCCTTTTCATAAAGGGCAACCATCACTTTGCGGCCAAAGGGGCTTGGACCAGCATTGATTAGTTTCAGCATAAAATCCGCAGGCCTCTAGTCAGTCAGTTAACTAAAATCGGTAGCTCGCCTCGAGCATCCATGTCTGAGGGGCAGCGGGGACTGCAATATTGACCGCAAACAAGCTCTTGAAGCCAATACCCCCAACGTAATACTCCTCATCAAACGCATTTCGAAGATGCGCAGCCAACGTCCAGCCGGCCTCTTCGTCGCTCAATGCCAGACGGAAATTTGCGACTGTGTATGAGTCAATCTTGCTGCCAGGATTCAGGGTATCGTGGGTTGAACTGAAGTAAGTTTCAGCCTGGCCGTATAGCTCGCCGTAGACCGCGAGTTCCAGTCCACTACCCACCTGAAAGCGAGCATCAGCGAAGACAGATCCCGACCACTCGGGGGTATCGGGATACGGACCAAAGGCCGTGTCGGGGTTGTCAAGCACCGAAACCATATTGTCGGTGAACTCAGCGTCCTGCAGGCTCAACGAGCCTCCAACAGTGAGCCAGTCTGAGGGCGCAAGGGTAAGATCGAGGTCCATACCAGTCATTTCGGCCTCGGGCACGTTCACCGTAATACCCGCAAGCGAACCAAAAATGGCAACATAATTAGATCGCTGCAGGTCTTCGACCACCATGCGATAAAACGCTAGATTGATCCGGGCTGGTGTTGCTCCGATGGCGCCGAGGTATTTGTAGCCCAACTCAACATCGACAGCCGCTTCCTCCCCGAATGTAGCATCTGCTTCATTACCACTACCGATTACAGGAGGGGCATAGAAGTTGAAACCCCCGCTTCGGAAACTCTTGCGACTGGTGGCATAGAGTAGCGTCTCGTCACTGAGCTGATACTGAAACCCCAGCGTCCAACTGACCTGGTTGAACGTTTCCGATAGTGGATCTACAAAGGTGGCGCCCGGAGGTGCTCCCGTGGTGAGAAAAAAGTCCTCATCATTGCGATCGAATTCAATATCTTCGGTGGAGTAGCGTGCGCCCAACGTGACCCCGAGCCCATCAATACCCGTCATCTCTCCTAGATCAAAGGTTCCCTGCCCGTAGACTGCAATCGTTTCATTACTGGTAACGCCCGAGTTGATCTGGCCAACCGGTGGTGCAATCGGTAGAAAATCGAACAGCACACTTAGCGAACGCTGCTCATCTTCCTCATCGGAATAGTAGAGACCCGTCACATAGGTAAGCAGGCCATCTGATGTCGTACCTTGAAGCTGCAGCTCCTCAGAAAACTGGGTGAGCTGGTTACGCCGCCCCACATCCGAAAGGTCGTCACTGGGGAAATGTGTGCCGTCGAATTCTCCCGTATTATTCTGATCCATATCGTTGTAGCCGATGATGTTTCGCAACTCGAGATTCTCTCCCAACTGTATAGTCGTTAGGTTAGAGATAATGAGGTTCTCTGCCATGTGCAGCGAAGGGGCATCGACTGAGGCGTCATGGAAATCCAGTTCGCGCTGCATCCTTGCCACCTCGGCTGACAAGCCCTCAGGGTTAACTCCTGGATGAGCTTCTAGAAAAAGATCCCAAGCTCCTTCAAAGCCGAAAGCGACGTCCATTAGAGGACTGTAGAGGATCGACGCTGGCACGAAAGCGACATCATTCGACGGGTTATAGGAATTGATGGCCACAGCGGTAATGTTATTTCCGTCCGCCTCGTAGTAGGTTGCGACGAATTCGTTAGACACGCTATCGCTAGGGTTGACTGTAAAACTTACACGGGCGCTCTTGCGCTCAATACCCCCGAGAGTCTCATCCAGAAAGCGGTTTTCCTGCCACCCGTCGTTATCTTGGTAGAAGCCACTGATCCGCAGCATCGCACGGTCCTCGGCGAGGGGAATGTTAATGGCGCCTTCGGCTTTCACTTCTCCGTAGTTGCCTCCCCAAACGCTGGCGTACCCCTCAAGCTCGTCGGTAGGTTTCTTCGTTGTGAATAGAACTGCACCCCCGGTTGAGTTACGGCCGAAAAGTGTGCCCTGCGGGCCCTTCAGAATTTGGATTCCGTCTAAGTCATAAAAAACTGATGAAGATGCCAACCCAATCTGAACCTCATTGATGTAGGGCAGAACACTAGGACGCGAACTGCTGAATGCATCGACGGTCTGGCCTCGAATAGCGTAATTGAGCTGATTACCATTTTGTGCAGCCTTGACGGTGACTCCCGCCATGTTCTGCAGGTCCATCTCGGAGACAATCGCACGCTCACGTAGCTCATCACCACTAATGACCGCAAGGGATACGGGAGTGCGTTCGATGGTCTCCGCCCTACGCTGGGCGGTAACGACAACCTCCTCAAGAACGGGTACAGCGCCCTGCGCCGAGACCTGGGATGCATGCAACATGGCCAACAAAGTGGATGCGGGCAGCGTAGCCATCGAGAAAAACTTCTTATTCATACGGATCTCCCTCCGAGGGTAATTGTTATGAAGGAACCCATAGGCCGTGGATTGCCCGCTGCCTTCCGGGAACTTTGAGGGAATCGTGGCGCACTAAAAAATAAAAGTCAACATTAACGTTGATGTTAATTTGATGCGCTAATTAGGGATCGCCTAAAGGCGCTGCATCAGCGCCGTTTGGTTAATAACGATGGACGCGACCAAAGCCGTGGCCTTGCGAAACTAACGGAGACCAATGACTTCAGGCCACATTGGCCTCTAAGAGCCGGGCACTAAACCGGATAGCACTTGAGCCAACACAATATGTCCCAGTTAATGCGCCAGCCAATTGCCGGCGGAATACGCGGGAATACAGTCGAACTCTGACCGACCAAATAAATGCCTAGACGCATAAGCAATTCACTTTTTAGTCAACTATCGTGTTGACATATATGCATTCTCGGATGTAGTTTCCGACCAATCGTTGACTAGCACGCGCACTTTTTACGCGGCATCGTGGGTGAAATTCATTGCCAAGCCCCTACCCCGCCCGCAATTACAGGCTAGAAAACGCAATCTGATAGCGGCCAATCGCCTCGGAGGAAAGCAGGTAATGCAAATCACACATACCATTGCAACGCTGGTCACCGTACTGCTGTCGCTGATCACTTACCCCTCGCTGGCCCTGGATATCACCGGCACGGTGCAAACCTCCAAAGGAGTCCCTCTGCCATTCGTGCGCGTGCGCAGTAGTGGGATTGGAGCGGCCGCGTTCTCCCATACGGTTTTCAGCACCGCCGACGGTGTCTTCGCAGCCAGGAACATAGATTTCGACCCTACATCCCTCGACATTGATTTCTTCCGAATTGGTTGGGAAGTCAAAGAGCGACACAGTGAGCTCGACGGAGACACCCTGCGACTGAGCGTTACGATGCAACCTCTCAGTAACGTGGCTGGCCAGGTTCCCGCTTCTGCTTGGTTGCAAGGTAGCCCGGAAGACTTGGGTTACCAGATGACGAATTTACACTGCGCTAACTGTCATCAACTTGGTGCCGAGCGGGTACGTAATTTCTCTCACAGCCTCGGCAGCCACAGTGACCCCGATCGAGCAGAGGCTTGGATCACACGAGCCGCGGAAGACCTCGCCGGCACGGGCAACACCATCGACGGGCCATCTGACGAATCATTGAGAGGAAATCATCTTCAAGAAGGCTGGGATGCTCTTGTCCAGTATATGCGCTGGGTGACCATGAGACTCGGCGAAGATAATGAACTTCGGTGGGGCCTTGAAGAAGGAAGCCCCTTCTATGAGGCCCTTCTACAGCCACAGACAAGCCTGTTTTCACCACGGGACATGGAAATCATCATTCCTTATCTCGCGAAAAACTTTCCCACTAACTTCGACAGTTACGAGGGCTACGATGACATCGAACGGCTAGGTAACTATGGCGTAACTGCTGCCACCGAGATTACGGAATATGCGCTGCCAACGTTCGGCTGGACGCGGGAAATTGCGGTTGTACCCGGCTCTGATGAAATTTGGTTTCTAGAGACCGACAAACACCGGCTTGGTTCTCTTAATCCGAACAGTGGGGCGGTGACGTGGTATCCGGTACCCATGGAGGGGCCTCAGGGCCCGCATACGATGAACTCTGATGCACAGGGCAATGTATGGGTGGCACTCGAAGACAGCTTTTACATTGGCAGACTCAATACCCAAAGCAAAGAGTGGCGTCTCTATCCGCCACCCGAGGGCACTCTCTTCGGGGTCACACATGATTTCGCCTTCAATTCAGATCGTCACGTTGAGGCCGATTCAAAAGGCAGAATCTGGATCACGGATTTAGGTAAGAACGAGCTCTGGGGTTTAGACATACAAAGCGGTGACATTGAGACCTTTCGCATGCCAATGGTAAGCGGCGAATCTACATTTCACTCCCTCCTCTACGGCGCTGCTATAGACACAAAAAATGACCGTATCTGGTGGGCACAGCTTTTTGGTGTGGCAGGGTCATTCAATGCGGAAGAGGACATCGCCGAGCGAATAATCCCTTATCAACGGGGTGAAGGCCCCCGTCGACTAGCCATTGAGGACAGCATTTTGTGGGTGCCATTGTTCGGCACCAGCGAACTATCGAAGATTGACACGACAACCGGACTGGAAATTGCGCGGTACCGGATACCCGATCGCGGTGGCTCTCCCTATGGCATCACGCTGGACAAAAAACGCAATGCCATCTGGGCAGCAACCTGTAACTCAGACCGCATTTATCGCTTCGACATAGACCAAGAAAAATGGACTCACTATCCACTGCCGCGTCGCGAAGCCTACATACGCGTGATTGAAGTGGACCCAGAGAATGGTGACATTTGGACCACTTACTCAAGCCTTCCGGTGGGAGAGCGAGATGCGACAACCTGGGGTACGACAAACGCCAACAACATGATCGTGCGTCTGCGCCCAGGCGACTGACAGACAGCACAGCCCACTTCTCCACTACATAACCACAATAGCTGACAGGAAGAGACACATGGCAGGAAGACTTGAAGGTAAGGCGGCCGTCATTACCGGAGCGGGCTCGGGCATGGGCAGAGCAATGGTAGACAGGTTTTGCCGTGAGGGTGCTCGGGTACTAGCGGTAGACGTGTCGGGAAAACAAGAAGAACTAGCTGCACAGATCGGACCTGCGTGCGTGCCGTTTCAGGCCGACGTCTCGAAAAGCTCCGATGTACAAGCCATGCTGTTGGCGGCAAAACGGGAATTCGGCAGCCTACAGGTGCTATGTAACAACGCCGGTATACAAGGGCCGATCATCGCCGCCGCCGACTACCCTGAAGAGGAATACGAAAGGGTAATGGCTGTAAATGCACGTAGCGTGTTCCTAGGCATGCGCTATGGCATTCCTCTGCTCATGGAGAGTGGCGGCGGATCGATTGTTAATACGGCCTCCATGGCTGCGATGGTGGCCTTCCCGCAGCTACTGGCCTACTGCGGCTCAAAAGGCGCGGTTCGCATGATGACCAAGGCTGCAGCCATCGAGTACGCGAACGAGGGAATCCGCGTCAACTGCTTCTGCCCGGGCTCCATCATGACCGGCATGCTCGAAGGGATGCCTGATGACTACGTGGATGCCGTAATTCAGGCTAACCCAGTAAAGCGTGTTGGCGAACCGCATGAAATCGCCGATCTCGCCCTCTTCCTTGCAAGCGATGAGTCTAAATTTATTACCGGCACCGAGATTGTTATCGATGGAGGCTACACTGCCCTCTGACAGCCCTCAGCTCCACAGCCCCGGGGCCCTGGAGCTCAAACTTTTGATGGTATTTTTCTCCGCTCTATAAGCTCTCGAGCATCAAGCACTGCCAGAACTTTTAAAAAAAAAACGTGGCATTGCGCCACAAGGCCTTTTATATCAACATATTTGTTGACATTATGGGCGAACTGAGTCGGTTCGAGCATATCGCGAACAAAGGAGACAAGGCATGGAGACAGGTAGCGAACAATCGATGAACCAATCACATAACGTCTACGCGTCTGCCAAGGTGCGGTACTATTTTCTCGGCATGATGACGCTGACCTATGCGCTAAATCTCTTTGATAGACAGCTGCTGTCAATGCTTCAAGAGTCAGTTAAAGCGGAATTATCACTTTCAGATACACAGCTTGGTTTACTCACGGGTACCGCATTCGCATTCTTTTACGTCATCGCCGGGGTATGGATTGCGCGTTGGGCTGATACCGGCAACAGACGGACAATTATTGCACTAGCGGTTGGACTATGGAGTCTGATGACCGCGCTGAGCGGCCTTGCGGCCAACTATATCCAGCTTTTTTTAGTCCGGATGGGAGTCGGGCTTGGTGAAGCCGGTGGTAGCCCCCCAGCACATTCAATGATCTCCGACGTATTCCCCAAAGAACAACGCGCCACAGCAATGGCAACCTATTCGGTTGGTGTCAACATTGGAATTATGGCTGGCTTTCTCCTAGGTGGCATTCTCAATGAATATTTAGGCTGGAGAACCACTTTCATGGTGGTTGGTATACCTGGAGTTGTGCTCGCACTAATCATCAGACTGACCATTGCGGAGCCCAAACGAGGATGGTCCGACAACAGAGACGTCTCTAGCGAGAGTATTCCCCTGACCAAAGTGTTCGCTTCACTCTGGAATCAAACTGCTTTTCGTCATCTATCCATTGCCGGCGGACTCACCGCACTGGTGGGCTATGGAACAATGAACTGGTCCGCGCCTTTCTTCATTCGCCAATTTGGCATGGGTACCGCAGAACTTGGTGTCTGGCTGGCCATGGGCAGCGGCCTGTGCGGTGGTATCGGTACGTTTTTAGCGGGTTATTACTGTGACCGGTTGAGCATACGCGATACGCGCTGGAATCTGTGGCTGCCGGGCATCACCGCGATAGTGTCTTCCTTGTGCATGGTTTTCATTCTGACGCGGGAGAACCCTTATATTGCCTTGAGCGCAAACTTACTCATGGGCGGCCTCATTACCTGCTACATCGGCCCAAGCATCGCCACGCTGCATGGGATGGTGGACCCGCGAATGCGGGCTATGGTTTCGGCAATCTTTTATCTGCTAATCAATGTCATAGGCCTTGGAATTGGCCCAACGCTAATTGGGGGCATCAGTGACACGCTGGCTCCAGAGCTGGGAAACAGCTCGCTGCAAGCTGCCATGCTAATCGTCATACCCGCTGCAGGTATATGGTCCGCAATTCACTTCTTCCTCGCAGCGAAGTGCTTGCATCAAACCGAGTCGCAGCCAACTTGATGACCATTCGCGGCAGCTTTCAATAAACTAAAAGGCGCCAAGGTAAGGGCGGCATGTTAAACAACATGCCGCCTTCGACAACGCTCCAATGCGGCCACTGACATCACTAAAGTGACAGCATTTGTTATGAGTCGCTATGGGATCTGATTTACGCAACCTCAAAGAGTGCAGCTGCCCCCATACCACCTCCAACGCACATGCTGACGACAACGTAGCGCGCGCCGCGACGCTTTCCCTCGATCAAAATATGCCCAGTGGTTCGCGAGCCTGTCATACCGTAAGGATGCCCAATAGAAATGGCACCACCATTAACGTTGTATTTCTCAGGGTCGATACCGAGAGTATCCCGGCAATAAAGGCATTGAACTGCAAACGCCTCGTTTAACTCCCAGAGGTCGATATCGTCAACTGTTAGACCGTGGGTTTTAAGAAGCTTGGGGATAGCATAAACCGGACCAATCCCCATCTCCTCGGGCTCATTGCCCATCACCATCATGCCCCGATAAATGCCCAATGGCTCAATGTTACGCTGCGACGCCAGTTTGGCGTCCATCAGCACACAAGCAGAGGCACCGTCTGACAGCTGAGACGCATTACCTGCGGTAATGGTGCCCCCCTCAATTACGGGTTTCAGCGCTTGCAGGTCTTCAAGGGTGGTGCTGGGCCTATTACCCTCATCTTGCGCCAGCGTTGTCTGTACAAAACTGGTGGTATTTGTGGCCTTGTCATGCACCAACTGAGTAGCGGTAATGGGAACAATCTCAGCGTCGAAAAAACCGGCTTGCTGCGCCTTCGCTACCTTTTGCTGGGATTCCAATCCATACGCGTCCATCTGCTCTCGAGTGACTCCGTACTTTTTGGCAACATATTCTGCGGTGTGCAGCATCGGCATATAGGCATGTTCCTGAAGTGCGACTACATGTTCATCCTGCTGCCGCTGCGCCCACTCAAAGTAGGGCCCTTGCACCGAAGAAATATTATCTTGCCCCCCCGCCACCACGACCGAAAAACCATCCACCATAATCTGCTTGGCTGCCATGGAAATAGCCATAAGGCCCGAAGAGCACTGTCGATCGATAGTTTGCCCCGCGCAGGTAGCCGGCAAGCCAGCCGCCAGCGCAGACAATCGCGCTACGTTCATCCCAGCCGTTCCGGCATTCAGCACCGATCCCAAAACGACATCTTCAATCTCATCATGCTCTACACCTGCTCTAGCCACTGCGTGGGATATTGCATGAGCCGCCATGGTTGGGGACTTGATATTGTTAAGACTACCTTTAAACGCTCTGCCAATAGGCGTGCGCGCCGTTGATACAATGACTGCTTCTTTCATGAAATTACTCCAAGAGAACGTTTTGGTGAGCTATGTAAGCCACCCCGATAGATTGAGGAAATAGCGCCTAACCATAGATTTGGCGCAGTTGGGTTTTTAAGACTTTTCCCGTGGCGTTACGGGGTAGTTCGCTTTGAAACACTACGGAGGTTGGACATTTGTAATGAGCCAAGCGCTCACGAGCAAAAGCTATAATGTCTCCCGCATCGGGGATCGTAGTCACTGCCGGTACAATCACAGCTTTTACGGTCTCGCCCCAACGCTCATCGGCCACGCCGATCACAGCGACCTCAGAAACCCCCGGATGATCTGCAAGAACGTTTTCTACCTCTGCTGGGTAAACGTTTTCGCCACCGCTAATGATCATGTCTTTGATGCGATCTTTGAGATAAACAAAACCATCTTCGTCAAGTACCGCACCATCCCCCGTACGTAACCACCCACCGCCCGGCATTGCCGACGCGGTTTCGGTTGGATTATTGAAGTATCCCAAGGTGTTCGCCTCGGACTTGATCCAGATCTCGCCAACACTCCCAAGGGGCGCTGCCTCACAGGTCTCGGGGTGCCTTACCTCTAAATCAACCCAAGGCAGCGGACGCCCAACCGACTGTAAACGTTTGGCACCAACACCAGCCCAGTCGTGCTCTTCGGGGAATAATGCTGTAACGGTCCCAGAGGTCTCAGTCATTCCGTAGACGCCCAAAAACCCACACCCCAGAACCTCACTCGCCTTTCTGAGCAAGGCTTCCGTCATTGGTGCGGCGCCATAAGAGAGAATTTCTAGGCTCGATAAGTCTCGTTGATCCTGCTCCTGGGCTTCCACCAAGCGCTGAATGACCGCCGGCACAAAGAAGGTGTGAGTCACGCGCTCACGCTCAATAGTTTCCAGAATATTGTGTGGATCTGCGTCGCGCATGAGTACGGTTCTCCCGCCAAGGGTCATTAGCGCGGACCCGGTTGCGGCGCCACCAATATGAAATAGCGGCGAACCTAAAAGATAAACCGAGTCGCTGTTCATACGGTACAGGTCGGTCGCCATTGGCTTGATAAAAGAAAAGTTTTTATTGCTGAGTGTTATCCCCTTGGCGCGCCCGGTTGTCCCCGAGCTATACAGAATAAGCATTGGATCATCGGGTTTTCCGTTCACATAATTAGGATCGGTGCTGACATTCGCAAGCTCATCATCATAGGCAGGGCCAAGGGTAATGATGCGACTTACAGCATGTTGGCAAGTTAATCGATCCAGCGTAGCCCGATGCTCCTGATCAGCAATAACAACCCTCGGTTGCGCATCATCAATGATTGCAGACAACTCAAGCGCACTCAGTCGAAAGCTCAAGCCGACGGCTATCGCCCCAATTTTGTTGCAAGCGAACAACCCCTCATGAAATTCGGGCGTGTTCTTCATGAGTAAACCAACTCGATCTCCAGCCGTTATACCGGCCTGCTGTAGTACAGCTGCTAGCTGATCACTGCGCTTATGCAGTGATCCCCATGTCACATGACACTCACCATAGGAGATCGCGATAGCTTTCGGCTGCATCTTAGATTGTGAAACAACGATGTCGGCGAAATTAAACGTCATGTAGCCCCCAGAAAAATCCCATCAGCGCGCATTGAAGACGCGCACGATTACGTTACACAAATAAATTATTTCAATCGAGCAATTTTTTGTCAACGCATTTGTTGACTGTTGTTTTATGCGCTGCTACATTTCACTCATCGAACTGCCAGCAACCGCTAAAACACGGCGCAAATACGATGGATGTAGAAGTAGAACAACTTGGCGAAATACTGGTGATTGCCATAAATCGCCCGGCTCAACGCAATGCAGTTACTCGCGAAGTTTCAGTCGAGATTGCGAATGCATGT
>Ga0255759_10003163_pt1 | contig 14502 bp, 14 predicted proteins | sample 101ome_20_FD_179959 | JGI IMG/M metagenome (GOLD analysis project Ga0255759, IMG submission 179959) | Coastal salt marsh microbial communities from the Groves Creek Marsh, Skidaway Island, Georgia - 101404AT metaG (version 2) | ecosystem: Environmental > Aquatic > Marine > Intertidal zone >...
ACGGTCCCTGCGATAAGAGGTATAAAACTAAAAATAGCACCAACTATGTAATTGATATTTTCACAATACAAATTATATACTAGCAAAGATGGTGCCACACAAAAAGACACCACATCTGCTAAAGAATCAAATTCAACACCAAATTTTGAAGAGATCCCAAGTGACCTAGCTATCTTACCGTCAAAAATATCCATTAAACCAGCAAGAAGGATAAAAAGCCCTGCATCAAAATATTTACCCCTCATGATAAATATTATTGATAAAAATCCTAAAAACATATTTAAAATAGTAAGAGCATTAGGGAAAAATCTTTTTGTTGAGATTTTAGACTTCATATTTTCCTATAATGGTTTGGCCACCATACACTTTCTGATCCAATTCGACATTTAAAGTTACTTCATTTGGTAGAATGATATCTGTTCTAGAACCAAATCTAATGAAGCCTAACCTATCTCCGGCTAGCATTTTTTCATTCTTTTTTGCATAACACAAGATCCTTCTAGCAACAAGTCCTGCTATTTGCTTCACAACCATAGAACCGAATCTTGTTTCTATTGAAATTTCAGTTCTTTCATTTTGCTCAGAGGCCTTATGATCAAAAGCAGCCAAAAAATCACCTTTTATATAATCAACCCTCTTTATTAAACCATCAACAGGCATGCGATTAGAGTGCACATTAAAAACACTTAAAAAAATTGACACTAATCTTAACTTTTCTTTGGTTTCTGGATCTTCAAATTCTTTTATCTTAATTATTTTACCATCTGCTGGAGAAACTATACAGTTTTTATCTGTAGGAACAATTCTTTTAGGGTCTCTAAAAAAATTCAAACAAAAGATAAATGAAACTAGAAGGAATATGTTTATAAAAAACAAATACTCGTAGCTAAAAATAAAGTCAATTCCAGAAGATATAACTAAAATAAAAAAAAGTGGGTAAATAATAATATTTCCTTCAGGAGCTAATCTCATCTGTATGATCCTAATTTAAGTTTAACATTCAAATATCCGCCATCGCGAAAAATTTTAAATTTTATTTTATCGCCCGACCTCAAGTCTTTTTCAGTTATGATATCTCTTATATCTGATGGTGAATTTACTTTTTTACTTGCTGCAGTCACAATTATATCTCCAATGGAAATTCCTGCTTTTTGGGCAGGGCTATTTTTATCTACATGTACAACTATAACACCGTTTCTAAATGGAATATTTAAATGTCTAATCAACCCTCTGGTTAATGGCTGTACCACTAAGCCAGTTGTGAAACTTCTATCAATACTTCCTGAGGTTTTTAATTCTTTAGCTATTCTTTTTGCTGTATTAATAGGGATTGCAAAACCTATTCCAATTGAACCTCGATTATGATTTGATCCTGTAAAAATAAATGTATTTATACCAATAACTTCTCCATCTGCATTGACGAGTGGTCCTCCTGAATTACCAGGATTTATAGCTGCATCAGTTTGAATCATATTTTGTAGAACTCTCCCAGACTCTTTCTGCATTCCAAAATCCATATGATTAGCACTAATTATTCCAACGCTTGCTGTAGGTTGGTTACTAATACTAAATAACTCAAAAGGATTACCTAAAGCGATTACCCACTCTCCAATGATTAAATCATCAGAATCTCCTAAATCTGCGTATGGAAAATCCTCACCGTCTAAACGTAATAATGCCAAATCGGAGGTCTTATCTATGCCTACAACTTCAGCATCAAAGGTTTCACCTCCAGATAAGGTTACAGTTATTTTAGAAGCTTTCTCAACTACATGAGTATTAGTTAAAACGTAACCATCAGGACTGATCACTACACCACTGCCAGAGCTTTTAACAGGGTATATTTCAGGTGGAAAAAAATATCGAAAAAACGGATCAGGAGAGGAATAGGCACTAACAGTTTGTTCAACATTTATACTAGCAACTGCAGGACCTACACTCTCAATTGCTTTGGTAATTGCAGTTTTACGGGAATTATAAATGTCCGATTGACCATATGATAGGCCAAAGATCAGAAACAAAACAGTCATTTTTAAGGCATTATTTTTAATCATATTCTACATCTAATAATTGTAGACCACAGGATGGTGCTTTATGAATTTGAACATTCTTTTGTGGTTCATGCAACAATGTTTTAAAGTGTTTTATGGAAAACCTATTTTCGGCTACTGCTACCATTGTTCCAACTAGATATCTTATCATATGATGCAAAAATCTATTTGCACATACTTTATATGATAGCATTTTTTTTTCTGTATTCCATTTAGAGAAATAAATGTATGATCTGGTATTTTTCATTTCTGGATTATATTTTGAAAAAGATAAAAAATCATGTTCTCCAATTAAATACTCTGCTAATTGATTTAAAATTTTTATATCAATGCTATCATTTTTTATCCAGGCTTGGTTTCGATATAATATAGATTTTCCAAAATAGATTTGGTATTTATATGTTCTATTTTTTGCATCAAATCTAGAATCAAACCTATCATAGGTTTTACTTAAAGACATAATCTTACAGTTCTCATCAGTGTAAAAATTCAAGGCATTTTTAAGTTGGTTTTCAGTTAAATGGGTATCTAAATCAAAATGTGCAACTTGACCGATTGCATGCACCCCTGCATCTGTCCTACCAGAGCCTTTTACAATTATACGGGATTTAGATCTAGTTATGGTCATTAAAGCATTTTCAATATCTCCCTGCACTGTCTTTTGATTTTTTTGCAGTTGCCATCCTCTGAAAAATGACCCATCATATTGAATTACTATTTTATATTTATGCAAAAAATATTTTTTAAAACTCTAAAGATAAACCATATCTATAAATCCCATTTGATCTTTGGATTGATGGTTTCAAAGAAAGAGTATTGCCCTCATTAATTCTTAAAATATATAAAGTGTTTATGCTTGAGATTATATGATTCATTATTATACCTCCAACTAAAAATTTTCCAACAAGAAAATATTTATCACTTTTTATTCTCATATTCTCAAATTTTTTTCTCTTAATATGATCGGACTTCCAATCCCATGGATAGTCTGACCATTGACCCTCCTTAGAGTCTCTCATTCTTAGATGTTCAGAATCAAAGTCATTATTAGTATCATAATTACCAATATCCGTCCAGTACCTTTCATCACTTGGAGTAGTTGCTCCAGCATACTTTGCAGCATACGATATGTATTTATGCTCAATCAGATCAGATGTTTTAAAAGCTGAATAGCAAGCAGCAAATAACACAATTTCGGAATGCATAAAAAATTTTGATGATTTATGATAACCCAAATCTCTCTCACCTGAGCCAGGCATTAAAAAAGATTTAGCTACAGGGTGAAGAGGCAAGCTTCCGTAACATAAGCTAGAATAAAAGAGTGTTAATAAAAATATTTTCTGCATTTATATGATATTACAATCAAAATAATGAACGAGATAATTATAGCAAATATATCTCCATATTTTGTATAAAAACTTCCATTTTTGTTAGAACTTAAACTCTCAAAAATTATTTTTCCTTCATTTAATTGCACTTTTGTTTTAATAGATCCATCAATATTAATAATTCCAGAGATGCCAGTGTTTGCACACCTTACAATGGGTATGCGATTTTCAATAGCCCGTAGTCTCGCCAACTCAAAATGCTGATAGGGACCAAATGAACTGCCAAGCCAACCATCATTTGCTTGAATAATTAGGAATTCAGCTCCTTTGGAAACAAATGTTCTCGATATCTTCGGAATTGAGGATTCATAACAAATTAAATTTGAAAATAAAAGATTTTCATGTTTAAATACCTTATAGTTACCACCTGATTTAAAATTTCCTCTATCAATATTAATATTTAATTTTGTTAATGGATGAAAAATAGAAGGTAATAAATCGTACTCGGCGAATGGTACTAAATGTATTTTTGAATATAACTCATATTTTTTTTGCGGAGTAATAAACATAGAACTATTGTAGTAATATCTAAAATTATTTTCAAAAGATGTATGTATTGTACCTGTTAACAATGGTATACCAGAGCTGTCTACAGTGCTCTGCAAAGTACCCCTTGTTCTATTATCTCTAACAAGATAAGAAGGTAATGCAGTCTCTGGAAAAACAATTAGATCTGGCCTTAATTTAACGGATTCTTGGTGCAGAGAATCCATAAAAGCTATAATCTTTTTTTTGTTTTGCCACTTAGTATTTGGATTAACATTTGGTTGAACAACAGCAACAGAAATATTTTGATTCGATTTTGGCAAGGACAAAATTGTTCCTTTTCCTGCAATGGATAATCCAATTATAATAAGCGCAATAAAAGATAATCCTTTTAAAAAGGAAATGTTTTTTTGAGTAACATTATATAATATTATATTAAATCCAATGATGACAAATGACACACCATATGTACCTGTTACTTCAATGAACTGAATTAAATAAATATAATTTGACTGAGTAAGAGCTAGGTTCGACCAAGGAAAACCCAAAGCACCAAAACTTCTTACATATTCTATTAATACGATGATAAAAGGGAAAAATATATTACCTAATATATTCTGATCTTCTTTAGAAATAAGGGAAAACAAGAATCCTGCTACAGCCCAAAAAAAAGCTAGGTAAAAAACCGCAGCAAATAAACTACCAAGAACTGTTATTAAATCAGCACCAGAATTAGCACCAATCCAATAAAAGGAGGTTAAATTAAATGATAACCCGAAAACATAGCCACATATAATGTTTTTTTTTAAATGTGAAATGTTAAAAACATGGATGAGCGGAACAAAAGAACCCCATGCTAAAAAACCAAGCCCAAGAGGGTGATAGGCTAAGCCAGTAATAAAACCAGAGACAATGACCTGAATAAAGGGGTTTAAATTTAAAAAAAAATTCATTTATTAATTTTGTCTAGATGTTGTTGCAGGATAATTGCAGCTGCACGCATATCAATTTCAGGTTTATTATATCCAGTTTTTATATTTTGAGTAACCATTGATTTCTTTGCACTCACTGAACTAAGCCGCTCATCTTCATAAATTACTGGTATATTAAATTTTAAAAGGGAAGATTTGAATTCTCTAATCTTTTTTGTTTGGGGTGAATCTATTCCGCTCATGCTCAATGGTAAACCCAAAACAATAGCATTAACATCAAATTCATTAATAAGTTCTCCTAATTGGATTAACAAATCTTTCTGATTATTAAACAATAAAGTTTTAAAAGGAGATGCTATTAAATTTGATTTATCAGATAACGCTATTCCTACTCGTTTACTGCCTAAGTCAATTCCCAAACTTCTACCCATTGAATCAAATTGGCTTTTTCAGGTGCTCTTTTAAAAGTTTTCCCGGTTTAAAATGTGTTTTTTTATGAGCAGGTACGAAAATTTCTTCATTAGTTCTTGGATTTCTTGCTTTTGGTTTTGCTTTAGCAGGCTTACTTTCAATAATACCAAAATTTCTTACTTCTACTCTAATGTAATCATTATCTTTACATAATAACTCTCTAACTGCATTAAAAACTTCATCAGTACATATTATTGATTTTCTTATACTTGTATTAAGATTTTTACTAACAATTTTTGCTATATCTCTCTTGGTGAATGTCTTAATTTGCATACTATTTCCCTATTCTCTCTACCCTATCAACATGGTTTATATTATATAGTTTTTTAACTAATCTATCTAACTGCCTTTTATTTTTTATTTGAACTATGAAATAAGCAGTAGCAACTGCACCATTTACTTTAATATCTACACTAGCAATATTTATATTCTGCCCTCCAATACATTCTGATAAATCTTTTAAAAGACCTTTATAGTCCATCCCTATGATTTTTAACCTAGAATTAAATATTGCATCTCTTGGTAAATTCCAATCAATATCAACTAATCTATCCTCATCTTTCGTGACTAATGGCAGACTATGACAACCTATTCTATGAACGGTGAGACCTCTTCCCCTTGTCACGAAGCCGATGACATCATCTCCGGGTATAGGACTGCAACATTTACCATATTTAATCATTAAATTATTGATTCCATCTAATATAATTCCATCTTTGGGACGCAAAACATTTTCAATTGCATCTCCAATCTTTTTGTATGTCGAATCATTTTTTTCAAATTGAGTGGGATTTATTTTTTTATGAATTTCTCTAAATGTTATTTTTCCTTGACCAATCGATGAAAGATATGACTCTTGATCACTAAAACCAAAATTGTTGAAGGCTCCTAGATATACATCTTTCTGACCATATATTTTCAACCTCCTTAAAGTCTTTAATAATATTTCTCTACCTAATTTCATGCTCTCAGCCCTACTTGTACTTTTTAGGTATTTGTTGATAGCATTAGCAGCTTTACTGGTTACAACGAACTTTTTCCAATTTATACTTGGTGTTTGTTTTTTACCCGTAATAATTTCAACAACATCACCACTTTTTAGCTCTACATTTAAGGTTACTAGCTGATGATTAACTTTTGCACCTAAACAATGCATACCTACCTGGGTATGAACTTCAAAAGCAAAATCAACCGGAGTAGAACCTGCAGGTAATTGAATCAGATCGCCTGCTGGAGTAAATACATATATCTCTCTATCGAAAAGATCTATTTTTAATAAGTCCATAAATTCTTTGGGGTCGCTAGATTCATTTTTCAAAATATCAATCAGCTCTCTCAACCATTTAATATCGGAACCTAAGTCATTAACTTCCCTTTTTCCCTCTTTATATATCCAATGCGATGCTATTCCAATTTCAGCTGTTTCATCCATTTCTGAGGTCCGTATTTGTATCTCTACCATTTTTCCATCAGTTCCGATGATAGTTGTATGTATGGATTGATATCCATTTGATTTTGGCGTTGCTATAAAATCCTTGAATCTTTCTTGGACTGGAGTAAATATGCTATGAACAACACCCAATGCAGAATAGCAATCCTCTATTTTATCAACAATTATTCTAATAGCGTAAATATCATATATATCCTCAAATGCTTTATTTCTATTAAGCATTTTTCCATATATTGAAAAAAAAGATTTTGATCTACCAAAAATTTTGCAATCCATTTTATATTTTTCTAAGCCACTTGATATTGGATCTATATAACTATTGATTAGTTTTTTTCTTTGTTTGTTAGTTGTTTTAAGTTTTGAAGCTATAGAATCATATTCATTTTTGTTAAGAACCTGAAACGCTAAATCATCTAATTTAGATTTAACACTAGCCATTCCTAATCTATGTGCTAAAGGAGAATATACATCCCGAGTTTCTATTGCAATTCTTCTCTGTTTCATTCTTGGCATATGAGTTATGGTTTTCATATTATGCATTCTATCTGCAAATTTTATAATAATTACCCGAATGTCCTTGGCTACAGATAATAACATTTTCATAAAGTTTCCAGCTTGTTTTTCTTTTCTAGTACCAAACTCAATACCACTAATTTTAGTTAGACCGTCAACAAGATTAGCGAGATCCTTATTGAACTCCTTTTCAATGTCTCCTAATGTAATATTAGTATCCTCTACAACATCATGAAGTAGGCCTGCCATTATAGTAGTATAGTCCATATTCCAACCAGCTAATGTAATAGCTACTTCAACACAATGGTTAAAATAAGGCTCCCCAGATTTTCTTTTTTGACCCTCATGATACCTACTACCAAACTCAAAAGCTTTCCAAAGATTATTCTTTATTTCATCTTTGTTTAATTCTGGAGGAAAATAAACTTGGTTATAAAGCTCTAGAAACTGCTTTGGATAATCTCCAAAAAACTGAGGTATTAATTTTGCTAAAGGGTTTTCCATCAAAGTTTAAAAAGGAGCATCAGTGTTTTGTGCTAAATTTTCAAACCTAGTATATCTATTAATATAAGTCGCTTCAACTATTCCTGTAGGCCCATTACGTTGCTTTGCGATAATAATCTCTGCTTTACCCTCATCCTCCTCATCTCTAGAATAAACCCATGGCCTAAACAGAAAAAGTACTACATCTGCATCTTGTTCAATGGCGCCACTCTCTCTTAAATCTGAAAGTTGTGGACGTTTGGATCCTGTTCGCTGCTCAACAGCCCTAGAAAGCTGAGATAGAGCAACTATGGGGACATCCAACTCTTTAGCTAGTGCCTTCATAGATCTAGAAATAGTAGCAATTTCTTGCTGCCTGCTTTCTACACCCTTTGGCCCTTGCATAAGTTGAAGATAATCAACAATTATCATATCTACATCTACATCATTTTTTAATCTTCTTGCTTTCGCTCTTAATTCTAAAATGCTTAATGCGGGAGTATCATCTAGATGAATATTGGCTTTTGAAAGCGGACCAACCGCTAAACTTAAATTTCTATATTGAGATTTAGGCAATGTACCAGATCTAACTAGGTTGCTGTCAACCCTAGCCTCAGAACATAATAGACGCATAGCTAATTGATTATTAGCCATTTCTAAACTAAAAAAACCAATAGTTTTATTTCCATCAATTGCAGCATTTCGCATCATGTTTAATGCAAATGAGGTTTTACCCATTCCTGGGCGACCAGCTATTATTACTAAATCTCCATTTTGGAATCCTGTAGTCTTTGAATCTAAATCACTAAAACCAGAGGGAACACCAATTACTGAACCTTTATGAGATGCGATTCTATCTATATCCTCAAATGTTTTATGAAGTACTGGGTCAATTTTTTCAAATCCTTTTTGAAGCCTATCTTGGGTAATACTAAATATTGACCTTTGTACAGATTCTAATATATCATCTACATCTTGGCTATCATCAAAAGCCTCTTTTGAAATGTCGTTTGCTAAGAAAATCAAGTTTCTCAAAATAGATTTTTCAATTACAATTTTTATGTATCTTGCAATGTGAGCAGTAGTAGGAACTAGTTCTACTAATCCACTAATGTAAAAAGCACCTCCAACCGCTTCAAGGTCATTGTTTTTTGTCAATACATCCACTACAGAGACTGTATCTATTGGCTCATTCTTTTTATCTAGAATCTCCATTGCAGCAAAAATTAAAGAATGAGACTTTTTATAAAAATGCTCCGAAGATAATTTTTTCTCGAAAGCTTTATTTACAGCATCCTTGTTTGTGAGCATTGAACCTAACACTGCTTGCTCTGCATCAATAGAGTGAGGTTGAACATTTAAAACTTCTTTTTTATCGGCCATGTTTAGTTATTTATTTTATGAAGTCACGAATAAATTGAAAATCGTCCCAAGCTAATTTTTTCAATGACTGTTCACGTAACAAGGCGTTAGGATGATATGTTATTTTCAAAGGATAAGAAGAAAAACTATGTACTTTGTCTCTCATAAGGTCCATTGATAAATCTTTATTTATGAGAGCTTTTCCAACCATTTTCCCTAGACCTACAATAATCTTTGGCTCAATTATTTCGATTTGGTTTTTCAGTAGAGGAATGAATTTATTTATTTCAGAATTTAAAGGATACCTGAATCCATCAATTTTAAACTTAATTAGGTATGTTAGATATACATTTTTGGATCGAGAGTACCCGATTGCCTTTAAAATTTTGTCTAGTAATTTTCCAGAGTTTCCTAAAAAAGGTTTGTTATTTTCAATTTCATAATCATTAGGAAACTCACCAATAATTAATAAGTCAGCATTAGGATCACCGCTTCCAAACACTACCTTTTGTTTTATGTTCTCTGTGAACAGGCTAAGATCAATATCTAATTTAGACGATAAGTTTTTTAGCAGGTCAATTTTTGATGGATTATGAGATGATTTTTTTGATTTTTTACTTGAAGAGTCTAAAAATAATTCTTCACCGTAAATCTCTACATGCTGTTTAATAAATCTGTTTCTATCAGCATTAATCATACATATTTAAGATATTTTTTCTTTTTTACGCCACTTAACTTCACCATCTATGAACTGGTTTACAGCCATACTAGTTGTTTTTTCAAGTTCAATATAATCTTCCGGAGATTTTTCCACAACCTCATCAAACACTCCGTAATCTTCCTCTTCAGCATCTTTAATAGACTCTTGAACTATACGATCGTCTAGCACCCTTTTAGCTTGACCTGACATGACAACTACCGCCTCATATATGTTATCTACTTTTTCTTCAATACTTCTTAAAGGAATTGTTTTTATAGCCATTATTAAGCTCCTTCTATTATTTTATTTAATTTTTTTAAAAATTCATTTTTTGCGACATTAATATTATCATTAATTAATAGAGTATCAAACCTATCTTTATATGCCATTTCTTTTTTAAACCTCTTTAATCTTTTCTCTATATTATATGGGGATTCACTACCTCTGTCCTTAAGACGCGTCCTAAGAGCTTTTATGTTTGGTGGGACAATAAAAATTGAATGAGAATTATTTGGGTATTGGTTTTGAATAGAAGCCGTACCATTTACATCAAGCTCAAGCAAAACAATCTTTTTCTCATCAATGGCAGAATCTAGATATGACTTTAAGGTTCCATAATAATTACCATGTACATTTTCCCATTCTGCAAATTTTCCATTTTCAATTAAGGACTCAAACTTTTTAATAGAAATAAAATGATAATCTTCACCATCTTTTTCATTTTTTCTTGGATCCCTTGTAGTACATGAAACAGACCAGATTAACTCTGGTTTAATTTCTCTAACTAGTTTACATAACGTAGTTTTTCCCGAGCCAGATGGCGCTGATATACAAATTAAGTTTTTCATTAAAGTATATTTTGCAGTTGCTCTTTAATTTTCTCGAGTTCGTTCTTTATTTCTACAATTTTACTCGTGATTTTTGGCAAGGGGCTTTTTGAACCAATTGTATTAATTTCTCTACTCATTTCTTGAGAAAGAAATCCGAGTCTTTTGCCAACAGGATCATTGGATTCTAAATATTTTATGAATGAACCAATGTGAATATTTACTCGGACAATTTCTTCAGTAATATCAGACCGTTCAATTAAGTAAGCTACTTCTTGCATTAATCTATTTTCATCCAATGAATCTTGTTCTATTAGAAACTTAATCTTTTCAGCTATTTCGCTTTTTCTTTTAAGTGTAAGTTTTTTTGCAAGTTTTTCAATGTAATTGATATCATTTTTGATTTTTTTTAATCGCGTTTGAAAATCTTTATATATTTGTTTTCCTTCTTCAATTCTTGCTTTATCCAATTGTCCGAGTGCCCTTGAAAATGCATCAAAAGTTTCTTTATCATCGCCAATTTGAATGTTTGAAGAGCTATAAATATCATTTAGGCTAATGAACGAGTTAATATCTAATTTTTGTTGAAATCTTGATTCAATTTCACTTATAAGTTCAATAATAGAATTGAGTTTATTTTCATCGAATTTTAAAGTTTTTTCAATATTGTTTTTGTCTAACTCTACCGATACTTTTACACTACCCCTTTCAATAAAATTCGATATTATTTTTTTAATTTTTTGCTCAAATTCAGCACTAATATTTATACCAGAAAATCGAATATCCAAATTTCGAGAGTTAAGGGACTTTATTTCAAGATTAATATTTTGTGATGACTTGACTATTGTCGCGACACCAAATCCCGTCATGCTCTTGATCATTATTTAACCTCTTGAGATTTATTTGAAAAATACTTTTTTAATTGCTCAGTTGAAATACTAACACTTAGTAAGTGATTTTTTTCAATACCAGATAAGGATTCATCAATAAGAAATGCGTAATCAACTCTTAAATCATTCCAACTCAATCCAATACCAGAAGCAAGAGTGCCCCTTTGAAACATTCCAATTCTAAAGAATAATTTATTTTTTAATATTGCCTCAAAGCCGGCAGAAAATTCCACTGGTATTTTCCCTAAAACTAATTCAGAATCAATAGATCTGTCCAAAGATAATATACTACCTCTTAACATCGGATTAATTTCTAGTTTATATTTACTTATACTAAATTTCTGATGTAATCCAAAATGTAATGATGGAGGTGAAATTTCTATATTCCCGCTTTCCCATATCAAGCCAGAGGATGGTAAGTTTTTAACAATTAATCCTATACCGGTATTATTAAAATTTCTAAATGCACCAATATCCAGTCCTGCACCAATCCCAAATTCTTTATCAATTGTGTGCAATATAATTTTCAAACCAAAACCAATTCTCCAATTATTAAAAATTTTATTATGTGCTCCGTATAGACCAAAAATATTTTGGTTAAAAAACCTTATTTTATCAATGTCTAATCTCTCTCCCTCATCTAGAGAACCATTTCCTTCTCCAATATCAAATGTTCCAAAAACCCCATCTAAACCCCAATCCAATAGCGCACCTCTAGTATCTGGTATTCCATTCACACCCTCATATAGTATTATCACACTCACCCAAGAACTATCATTAATATATTTATCAAAGCCAATAAACTCGCTATTTGAAATACCATTCATTCTTGATTGATGAGTAAAGCCCACCATATTATTATAGTTTAAGGATAGTGCTGGGTTCAATAAAACTGTGCCAGGATTTTGAATTGGGTAGGCTATGCTAGATTGCGCTAAAGCGAGAGTCCTTGAATCAGAATTTCTTTCAAAAACCTCCCATCCATATGATACCAAGTTTATATCTGATACACCTTTTGAAAGGATCAGTATAGAAAAAAAGCTATATACTATATTTCTTCTTAATGTCATTTAAAATATTTAGTGCTTCAATAGGAGTGATATCATTAGTTTGAAGTTTTTCAATTTCTATCTTCAATTGAATACTATCGTCATCTTTTTCTTGAAAGCTAACATCTGGTCTTTCATCTAGGTGTCGAATTATTTCATCATTATTTTCAAATTTACGAAACAATATTTCTCTTGCCCTTTCTATTACTGAAGATGGCAAACCAGCCATTTTTGCTACTTGTATGCCATAGCTTTTATCTCCAGGGCCTTCGATAATCTTTCTAAGAAATATAATCTCATCATCATGCTCTTTAACTTCGACATGATAATTAAATAATCTGCTTAATTTACTTTCTAAAACGGATAACTCATGATAATGAGTAGCAAATAATGTTCTAGCATTAATCTGTTCATTATCATGAAGATGCTCTACAATTGCCCAGGCAATTGATAAACCATCAAATGTTGCTGTTCCCCTACCAACCTCATCAAAAAGAATTAAACTCTTTTTTGTGGCATTATTAAGAATGTTTGCTGCTTCATTCATTTCAACTAAAAAAGTTGACTCTCCGCCAGCAAGATTATCACTTGCACCTACTCTAGTAAATAACTTGTCTACTATTCCAATTTCTGCTATTTCTGCAGGAACGAAGCTACCAATCTGAGCTAAAAGCACAATAATACCAGTCTGTCTTAGAAAAGTTGATTTACCAGCCATATTTGGACCTGTGATTAAATGAATCTGCTTAGCTTCGATATCCATATATAAATCATTGGGAATAAACTTCTGCGTTGCTGGCAGTAAATCCTCAATTACAATATGTCTACCTTTTTTAATATTAAGAGATGAACTGTCCTTAATTTTTGGCCTATTTAATTTTTTTGATATAGCTAAAAATGAAAAGCTTGAAAGAACATCAATCTCATTAAATATTAACGCATTATTTTGAATTGAAAATATTTCCTCTGATACTTCAATAACAAGTTTTTGAAAAAGTTCATTTTCAAAATCATAAATATTACTTTCCGCATCCATAACTTTTTCTTCATATAGCTTTAGATCTTCAGTAATGTATCTTTCTGAATTAACTAAAGTTTGCTTTCTAATATATTCTCCCGGAACTTTTTCATGGTGCGCTTTGGTTACTTCAATGTAATAACCAAAAACTTTATTAAAGCTTACTTTGAGACTTGAAATATCTAACCGATCTCTTTCTTTTTTTTGGAAGTCGCTTATCCAATTTTTCCCATTTTTTAAAATTTCTCTGTATTCATCTAATTTTTCACTTACACCTGTTTTTATAACATTACCTTTTTTTAACGATTGAGGAGCATCCTCATTTAAGGTTTCCATTATTTTAGATTTAACAGCATCAAGATTTTTGTATGGGAGTACAAATTTTTCAAATTCTTTAATCTCTTTAAAGTCTTTAATGCATTTATCGTAAATATGAAGAGTATCATATAACCCAATTAACTCACGAGGTGTACCGCTACCTCTACTTATTTTTGAAATTAGTCTCTCTATATCTAAGGTTTTTTTTAGCCTTAATCTTAATTGTTTAAGTATATTTTTATAAATAATGAATTTTTCAACAATTTCTAATCTATCTTCAATTCTTTTTCTGTCTGCCAACGGGTTTCTTAGCCACTTATATAATAATCTCCCTCCCCCAGAGGTCATCGTAGTATCGATACAGTTTATTAATGTTCCATTAATATTATGAGATGAAATAGAGTCAAATATTTCCAGATTTCTTATTGTATATCCATCCAAACCCATAAAACCAATATCGCTGACGGGACTGATTCTTTTAAGATGATTGACATTTTTTGATAGATTATTTTTTAGGTATAGATAAAGACCTCCTGCTGCAATGATTCCATTTGATAGGTGCTC
>Ga0255759_10003164_pt1 | contig 14501 bp, 7 predicted proteins | sample 101ome_20_FD_179959 | JGI IMG/M metagenome (GOLD analysis project Ga0255759, IMG submission 179959) | Coastal salt marsh microbial communities from the Groves Creek Marsh, Skidaway Island, Georgia - 101404AT metaG (version 2) | ecosystem: Environmental > Aquatic > Marine > Intertidal zone > Salt...
TCGATGCCGCGGCTCAGATAGGATGCGCGCGCGCTCGACGAGCCGAGGGCTCGGTTGGGCCCGTCGTGAGATTCGCGCACGCGGCGACGCGAGGCGACCGGCGAGGCGTCAACGCGCGAACATGGCGAGCAAGGCGAAAGGGTTGTCGCAGGTCGGACTCCTCGGTGGACACATCGAGCGCGGGGAGACGGAGAAGGCGACGGAAGATTACGAAGAGTACTTCAAACAGGAGGACGATTCCAAGCGCACGGGTAACTACACGGACGTCGTGAACAAGTATTACGATCTGGCGACGTCTTTTTACGAGTACGGATGGGGTGAGTCGTTTCACTTCGCGCATCGGTACAAGTGGGAGACGCTCAGGGAGTCGATCGCGAGACACGAACATTATCTGGCGAGCAAGTTGGGAGTGAAGAAGGGAGATAAGGTTTTGGACGTCGGATGCGGCGTCGGTGGACCGTTGCGAGAGATTGCGGCGTTCACCGGAGCGTCCGTGACTGGATTGAACAACAACGCGTTTCAAATCTCTCGTGGGGAGACGATGAACCGAAGGACGGGACGACACGATAACTGCGACTTTATCAAGGCGGATTTCATGAACATTCCAAAGGAAGATAACACGTACGATGGCGTCTATCAAATCGAAGCGACGTGTCACGCGCCAGATGCCGTGGGATGCTACTCGGAGATTTTCAGAGTTTTGAAGCCCGGTGGCATTTTCGCGTCCTACGAGTGGTGCTTGACGGATGAGTATGACGAGAAGAACCCCGAGCACAGAGCCATCCGACAAGACATCTTGCTCGGTAACGGCCTGCCTACCGCCAGGACGACGCACGAAGTGCTGGATGCGCTTGAAAAGGCTGGTTTTGAGATTCTCGAAGAAGAGGACTTAGTGAAGACCGCCGACGTTCCGTGGTACGAACCGATTGATCCGTACCGCCGTTGGTCTCCATTCCGCGACTTCTGGTCCTTCAAGACGACGTCGTGGGGACGCAACATCACGCATTACTTCGTTCTCGCCCTCGAAAAGATTGGTATCGCGCCGAAGGGCAGTGTGAATGTGAGCACTTTCTTGAAGAAGGGTGCGGACGCGCTCGTCGCGGGTGGTAAGACGGGAACGTACACGGTGATGTACTTGACGGTCGCGCGCAAGCCTGAAGAGGGTGCGAAGAAGTCTGTGCGTAAGAGCGGGTCTAGGAAACGATGATAATTGTCTGCAGCACTTTGAAATATAAATCATTACATTAACTCACGCACCGTCGGCGTTGTCCGCGTTCGCTTCTTCACGCAAGGATTGCGTCGCTTGCATGGATTTCTCCAACATGGACGCGTTGTTCTCTTGGATACTTTTGATGGTCGCCTGGCGCACTATTGCCTGGGTCTGTTCCTGCTTCTCGACGACGGCAATTTCGGCCTCGGCTTTCTTGTCGGCGGCAGCGACTTCGTCTTCGAGTTGCTTGGTCACTTTCTGCGCCACGGCTTCAGCCTCTGCCACCTTTTGAGCCTCTATTTTTGCAGCTTCGAGCGCTTTAGCTTCGGCCGCCGCTTTGGTTTCAGCCTCCGCCTTGGCTGTCGCCTCTTCTTCGGCAGCCTTGGCGAGTTTTTCTTGCTTCTTCTTTTCATCGGCTTCAGCCAAAGCCTCCAAGCGCGCCTTCTCCGCCGCGATTTCGGCTTCCTTTGCCTTACGATCGGCTTCTTCCTTCGCCTTCAAAGACGCTTCGACCTCTTCTTTAGCCGCTTTGGCTTGTCGCCAACTCTCTTCGGCTTCCTCGAAATCAAGCTTGGGAGCTTCGACGACTTCTTCTTCTTCGGGAGCTTCGGCGGCGTGCTGGACGGTGCGCGGCTTGATGGCGTGAATCGTTTTATGCGCTTCGGTGACAACAGCGCAGGCGTTCTCGACAGTCACGATGATGAAGGTGTGAAAGGTCGAGTCCTTCTTCAAGCAAAGAGTCTCGTATCGATCCGCGTGGTTTTGCAACTCGGAGACCGATCGCTCCTTGGCGATGGAGACGGCGTCTTGCGCGTCTCTCAACGCGCCGTTCCACGCTTCTTTTTGCACGTTGAACTTTTTGAGCTTCTTGGGATCGACGGGAGGCAACACGAAGTTCTTCGATTGCGCCTTGAAGATTTGTTCAGCCTTTTCTAAGTTCTTCTCAGCCCTCGTGATGTCTTGGAGAGACCTCAAGTAGGCGTCGGCGTCCGCGCTGATATGACTGCATTCCATGCGAATCACTTGATCAAACTCGGTGCACAACGTTTGAAACTCTTGGACGTCGATATCGCTCGTCAAAGCCGCCACCTTATCGTTGAACTGAGCCGCGGCGCGCTTGAGCACCTTGTAGCCGTCGATCTTTTTGCACATCTCGTCCGCGAAATCATTCATACGATCCGGTCCGAAGATGATTTTGATGTACGGTGTGAAGTCGGCGAAGACGATGGAGAGCGCGAGGCCGTGACGCTTCATCTCGTCCACGTTGTTATTGATGGTGACGAAGCTCTCCGGAAGATCGCCCTGACCGACGACGGCTTTTTTCGCTGCGTTGATCGCGTCGCTAGCCGTGTACGTACGCTTCTTCAACTTGGTGTATGCGATGGAGTTGGCGCGTTCAAAGGTGGCGACGAGCGCCTTTTCCTCTTTCTCCTCCTTAACTTCACGCTTCTTCGAGCATTGTTTCGCGAAATCATCGAGGGCGCTGTTCGCGAGCTGGTACAGTGGCACGAGAATCTTGTGCTCAACGTCCGCTTCGCACTCGGCGATGGCTTTCTTTGCCTCCTTGAGCGCGGCGGATTTCGCCTTTTCGAGCTCGGCGATGACTTCCTTATTCGCCTCTTGCGACTGACGTCGCGTCTTCAACGCCCATCTGTAGTCGTACTCGGCCTTTTCGTACGCCTCGTACAAGCACCAACCCTCCTCGATGCAATCGATCGCCGCATCGAGCACGTCGACGAATTTCCCTCGCATAAATTCGACGTAGTCCGAGTGCGCCACCGACGCGTTGTGCACTTGCAACGCTACTTGTCGAAGTCTTTTCGCGCACTCCTCGTTCGCGTGGCAGTGTTTACTCCAGTGCATCAACACGCTAAAATCCATCGCCAACGTCGCCGTCGACCACGCCTTCCACAGCGCCTGCTGATCGAACAACAACTCTCGAATCGTGCTCAACCGCTTGGCTTGCGCCGCCGTCTCCGCGTCGAATTCGCACCCGACGAGCGCGTACTTGGTGAGTTTCGCTCGTCTCGCCGCCTTGGCCGCCGCGCGACCGGACGTCTCGATGCCTTGCGCCCACTGCGCCCCCGCGCCCTTGGCCAACGCATGCGCCGAGTCCACAGCCTTATCCGGCAACGAGAAGCATATTCCCATGACGCCGGTGACTTAAATTTTCAACGATGACGCGCGCGGATTGACGACGTGTGACGTGGATGCACGACGCGCGCGGAGAGAGAACGCGCGCGACGAACGGTGCGCTCGATCGAACGAAGAACGCGCGATGCGTCGGTCGGGAAACGGTCGACTCGGAGCAGTCGCGCGCGCGCGTGTGCCGGTGGGCACGTTCGGTCGGGCAATCAAGATTCCTCTGTTCCGCGGGGGGACTCGTTGAGCGATCATGACTCATCGGGGTATCCACGCCCGGCCCCGGACGCGTCGGCGCCGAGACGCGCGTCTGAGCGCGACGCGCGGACGGTGCGGGCGGTGCGGATGGCGGCGCGGGCGTTCCCGACGCACGTCCCGGCGACGCCGCCTCGCGCGGCGGGTGAATCGCTGCCGACGGTGACGTGCGTGTGCGCTCTGGGCGTGCCGGCGCGACGCACGAGCGCGGTGTTGGCGAGCGCGCGCGAGACGGCGCCCATGCCCGAGTGGTTGTCGCACGCCAAACGCGCGAGGGGGAGTCGCGTCGAGCGCGGGACGACGGAGGTGCTGGTGGCGATGGTGGAGGGGGAGGGAGGTGGACGCGCGAGGGACGACAGCGACGCCGAGGCGGCGGCGCGGGAAGACGCGGGCGCGAGAGCGTTTCTGGAGCGACACGCGGAGGAAATCGCGGGATTTGCATTCGTGGAGGTGGTCGTAGACGCGCCGGAGGATAAGGCGACGTGGGAAGAGGCGTGTCGGACGTGGCCGGTGACGATGCGTGCGAAGACGGAACGCGAGGCGGAGGCGACGCTGAGCGAACGCGACCGAGAGTACTTTAGGGAGTGGACGATCAAGGCGTGCGAAGGGGCGTCGACGAGTGGCGAGATTGGAAATTGTGCCATCATCGTCGATCCCGCGCGGGAGGTGGAGATCGCGCGAGGGGTGGATGAGTCGAGGACGCATCCGTTGCGACACGCCGCGCTCTGCGCCGTCGAGCTCGCGGCGAAGAGAGACGTCGAGGCGTTTCCGGAAAAGGAGCACGTGCAGACGTTGATCGACGCTCGGCGCGAAGAGAAAGTTAAGAGGGACGCGGAAATTCGCGCGGACGAGAAGAAGCGCAAGCGCGAGGAGAAAACGAAGGGTTCGACGGTGACGGATATCATGGGACGTCCGTATCTCTGCACGGGATACGACATCTTTTTGGCTCGTGAGCCGTGTATCATGTGCGCCATGGCGCTCGTGCACTCGCGCGTGAAGAGAGTCATATTCGCCGCGCCCGACGGCGTCAACGGCGCGCTCAGCGGCAAGCCGGGTGTCAGTCGTTTGCACGGCGTGCGCAGTCTCAATCATCACTACGCGGTGTTTTCATACAACGTGCGCGCGTTCTCCGAGCTCTGTGAATAGGAAAGGTAGTATACGTAGGCGAATTTAATAGCATTCTTTTTCTAGATATTAAGTCAAAAGCAAAATCGACTCCTATGGGGTGTGGGCAAAACTCGCGCGCAACGACGTCGCTTTGGGTGTGGCGACGATTACAAGTCGGTAATGCAACCTTGAGACGCGCTGGAGACGAGCTTGGTGTACTTGTAAAGCGTACCAGAGGTGGCCTCCAACGGTGGTGCCTTCCACGTCGCGCGACGCTTCTCCCATTCGGCGTCGTTCACATCCGGGGCGTTGATCGTGCGAGCTTCGGCGTCGATTTCGATGATGTCGCCATCCTTGAGCAAACCGATGTTACCGCCGACTTGAGCCTCCGGCGTGACGTGACCGATGACAAAACCGTGCGAACCACCGGAGAATCGACCATCGGTGATCAGCGCGCAGTCGTTACCGAGACCAGCGCCCATGATGGCGGACGTCGGGGTGAGCATCTCCGGCATACCCGGACCGCCCTTCGGACCTTCGTAGCGAATGACGATGACGCTACCCTTGAAAGATTCCGGATCTTCTGAGAGTGCGGCGAGCATGTCTTCCTCGCTATCGTAGCACTTCGCGAAACCCTTAAAGTAAAGACCCTCCTTACCCGTGATCTTCGCGACGGAACCTTCTTGAGCAATGTTACCGTACAAGCACTGCAAGTGACCAGTCTTCTTGATCGGCGTGCTCACCGGAAGGATGACCTCTTGACCCGCGGTCAATTCCGGGCATATGGCGAGGTTTTCGGCGAGCGTCTTACCAGTGACGGTCATGCAAGATCCATCGATCATGCCCTCAGACATCAAATACTTCAACACCGCCGGGGTGCCGCCAACCTTGTGGACGTCCTCCATGACGTACTTACCGGACGGCTTCAAATCGGCGATGAACGGCGTCTTATCGGAGACGGCTTGGAAGTCATCGAGAGTCAACGTGATGCCGACGGAGTGCGCCATGGCGATCAAGTGCAAGACAGCGTTGGTGGAACCACCGAGCGCGATGACGATGGTCATGGCGTTCTCGAACGCGGCGCGAGTCATGATGTCTCTTGGCTTCAAGTCGATTTCGAGAAGGTGCTTCATCGCGGCGCCAGCCATGAAACATTCATCCATCTTCAACGGATCCTCGGCCGGGATGGAGGACGAGTACGGCAACGTCATACCGAGCGCCTCGATCGCCGACGCCATGGTATTGGCGGTGTACATGCCGCCGCACGCGCCGGCGCCCGGGCAAGAGTTGCGCACGATATCTTGACGCTGATCCTCGGTGATGGCGCCGGTCACAAACTGACCGTACGATTGGAACGCGGATACGATGTCCAAGGACGAGCCATCGACGGACGACACGCCCGGTCGAATGGTACCGCCGTAAATCATCAACGCCGGACGGTTCATTCGACCCATGGCCATAATCGTACCCGGCATGTTCTTATCGCAACCCGGGAGCGAAATGTTACCGTCGTACCACTGACCGCCCATGACGGTCTCGATGCTATCCGCGATCAAATCGCGAGACTGCAACGAGAAGGACATACCGGGCGTGCCCATGGAGATGCCGTCGGAGACGCCGACCGTGTTAAACTGAAAGCTCACCATGTCCGCCGCCTTGACGCCCTCAGCCACCTTACCCGCGAGGTCCAAAAGGTGCTTGTTGCACGGGTTACCCTGCCACCACACCGACGAGACGCCGATCTGCGGCTTGTTCATCTGTTCCGGCGTGAGACCGGTGGCGTAGAGCATCGCCTGCGACGCGCCTTGGCTCTTCGGTTGCGTAATCTTTCGGCTCCACTTGTTCAGGTCGTTCGCGTCGCCCTCCGGCATGACGATGCCGGGCACGTGCGCCGCCGCGATGGTCGATCGTCGCGCTCGCGCGCTCGCGGAGTCCTCGCGGGCGTCACCGCGCGCGCGCGCGATGCCGACAGCGCTCGGGACGCGAGCCGCCGCGATCGTCGCTTTTCGGCCTCTGAAGGCGCCGCGTCGCGCGTCGGCGCGCGCGAACGCGGGCGCGGTGCACTGCGCCGCGAAAGTCATCGTCTTCGTATCGATCGAATGCGTTCGAACGCGCTCGCGACGTGATGTGCGGTCGTCGACGGTTCGCGATTGCGTTGAGGGTTTCGGCAAAAAGTGCTCCTCGGGCGTCGAGGGGGCGGCGTTCGCGGTCAAGACTGGCGACGAGAGCGTCGAAGATGGATATTAAATGCTAGCGTCGGCCAATCGACCGGTCAAATAATCAACGGTGTTTTCTTCGGTCTCGGAGACGAACGGGAATACGGCGGGTGACGTCGGGAGACGCGCGGTGAGCACGTCGACGCCGTCGTCTGTGCACACCATGGTGTGTTCGTATTGCGCGCTTCGGGAACCGTCCTTGGTGACAGCGGTCCATCCGTCGGGCCACGTGGTGTCGCGCCAGTCGCCGAGGTTAATCATGGGTTCGATGGTGAAGGAGTGCCCCTTTTTCATCGAGCCGACGGCTTTGTTGTTGCTGTAGTGTGGCACGTTTGGCGCGCAGTGGAACAGCGTGTTGATGCCGTGGCCGCAGTACGTCTTGACGACGGAGCAGTTGTTTCGCACGGCGTGACCGGTGACGATGTCACCGATATCGCGGTAACGCGCGCCGGGTTTGACGCTATCGATGCCGCGCCACAAGCACTCCAAGGCAACCTTGAGCAGATGCTTTGATTTTTCGTCGACATCCTCTGGCTTGCCCACGAGCACGGTTTCGTTCAAGTCGCCGTGGTAGCCGAAAATGTAAGCGGTGACGTCGATGTTGACGATGTCACCCTTCTCTAACGGACGCGCATCCGGGATACCGTGGCAGATGACCTCGTTCACGGAGATGCAGCACGATTTTGGAAAGCCGTAATAGTTCAACGGCGAGGGATATCCGCCGTGCTGCGTGATGTAGTTGTGACAGATTCGATCGAGCTCATCCGGTACCACGCCCGGACGAATCGCACGAACGACGGCATCGAGCGCACCACGAGAGACGACGCAGCACTTGCGAAGCTGCTCCTTCTCGCGATCGTTCAACTCGTACATGACTTGCTGCAGCCGGGACTCCGCCTCTGATTTTGGATACGACGTCTCCGCGTAATCCGTTCGCACGACGTCTTTCGGCACGGTGAGCAACCCACGAAACGTGCGCTCATCGTGCGAAATCATCGCCGGACGCAAATCACCCGTCCACTTAAAGTGCGGCATCTTCTCCGCCCGCCCAGATCCTCTATCCGTGCAATACAACCACTGCGTTTCCTTCGTCGGCGCCTCGGGCGTGCTCTTCGGCGTCATCGCCCAAATCGACGGCGCCGCCGGATCCACCGCGCGCGCGTCCACGATCAACTCCCCCTTTTCCACTCTCCCGAATCGCACCACATTCGTCGAGCACGGCAATCCAACGCTCACGACGACGCCGAACGCGTCGCCGTCCCCCGTCGTCGCCGCGCACGTCTCCCCGAACGCGCGCGCGTCCTCCGCGCGCAATCCACACCCGATCGCCGCCTCGCACGCCTCCGCCCCGACCGATCTCGACCTCGCCGCGATCGCCCCGATCCTCTTCTCCACCGCCGCGCCCGCCGTCGTCGACATCTCCACCACTCTCGTCAGCGTCTCCACCGCCCCCAGCGGGGCTTCGAAAAACGCCGCGCATCCCTTTTCGCACCCCACCGCGCGCGCGTACGCCTCCGCCGTCGCCGCGTCCGCCAACACCGCGCGCATAAATTTTTCCGCCACCTCCAGACCCACCTCACGCGCGCGCTCCATCGCCGCGCACGCCTCGTCCGCGGTCGTCACCGCCGCCATCGCGCCCGTCGTCGTCCGCTCGAATCCAAATCCAAATCCAACCCGATCCGATCCGATCCGATCACGCCTTCCCCCGACGCGCGTCCGTCCGTCCGTCGCCTCGACGCGCGAATTCGACTTCACGACGACGCGTCACCCGTCGCACCGTGTCGCCGCGTCGCCCGTCACACCGCGTCCCATCTTCTCTTCGTCTCCCATCCGCCGAGCATTCATTCCCTATGAAGCACCCATAGTCCGTGGTGAACACCGCCTCGCCCTCGATCGCATGCATTCCCTATGAAGCACCCATAGTCTGTGGTGAACACCGCCTCGCCCTCGATCGCATGCATTCCCTATGAAGCACCCATAGTCTGTGGAGTTGAGGTGCGGGCGCTGGCCGTTCGGGGACGCCACGCGTCGACGGCGCGCGCGCGCGAGGGCGCGAGGGCGCGGTGATGTCGACGCGGTGTGCGTCCGTGGCGTCGGTCTCGTCGACGATCGGTGGACGCGCGAGGCGGGCGTCCCGACGCGCGCGAGGACGCGCGTCGTCGCGACGGTTGGGCGGTGGTGGGGGCGCGCGCGAGTGCGTCGATGTCGACGGAGGCGTCCGCGCCAGCGCGACGAGGATAGACGACGAGGACGAGTGGACGGACGGTGGTGGTGGTGTTGGTACCGATGGTCGTGACGACGCGCTCGCGTCGACGTCGATGGGCGCGGGGGTGGTGGGGGCGGACGTCTTCGTCGCGGCGACGCCGCTCGACGGATTCGAACGCGCGGCGACGAGCGCGTTGGGCGCGAGGACCGGCGTGTTCGATCGACACTGGATGGTGCTCGTGCGACACGTCGGGGATAAACACGCGGCGGTGTATGATTTTTTACCGAAAAATCCGCGGTCGCCGGTGACGGCGGCGAAATTACTCGCGGGGGGGCGCGTCCCGGGGGAGACGCGCGCGCGTCGATTGGCGGGCGTGCCGAGCGCGCGGTGTTGTTTCGTCGGAAAGACGCGAAGTGGACTCGGTGGGAGGATCGCCATCGAGAGTGCGGTGGTGGATTTTCACTCGAGATGGGATGAGGGCTTGGTGTTGGGCTCGCACGATTGTCGAGATCACGCCTCCGAGTTGGCCAAGTGGTTGACGTGCGAGTACGGCGAAGGCGTCGAGGTGTCGACGACGGCGGACGGCACGTTGACGTGCGAAAAGACGTGCACGCTCGGCGTCGAAGATGAAGACGACGATAACGATGACGACGACGACGACGACGACGACGACGGTGTCACCGTCGCGCGAAGGACGACGAACGCGTCTAAAAAGAAATCCACCGCGAAGAAGAAGAAGTAGAAAAGCGCGGGCGCGGCGCGATGACCGCTCGAACGTTTCGCGCACAGCCGCCTCAAAGCGGTACCTATCATCGCGCGCGCGCGCGCATTTCACTCGACTCGACGCGTCGTGTCACCGTCGCGCGCGCGTGTTCACCTAGGAACATCTACCCGCCTCGCGCTCGAACGACGGCCGTCGTGAAAAAGAGAAAAAGTACACCTCGAGTCGCCCGCCTCACCTCGCGTCGCCGCGCGTCGATGCGCGCCATCCACCCGAGCGGCGTGCTTCCGCACGGAAACGCTCTCGTCGTCTCCCCCGCGGACGCGCGCGCGCGCGCCGATCGGCGTCGCGAGGGTCTCGGGACGCTCGCCGTCCTCGACGACGCGACGCTTCTCGCGATTTGTGACGCGCTCGCGCGCGACCTCGAGGGCGCGCGCGCGCTCGCGCGTCTCGCGAGAGCGTCCAAGGCGTGTCGAGCGTTCGCGACGCACGAGGACGTGTGGAAAGCGGCGACGCTGACGGTGCACGGAGGACGATTTCGGTGGTGCTCGAGCGGGCGGTGGTTGGACGTCTTCGCGAGGACGACGGCGGCGACGACGCGGCGAGGGACGAAACGCGCGCGCGAGGAGGACGAGGTGGGTGAGGACGAGGCGGTGGTGATACAGACGCCGATATTTAGCGATGCGTTGCATCAGAGGTACATGTGCGCGGCGATGCCGCTGGAGGAGGCGTGGGTGGACGACGCGCCGTCGACGGTGCCAGAGGCGACGGCGGCGCTCACCGTCGAAGAGTTTCGAGAGCGATACGAATCGGTCAATCTTCCCGTCGTCATTCGAGGCGCGGCGAACGCGTGGCCGGCGATGACGACGTGGACGCGCGCACGGTTAGAGCGTGATTTCGGGGAGACGGATTTCGTCGTCGGCGGATACGACGTCGCGCTTCAAGAGTTTTTCGCCATGAGCGCCGCGTGTCGAGACGACACGCCGCTCTATCTTTTCGATCCGTCGTTCGGTGAAAAAGCGCCCGCGCTCGCGCGCGAGTACGATGTTCCGCCATATTTCGCCGAGGACGATTACTTCAAACACTTGGGCGCGGGACGACCGCATTATCGCTGGCTCATCGTCGGACCCGCGAGGAGCGGTTCGATTTTTCACAAGGATCCAAACGCGACGAGCGCGTGGAACGCCGTCGTCTCCGGTCGTAAGAAGTGGGTCATGTTCCCACCGAGCGTCACTCCACCTGGCGTGCACCCGTCCGAGGACGGCGCCGAGGTCGCCCAACCGCTCTCCATGGTGGAGTGGTTCGCATCCTTTTACGACTTCGCGCGAGACGCCGACGCCGCGTCGCGTCCCCTCGAGTGCGTCTGCGAACCCGGAGACGTCCTCTTCGTCCCCTCGGGGTGGTGGCATATGGCGCTCAACGTCACCGAATGTATAGCCGTGACGCAAAATTTCGTCTCTCGTCACAACGCGCGCAAGGTGTTCGCCTTTCTCGACACAAAGTGCGAAAATCTCGTCTCCGGGACGACGCGCGACAGACGCGGCGGTTTAGCAGACGCCTTCGTCGCCGCCGCGCGCGCGTCCGGCGATGCCCATCTCACCGCCGCGCTCGACGCCCACGAGGCGGACAAGGCGAAAAGATCCATCTCGAGGGACGACCGAGACCCGTTCACCGACGCCGCGAGCGCCAACTTTTCCTTTGGGTTCGCCGTGTAAAGAAAAAAACTGTGGGCACGCTGAAGCGTCGTCACTTCTTCCCTCGCGCGCGCGTCCGACATGTCCGTCCCCGGGCGCGCGACGACGACGAGAGATGTGCGCGCGGTGCGCGCGCGCGTCGACGCGTCGCGCGCGACGGCGACGACGGTGCGCGCGTCAGCGGCGAGACGGGTGACGACGTCATCTTTTGTATCCTCGAGGAGCGTCGCGACGCGCGCGACAGCCGCGGACGCGAGCGAGACGACGGCGAGCGCGAGCGCGCCGCGATGGGATCTTCCTCGACCGCCGCACAGCGCGGGCGCGGCGCCGGAGAACGGGACGTGGTCGCCGACGAACCAGACGATCAAGGACTGGCGGTCGCTGTATAAAAACACGACGCTGCCCGTGAAGAGCGACGGCCGAGGGCGCGCGATCGAGGGCGCGGCGATCGAGGGTAAGATCCCCGAGGCGTTACGAGGGACGTTGTTTCGCAACGGACCGGGTCTGTTGGAAATTTACGGGAAAAAGTTGAATCAGTTTTTCGACGGCGACGGGTTGGTGTACGCCACGACGTTCGACGGGGAGGGTGGCGTCACGTTTCGACACAACTTTGTGGGCACGAAAGGGTTCACCGAGGAGCAAGCGGCGCAGCAGATGTTGTACAAGGGCGCGTTCGCGATCGGAAATCCGAAGGGTGACTCGTTTTACAATCCTTTCGATTTCGACGTGAAGAACGTGGCCAATACCGGCGTGGTCAACTGGGGAGGCGAGACGTACGCGCTGTGGGAGGGCGGCAAGCCGCACAAGATGCGTTCGAACAATTTAGCGACGGTCGGTGAAGTGGATGAAGTGCTCGGCACGAAGCTTCGAGTGCCGCAGATGGCCGCACACTACAGAATCTGGGAAGGCGAGACGGAGGCGGATAAGCGTCTCATCGGCTTTAGCATCGAGAGCCAACCGTCCAAGTTTCCGTGGACTTCAAACTGCGCGGCGTTTTACGAATGGGACGCCGAGGGTAAATCTACGGTCGTGAACAACTTTGACGTTCCCAACGCCACGTTTGCATTTGCTCACGACTGTCTCGTGACGGAAAACTGGTACTTTTTGTTCCAAAATCCAACCAGCCTCAACCCGCAAAAGCTGTTGACTGAGTACATGTTCGCCGAGTGCGCGTTGGCGGAAACCATCTGCATGGTCGACGGTAAGAGCGCCATCCTCCACTGCTTGCCGCGAACCGAAAAGGCGCGCAAGATCGGTCAAAAGGCCATCGAACTCAAGCCGCAATTCTTTTTCCATCACGTCAACGCGTTCGAGCGTGAAAACGGAGACATCGTGCTCGATTCTCTTCCGTGGGTGTTCATGGACTTTTCGATGAACTTAGACTCGGTGAATCCGGCCTTTTTCAACGGAGGCTCAAGAGTCGAGTACACCCGCTTTGTCGTCGATCCGGTGCGCGAGACGTGCAAGCAAACCATCTTGAACAACCGTGTCGGTGAGTTCCCGACCATGAACAATAAGTTCGTCGGACGCAAGTACACGCACGCGTACTCCGCCGGCACCGTGGTGAAAGACGACGTCAAATGGGGGCCGAATCAGTGCTTGGTGAAGCACACGAGCGACCCGGAGAGCGAGTCCCCCGTGAGCGAACAAGTTTGGTACTACGGTGAACGATGCTTCGTGCAGGAGCCCATCTTCGCGGCGAGGCCGGGTGGTGCCGCTGAAGACGACGGGTGGGTACTCCAGGTCGTGAACGACGCGGGCGCGGAGACCTCCAAGTTGCACATTTTTGAGGCGCAAGACATCGCGAAGGGTCCGGTTGCGAGTATTCTCTTTGAGGGCGAACACTTACCGCCGGGACTCCACGGCATGTGGGCTCAAGACGCGCTGTACTAGTCGGTGGTAAATCCATACAGATGCCGTATTATTTAATTCACAATGCAGATAACATAGACTAGACGTCGCTAAACTTATCCGGATTCGGTCGCGGAGCCTCGGGAGGGGGTAACAAGCTGTGATTTACGTCGGGTCCGAGCTGCAAAGCTCGACTCCAGCATTCCTCGGGGAGAATCATCGTACACATCTCGTCCGAGCATCCGCGCAAGCCTTCTTTTGACTCTTGCGACAAGGCGTAACACTCCTTTGTGTGCATGGAATGCTCGATGTCTTCTGGGGAGCGACGCTCCAATATGATGGGCTGAGAGTTGGACGGATTGGCGATTCGCTCGTATTCCGCCACCGTCCAGTGGAACCAGCGCATGAGGAACAGGCGAAGCGTCAACCCGTGCGTGCACAAAATCATGTTCGTATCCTCGGGAAATCTCCCGGCGTCGATGTCGCGAACCATGTGGTCCGAAAACATCGTGATTCGGTCGTACACGTCGGCGCCGCTCTCACCATTCGGAAACCGATAAAAGAATCGTCCAAAACGGTGACGTTCTTGCTTTTCCGCCTGTTTCATCTCGTAATCTTGAAAGTTTCCGAAATCTTGCTCTCGCAACTGCGGCTCCTCTCGCACGCCCAAAATCTTTCTTCCCTCGAACGCCTTGGCGATCCCGATCGCCGTCTCCTTGGATCGACGATACGGAGAGATGTAAAAGAACAGGTTGTAATCGTTTTCATCTCCATCCATCATCTCCCTCAACCGCCTTCCCGTGCTCTCCGCCTGATCGTGTCCTCTCGCCGTCAACGGCACCTGAGAATCCGGCGTTCGCGTGTACGCGCTCTCGTCCACGTTCCCCTCCGATTCCCCGTGTCTCACCAGCACGATCCTCTTCGGCAACCGACGCGTCATCGATCCATAACTATACATCGCTTCTCCCACGAACAGCTGTCCCTCACCGATGATCGAATCCAACTCATCCGCCGAGCGCGCGTCCCGCGAGCTCGCCGCGCGCGTCCTCGTCGCCCGCCGTCCTCGTCTCGACGACCCCTTCGCGTCGCCCCCCCCCCC
>Ga0255759_10003165_pt1 | contig 14499 bp, 14 predicted proteins | sample 101ome_20_FD_179959 | JGI IMG/M metagenome (GOLD analysis project Ga0255759, IMG submission 179959) | Coastal salt marsh microbial communities from the Groves Creek Marsh, Skidaway Island, Georgia - 101404AT metaG (version 2) | ecosystem: Environmental > Aquatic > Marine > Intertidal zone >...
CAACCGCTGCTTTAACAATACGCGTGAACACCTCGAAAGTGAGCTCGACAAGAGTCTCGAGCGGCTTGGTGTCGACTGCGTTGATTTGTTCTATGTTCATCGGCGGCAAGCTGAGCTGCCGATCGAGGAGGTCGCAGGCAGCCTTAAGGTCCTGAAAGACAAGGGCAAGACCCGGGGTATTGGTTTCTCTGAGATTGCGCCTTACTCGCTGCGGCGGGCAGAGGCCGAGTGTCATGTCGATGCGGTCCAGTCGGAATACTCGCTGGGTGTACGCTACCCCGAACTGGGCCTGATCCAGACCTGCGCCGAGCTTGGCACTGCGCTGGTAGCGTTCTCACCGGTCGGCCGGTCACTGCTCACGGATACTCCCCTGACGCTGCAGGCAGTGGAAGACATCGGTAGTTTCCTCGCGATCAACCCCAGGTTCCAGGAACCCAACTACAGCGCGAATATTACGGCGACCGAAGGCTTTCGGGCCTATGCTGCAGAGCTCGATATCCCTGCCGCAGCGCTGGCTATCGCCTGGGTTCTGGCCCAGGGCGAGCATGTCATCGCGATACCCGGTACTCGATCGACGGCCCACTTCGACCAGCTCACCGCGGGCTGGAACCTCGAACTTTCTGACGCCCAGCTCACACGGATCGAGACATTACTGCCGGTGGGGTGGGCCCATGGTGATCGCTACAGTGCTGCGCAGTGGGTCGGTCCGGAGCGATATTGCTAAACTGGGTCGGGCGCGACGTTCAATGCTTCAGACCAGTCGCGCCACATGTTTGCCTGGGGCGGGTCGAGCCGCAGCTGGTCGAGATCGACGCGATTCAGGTCAGCCAGCACGGCCTGGCGGATCACGTCGCTGTGGTTTTCTGAGGCGGCATGAACGAGTCGGTGATGCCAGAACACGACATCACCGGCCTTGCCCCAGCAGTCAACCGGCTCTGTATCGGCCAGTATCCTTGCCAGTTCCTCGTGGTACGCCGGTGGATGGACAATCCCTTTCAGGCTGGGCATGTGTTCATAGAACGGTATTCGAGCCTGGTCGTACTGCAGCGGGAAGATCGGGTACAGCCGTTTGTGGGATCCAGGCCACACCGTGAAAGCACCGCCGTTTGGCGGGCAGTCATCAATAAGACCGACAACGCTGAGCATGAAGGGGTGGCCATCGGTGTGGGCGCCAGTGGCCGGTGCCGAGGCCGCGTCACCATAGGGCAGCGTCCCATAGATGCCGCGGATGCCCTCAGAATTTAAGGCGGGATCAACCGGTCCTCCCGGCCATGCCTTGCCCATGCTGCCCATAACGTTGCCACCGATGACGGGTGTGCTGACGCGGCCCTCACCGAGCAGCTGTTCCGCAATTGCCATGATGGCGTCGCTGTAAGTCAGCTCGATCAGATCAGCATCGGCGCTGTTGCGGCGCAGCTGCCAGCGGAATCCTACCCTCGAGTTGAGCGGGTCATCCTGGAAGTCCTTGTCAGTGAAAGGCCCGATGTGGGTAGCGGGGTCCTCGCGTTGAATATCTGATCCTGCAGGCAGCGAGTGCCACAGCAGGTCCTGTGCCTGGCGACAAAGGTCTGCGTCAAGTAATCCTGGGATCTGCAGATATCCCTCTGACTTGAACCGGCTGAGTTGTTCCTGTGTCAGCTGCATGGTGAATCAAATCCTCTTACAAGATCATGAAGGTGCCCATGGCCCGCGCGATGAGTTTACCGTCTTCTCCGACAACGCTGCTTTCCAGCACCGCGGTGCGAGAACCTTTGTTGATGACCCGAGTCTCGCAGGTGAGATGACCGCGGGTGGCTGGCCTCAGGTAGTTGATTTTGATCTCTATGGTGGTGCAGATCTGGCCCTCATCAAGCAGCGACGAGAGGGCGCCGCCCATACCGGTATCTGCGAGGGCATAAATGGCAGCACCATGAACTATCCCATGGGGATTAAAGTGCTTCTCCTCGATCGTCAGTTCATTAATGCACACACCCTCGCCCTGATTAGAGGTTTCGAAGCCGATCAGGTCAGCAAAGGGGTGCGGCAGGTTATGCATGTCGTCCATGGCGTATCAGTTATCCAAAGTTTGTTTCAGGAACTGGCCGGTGAAAGAGCAGGGTGTCTCTGCCAGTTGCTCCGGCGTACCGGTGGCAATGATTTCGCCGCCGCCAGACCCTCCTTCCGGACCGAGGTCAACGATCCAGTCTGCGGTTTTAATAACATCGAGGTTGTGCTCGATGACAACGACGGTGTTGCCGTGGTCGCGCAACCGGTGAATGACCTCCAGCAGCTGCTGTATATCGTGAAAATGCAGACCTGTCGTTGGTTCATCAAGGATGTAAAGTGTCTTGCCGGTGTCACGCTTTGATAGCTCGCGCGCCAGTTTGACCCGTTGTGCCTCGCCCCCCGACAAAGTGGTCGCGCTCTGGCCGAGTTTGATATAGCCAAGTCCGACGTCGAGCAGCGTCTGCAGACGTCGCTCGATGACCGGGACTGCGCCGAGAAACGTGTGCGCATCCTCGACGGTCATATCGAGGACCTCATGAATAGTCTTGCCCTTGTAGAGGATCTCCAGGGTCTCGCGGTTGTAGCGTTTGCCCCGGCACTCATCGCAGGTAACGTAGACATCTGGCAGAAAGTGCATTTCCACCTTGATCAGGCCGTCTCCCTGGCAGGCCTCACAGCGTCCGCCCTTAACGTTGAAACTGAATCGGCCTGGCTTGTAACCGCGGGAGCGTGCTTCCTGGGTCGCAGCAAAAAGCTCGCGAATCGGTGTAAAGATGTTTGTATAGGTAGCGGGGTTGGATCTCGGTGTTCTGCCGATTGGGCTCTGGTCGATATCGACCACCTTGTCGAGCTGGTTCATCCCGGTGACGCTGTCATGAGGCGCATTCGTGGGATTGGTTGCACCGTTCAGTTCCCTCGCGGCCAGCGGGTACAGTGTCTGGTTGATCAGCGTTGATTTACCGGAACCGGAGACGCCAGTGACGCAGGTCATGAGGCCCAGTGGGATGTCCAGAGTAACGCTCTTCAGGTTGTTGCCGGTGCAGTTTGCTAGGGTCAGCACTTTGTCCGATGCAAACGGATGCCGTGTCGCCGGCACTGCAATGCCGCGTTGTCCAGAGAGAAACTGGCCCGTAACGGATCGATCCTCACTGATGATGTCATCGAGCTGACCGGCGGCGACGACCTCACCGCCATGAACACCGGCACCTGGACCGATGTCGACGATAAAGTCCGCCTCGCGAATGGCTTCCTCGTCATGTTCGACGATGATTACGGTGTTGCCCAGGTCCCGTAGCCTGATCAGGGTGTTCAGGAGGCGCTGGTTGTCGCGCTGGTGCAGGCCTATGGAGGGTTCATCCAGGATGTACATGACGCCAACGAGACCTGCACCGATCTGGCTGGCCAGGCGAATGCGCTGGGCTTCACCGCCGGACAGCGTGTCAGCGCTGCGCGACAGCGTCAGGTAGTCGAGTCCAACATCTTTTAAAAATCCAAGGCGTGCCTGAATTTCTTTCAGGATCTTGTCAGCGATTTTTTTGCGCTGACCCTCTAGTGACAGACTGGTGAAATACTCATAGGCGTCATTGACTGACTGATTGGTAATGTCTGAGAGCGATTTCCTGTTAATCGTTACGGCACGTGCGTCAGCATTCAGGCGCGCACCCCGGCAGTCAGGGCAGTGCTGGGTCGAGAGAAACTTGGCAAGGCTCTCCCGCACCATCTGTGAATCAGTTTCCCGATAGCGCCGCTCCATGTTGTTGAGAATGCCCTCGAACGGATGTGCCCGGGTGTACTCATCACCGCGGTCATTGACGTAGCGAAACTGAATTGCGTCACGGCCGCTGCCTTCGAGGATGACCCGCTGATGTTTCGCCGACAGATCCTGGAACGGGGTCTCGAGTTTAAACTCGTAGTGGTCCGCCAGTGATGCCAGCATCTGGAAGTAGTAAATGTTACGCCGGTCCCAGCCCTGGATCGCACCCTCGGCCAGCGACAGATCAGGATAGGCAACGACGTTGTCTGGGTCGAAGAATTGCTGAATGCCAAGACCGTCACATTTCTGGCAGGCACCGGCAGGGTTATTGAACGAGAACATGCGCGGTTCCAGTTCCTGAATCGAATGGCCGCACTCCGGGCAGGCGAAACGCGCCGAGAACAGCAGGTCTGGCTTGTCTTCCTCATCCATGAAGGAAACTGCAGCGATCCCGTCGGAAACCTGCACCGCGGTTTCAAATGAATCCGCCAGGCGGGTTTTCAGATCATCACGGATACGAAAGCGATCCACGACAACTTCGATAGTATGCTTCTTGTTCTTGTCTAGTGCGGGTGCATCGTCAAGATCAGTGATGATGCCGTCGATTCGGGCTCGAACGAATCCCTGTGTCATCAGTTGTTTGAAGACGTGGAGGTGTTCCCCCTTGCGCTCACGGATCACCGGGGCAAGCAGGTTGACGCGGGTGCCCTCCGGCAAACCCAGCACCTGGTCCACCATCTGACTAATACTCTGCGCTTCGAGCTTGATATCGTGGGTCGGGCAGTGCGGTTCGCCCACCCTTGCAAACAAAAGGCGCAGGTAGTCGTAGATTTCGGTGATCGTGCCGACCGTCGAGCGCGGGTTGTGACTGGTCGACTTCTGCTCGATCGAAATCGCGGGCGACAGCCCTTCAATGTACTCGACGTCTGGTTTCTCCATAAGAGATAGAAACTGGCGTGCGTACGCCGACAGCGACTCAACATAACGGCGCTGGCCTTCAGCGTAGAGCGTGTCAAAGGCAAGGGATGACTTGCCGGAGCCGGATAAGCCTGTAATAACGACGAGTTTATCGCGCGGAATATCAAGGCTGACGTCTTTCAGATTATGGGTTTTCGCACCATGTATGGAGATGTGATCCATCTTGCTTTGCTGCACCTGCGGGGTCGGGGCCTTTTGCAAAGGCCAAAAGGCCTAGTGTCTCAAGAGCGCTTTGGTCGTTGCAATAACAGATTGGCTTCTCGTCGGTTGGACTGGACGCATCTGGGGTGACAGCGCATGATGCGGTGCATGCTGCGCTCATCACCCTGCCAGAATCGGCATCGAAGGCCATGACCCCGGTGCTGCGACGAATACTGAACCTGTCGAAGGATGACCTGTATCGGAGTTCAGTCATCTTATTTGTTGGTGCCGTCGCGGGTGGTGGCGCGAACTATCTGTTCCAGATCATCATGGGCAGGATGCTGCCGGTCACCACTTTCGGTGAGCTCAATACCCTGCTGGCACTGATCACGATTATCGGGATACCGTTTGCGGCGATCACCAACTATATCGCTAGGGAAGTGGCAGGGCTGATGGCGCGGGGAGAGAACGCAGCAACCAACAGTTTCGTCCTGGTCAGTTATCGCTGGATATTAAGCCTCGGATTGCTGGCCTGTCTCTTGATGGCGGGTTTGTCCGGATATCTGGCCGACTTCTTCAAGATGGAACAACGCCTGGCGCTTGCCCTGCTGGCACTGGCGATCTATCTCTCCCTCGGTATCAGCGTTACCCGAGGGGTGCTGCAGGGTACCCAGAATTTCTGGATGTTGTCATTCATGCCGGCAGGTCTGGGATTCTCAAAGCTGTTGTTCTGCGTCGCGCTGGTCTATCTGGGCTATGCGCTGGCGGGCGTCATGGCAGGGATCGCGCTGGGATCGATGCTCGTTCTTGGCATTGCCTCTGTGCCTGTGATGCGCGCTTTTCGCTCCGGATTCGGTTCTTTCGAGGTCGAGGCGGGAGCGGGTTACCGGTTTCTGCCGATACTGCTCGCCAATTTCGCCTTCGCCGTGCTCTCACAGTCAGACATCATTCTGGTCAAACGCCTGTTTACTGCCTATGACGCCGGCATCTTCAGCTCGGCGGCGATTATCGCAAAAATCGTGCTTTACCTGCCGACGGCTTTGTCACTGGCGCTGTTTCCGATGGTTGCCTCTGATGCGCGCCGTGGTGGCAGCACGCGGCACTATCTGAGCCGCTCGCTGACGCTGACCCTGTTGATCGCAATGTCGAGCGCTGCGCTGCTCTACCTTTACCCGCAGTTTTTGATTGCGACATTTTTCGGCGAGAAGTTTTTGACTGCGGTCCACCTGCTCGGGCCGTTCGCCCTGGCGGTCGCACCGATGACCCTCGTCCACCTGATCATGACCTATGAGGTCGCCCGCGGCCGCGTGGCTGCGAGCTACGTGATGATGGGGGCGGCTGCTGTGCAGGTCCTGGGCGTGTACTTTGTCGCCGAAACGCTGCATCAGGTGCTCAGCGTTATTCTGGTGGTCAACCTGGTCTGCGTCGTGGTGCTGCTCATGATCGCACTATCAGCACCGGAGCCTCAGCCGGAACAGCTGAAATCACAAGCACACGAGACTTTGCCATGACAGCAGGTAACACCAGCAACCAGATTGATTTTATCGGGGTAGGACCAGGCAAGTCCGGCACCACCTGGGTTGAAAGCTGCCTGGCCTCGCATCCTTCGATATTGCTGTCCTCCGACAAGACTAAGAAAGAGGTCAAGTTCTTCAACCAGGGAGATCACTGGTGTAACTACGACAAGGGGATGGGCTGGTACCTGGCACAGTTCCCGGACGCTGCGCCTGGCAAGCTGCGCGGTGAAATTTCACCTCAGTATCTGGTTAACGCCCACAGTGCCGGGCTGATTCATCGTCACCTGCCTGAGGTCAAGCTCATCGTCAACCTGCGTCACCCCGTGGACTATGTCTATTCACGATTCCAGTGGGCCAAAACCAATGTCTATCATGGCGATCTGCCCGACCGCTTCGAGGATGCTTTAGCCGCTAATGCTGATATGGCTTCAATTGTTGATGAAGGCCGCTATTCCCTGCGGCTGCAGCGCTTTTACCAGCTGTTTCCCACCGATCAGATCCACGTCATTCTGATGGACGATATCCGAGAATCGCCGGAAACCTGTTACCGACGGCTCTGCGAGTTTCTCAGAATCGAAGCCGATCATATACCGGAGACAGTGAACGAACGGGTGAATCCCAGTCGCAAGACCCGTCTGAAGTTCCTCCGGAACGGCCTGCATACTATGCTGCGGTCTATCGAACGCGTATCCCCAGAACTCTATAACAGTCTCTACAATATCGAGCTGCTGCATCGGTTGTACGCAGCGGTTAACCTCACGAAAACCGACTATGAGCCGTTGTCAGCGGCAACGCGGTCGCAATTGCTGGCCGGTTACCGCGACGACATCGAGAAGACGTCAGCACTGATTGGCAGAGATCTCTCGCACTGGTTGGGTTAACAGCCTGCTGGCTGCCCGATTGCCATAGCCCCCTGCCTGCAGGCCGCATATCTCGTCTTTGCGCGCCAGCGGGGACTGATTCTGGTATGATCCAACCCGGCTGCAGCGGGCGTCTTTGCTTACACAGCCAGTCTATCCTTACTCAAGTTTTCAGGGCGGCGTGATTCGCGCCTAACCCGGATCAATCGATATGAATCAGCAGGAAATTGCCGCGGCGACGTCCATCGGATTGCTTTACCTGATCCGCATGCTGGGCCTGTTCATGGTGCTGCCCGTTTTGCCGCTGCTGGGGCAGGATGTGGCTCAGGCAACGCCGTTTCTGATCGGGATAGCCATTGGTATCTACGGCTTATCGCAGGCCTTGCTGCAGATCCCGTTCGGGCTGCTGTCAGATCGGCTGGGGCGGAAGAAGGTCATCGCGGCGGGCCTCCTGTTGTTTGTTGCAGGCAGCTTCGTCGCGGGCTTCTCGACTGACATCTATGGTCTGATTGTCGGTCGTTTCATGCAGGGCTGTGGTGCTATCGCCAGTACATTGCTGGCGCTCATGTCCGACCTGACCCGGGTCGATCAGCGTGGCAAGTCCATGGCCATTATCGGGGCTGCGATTGGTGGCTCTTTTGGCCTTTCGCTGGTGCTGGGACCATTTGTCGCGAATGCCTGGGGGTTGGCGGGTATTTTTAATCTGACGGGTATGCTCGGCCTGTTGGGCCTGGCTCTGCTGCTGTTCCGTATACCCACGCCGACGATTCGGGCAACGAATCTCGATGCCACGCTGCAGACAGGGGGCCTTGGGACGGTGCTGAAAGACCTGAACCTCTGGCGGGTTAATGTGAGTATCTTTTTGCTGCATTACCTGCTGGTCAGTGCCTTTTCTGTCCTGCCCCTGTTGTTCGAAGCCAGCGGCCGGATAGAGACCGACGAACATGCGCTGTATTACCTGGTGCTGCTGCTGGTTTCTTTTGTTGCCATGCTGCCGCTGATGCGCTTGTCAGACAGGTTGAAAGACAATCGGGGCGTGCTGGCGGGGACGGTTGGGCTCAGTGTCCTGGCTTTTGGTGTGCTGGTATCGCTGCATGGCTACTGGTGGCTGCTGCTCGGCGCCGTGTTGTTTTTTATGGCATTTAACCTGCTTGAGGTGCTGCTGCCGGCTCAACTCAGCAAAATGTCGGTTGCGGGTATGCGTGGCACGGCCATGGGCGTTTACTCAACTTGCCAGTTCATGGGTATATTTGCCGGCGGAGTTGTCAGCGGCTGGATACTGATGCACGGCGATTTGGAGGATCATTTACTGGTCAATCTCTTCATCTGCATGGGCTGGTTGCTGATGTGTCTGGGCTTTCCCGATATGGGACAGATCGCATCGCGTACGGTTACCATTGATGACTCTTTACAGAGTTCTGACACCGACCTGTTGGAGAGGTTATTATCCGTTCACGGGGTGACTGATGCAGTCATCATCGCGCAAGACCAGGTGGCCTATCTGAAGGTCGATGAGTCGATACTAAATGAGAATGAGTTAAACAAGGTGATAGCACCGGCGGCAGGAGCTGGCGGCGCTTAAAGGAGAAGAGAATGCCTCGCGGAATAAACAAGGTGATCCTGGTTGGCAACCTGGGCAGGGACCCGGAGACACGATATATGCCAAGCGGCGGTGCGGTAACCAACGTTTCTGTGGCAACGAGTAAGCAGTGGCGCGACAGAGATTCCGGTGAAAACAAAGAGCGGACAGAATGGCATCGCGTTGTTTTCTTTAACCGGCTCGCTGAAATCGCAGGCGAGTACCTGAAAAAGGGCTCGCAGATCTATCTTGAAGGTGAGCTGCGCACCCGTGAATGGGAACGCGATGGTCAGAAGCACTACACGACCGAAATCGTTGCCAACGAGATGCAGATGATGGGCGGTCGTGGCGATATGGGCGGCGGTGGAGGCGGCGGCTTTGGCGGCGGTGCACCGGGACCGGCAGCGTCAGGTGGCGGCAGCACTGGCGGTGGCATGGATGACTTTGGTCCACCTCCGGCCGACGATTTCGACGACGATATCCCTTTCTAGTCGATATTCGGCAAAGCCGAAAATCGACTAGAAAGCACCGTTCAGTTCGTGGCATATCAGCCAAAAACTGAACGGTGCGAAAGTGGAGGTTCGTTTGCGTAAGCCTTCTCCGTCGACCCTCAGCGTGGCTGCCAGAGATTCAAATACTCGATATAGGCGGCCGGTTTGTCACTTTTGTCTGATTCTATCCGGTGCCCGGTCTTGATGAGTCGCCGGCTCTGGCTTGTCCTGCACCGCCATGACCGTAATTCTGTCTCTCAACCGGACGCCGTCGCCGACAATGACGGGATGCAGGATCCTGACCTTGTCCATGCCGTAGTTCAGCGGATTCCGGCCATCCGGATAAAGGAACCCGCCCAGTTCGAGAAAGTGTGTGACCAGGCTGACCATAAAGAAGCCATGCACGAGGGTGCCGCCCCAGGGGCTGTGCGCCTCTGCCCATTCCCGGTCGTTGTGACCACGCTTGGGCCAGCGGGTGACCTCACCGAAGATATTGACCTGCATCTGGTCCAGCTCAACCCACTCTGTCACGGCGACTTCGTGGCCAATGTGCTCATGAATTGTGGCGAGAAGCAGTTCCGTCATATCACTAGTCCGATTAGCACGACACCCAGAATCAGTCGATAGATCACAAAGGGCAGGTAGCCGATCTGATCCACCCAGCGCATTAAGAGGCTGATACAGGCATAGGCCGACACAGCGGCGCCAGCTGTGCCCAGAGCGAGGACCGCCCAATCCTGGTTGCCGAGATCCGTGACGAGGTCCATCAGCTTCAGCCCTGCTGCACCGAGGATCGTGGGTATCGCCATCAGGAAAGAGAAGCGGGCCGCCTCGCTTCTCGAAAACCCGAGCATCAGTGCTGCCGTAATGGTGACACCGCTGCGGGAAGTCCCGGGTATGAGTGCCAGGCACTGTGCGAAACCGATCAGGAGGGCATTGCGTGCTGTCATGAGCCGGGGTTTCGCCGGGCGGAGGCGGTCGGCGTACCAGAGTGCCAGACCAAAGATAATCGTTGCTACCGCGACCACCTCAATGCTACGGAAGTTCTCCTCGATAAGGTAGCGACCGACAAAGCCTACGGGGAGAATTGGCAGGCTCGCAATCAGCAGGCAGACGGCGTACTGGCCGTCCTCAGACGGCCGCTGCATGATGAGCTGCTGGTAGCCTGCATTGATAAAGCGAGCCAGATCACGGAAGAAAAATGTGACGACGGCAACCAGAGAACCCAGGTGTACCGCCGTATCAAACGCAAGTCCCTGATCTGGCCAGCCCAGCACCTGGGAAGGCAATACCAGGTGCCCAGAGCTGGAAATCGGTAGAAACTCTGTGATGCCCTGGATCAGGGCGAGGATCGTGGCCTGTTCCAGGTCCATCAGCTTTGTTCTTTCTGAATCTGATCGACCAGCTTCTCGATTTCCTCCAGGCGGACCAGTGGATCTTTCACTTCCAGCATGCGCTGTTTGAAGTCATTGGGGCAGGGCAGGAGCTCAGTTAAGCGGGCACCGACTTCGACAGCCTGATTCAGGTCGCAGCTGAGACCGATGCGTTGCACGGCCTCGTGAGACATCAGGGATTCCAGCAGGCCGGACAAGTGTTCCTGCGCCACGGGCATCTCGACGTCTTCTTCGTCAGCGAGGAACTCAACATTGCCCATCATGAGGCGATCCGGCTGTTCCCATTCGTCTCGGATAACAAATTTCTTCTGACCTTCGACCGTGATGCCGAGCATGCCGTTCGCCAGTTCGTCAAAGTCGGCAATGGTGCAGTAGGTGCCGCAGTGCTTGATGGTCGGCAATTGCTCATCGGGATTGTTCAGTATCTGGCTGCCTTCGGTGATCATGACAATGCCGAACCCGGTGTTGCTGCGCAGGCAGTATTTCACCATGTCGAGATAGCGGGTCTCAAAAATCTGCAGCGGTAGCCGGCCACCAGGGAAGATGACAAGTGGCATTGGAAACAGGGGGATCTCAGTCATGATAGAATTCTACACTATTGTATGCTGCGTAAGTCCGTGTCCGCTCATGCAGTTTCACTGCCTGACGATCGAGTAATCCGATGCGAGCGGGTTTTTCGTTGCCTGGTGGACATGTGCTGGATGGACGAATCGATACGGCAGATGCTCATCTCGGCCGGCAGGAATACCCAGGCGTTGCGACTGAACCAGCTCGTTGGGGCGGTCGCCAACGTCTTCCAGAGTCAGCAGGCCCCGTTGCAGGCGTCTCTGGTTCCAGGTTTTCACTTTCAGGCCCAGTGATCTGCAAAGGAGAGTCTGGCCGCTGCATAGTTTTTCCAACGGCCGTGCTCTGCCGTTGATCGGATTCATGGCCTGCATCAGCTTGAGCGAGGCTGCCGGGGAGCGGCGGTCCGACCAGGCGACACCTGATTTTATAAGTACACCATTGCCCTCACCCCGGGCTGAGAAATTTAATGAATCTGCACCCCGTGCGTAGTACATGTAGATCGTCCCGGGTTCCATGAACATGGCTCGGCGGGCCTCTGTCAAACCGAGTGAGGAGTGTGATCCTTTCTCTGTCAGATAGTAGGCCTCGGTTTCGATAATCTTCGCGGCAAGCCAGATTCTGCCCCCGTCTGGATGATCCACGCGGTGGCGCAGGACTTTGCCGATCAGTGCCCGGGCCAGCACCAGTGGCTCCTGGTCAAAGAAATGATGTGGAACGATCACGTGGAAATACGGGTATAATATTTGGCTCGGAAAAGTCAGTGATTCTATTCAAGGTCCGTGGCAGAGTATATGCAGTCCGACTACATGCATAAGGTAGGGATCGAAGCGCGGAAAGCCTCGGCGCTGGTCTGTCGTGCGACGACAGAAATCAAGAATTCGGCACTCAGGGCGATTGGTGATGAGATCCTGGCTCGTCGAGATGCGTTAATGGCCGAGAATGAGAAAGATCTCGCGGTCGGTCTGTCAAATGAGCTCTCGGAACCCCTGCTGGATCGTCTCACGTTTACCGATGCCCGCTTTGACGCCATGGTGGAGGGGCTGAACCAGGTCGCCGGTCTTGATGACCCGATCGGCGAGATCAGCGATATGGCATATCAGCCAAATGGTTTGCAGATCGGCAGGATGCGGGTGCCGCTGGGCGTTATCGGTATCATCTATGAGTCCCGACCCAATGTGACCATTGATGCAGCAAGTCTCTGCCTGAAATCGGGCAACGCGACGATATTGCGTGGTGGCTCAGAGGCGATCCATTCAAACCTGGCGCTGGCTGCCTGTATTGAAGCCGGTCTTGAGAAAATCGGTCTGCCTGCTGCTGCCGTGCAGATCATCAAGGATACCGACCGGGCACTGGTGGGTGAACTGATCACGATGGACAAGTATGTCGATGTGATTGTGCCCCGCGGTGGTGCCGGTCTGATCGAGCGCATTTCGAGGGACGCCCGGATCCCGGTTATTAAGCACCTGGACGGGATCTGCCACGTCTATATCGATGAGGCCGCAGACCCCGAGAAGGCTTACGCCATTTCGATCAACGCCAAAACCCAGCGCTATGCGGTCTGCAACGCGATGGAAACCCTGCTGGTCGCGGATGCCGTTGCCGGCGATATTCTGCCGCGGCTGGCCCATGGTTTTCATGAATTCGGTGTTGAGCTGCGTGCCTGTGAGAAAACAGCTGCCATTCTTGGCAACGCGGTGACGGCGGCAACGGAGGACGACTGGTACGAAGAATATCTTGGCCCGGTGCTGGCGATTAAGACGGTCGCCGGTCTCGATGAAGCGATTGAACACATTAATCATTATGGTTCCCAGCACACGGATGCGATCGTGACCGAAAATTACACCAGAGGCCATCGTTTCCTGCGGGAGGTTGATTCCGCGTCGGTAATGATTAACGCGTCGCCACGTTTTGCTGACGGGTTCGAATACGGGCTCGGCGCCGAAATCGGTATTTCCACTGATAAACTCCACGCCCGCGGCCCAGTCGGTCTCGAAGGCCTGACCTCGCAGAAGTTTGTGGTATTGGGTGACGGTCAGATTCGTCAATGACAGCCACCCTGGTTTTTGGTGGCACATTCGATCCCGTTCACAATGGTCATCTCGCCTCAGCGCGGGACCTGCTGAATCTGATCGAAGGTGCCCGGGTCGTGCTGGTGCCCTCCCAAATTCCTGCTCACAGGCCAGTTCCGGCAACACCCGCGACTGACCGTTTGACCATGTTGCAGTTGGCGGCCGAAGGCTTTGATGCCATTGATACGGATGATTGTGAACTCAGGCGTGAAGGTGTGTCTTACAGCTTCGACACGCTCATGGCCTACCGGAAGCAGCTGGGCAGTGCGCCGCTGTTTTTTGTCATGGGACGCGACGCGTGGCTGACCCTGCCGATTTGGCACCGCTGGCGCGAGCTGTGCGATGTGGCGCATCTGCTGGTGATCGAGCGGCCCGGCGGGAGCAGTGCAGCAGAGCCATCGCTGACCGACTGGGCGGCAGGTAAGGTTACTGACCTGGCGACGGCAATGCGGTCAGCAGCGGGATGTATTGTGTTTAAAACCCTGGCCCAGCAAGACGTGTCAGCAACAGAAATCCGGCAGCGCCGCCAGCGGGGCGAATCGATTGGCGACCTGGTCCCGGCCGCCGTTGATCGCTACATCAGCGCGTGCCATTTATACTTGTAGCGGGATACACCATTCCCGCCGAAATGAAGGAAGATAGATGGAAAGTGATGCACTTAAAGATCTCGCAGTTGATGCGCTTGATGACATCAAGGGTATCGAGATCGTGGCGCTGAATGTCGAAGGTCAGACCGACATTGCTGACCACATGGTTGTGGCCAGCGGCAGTACGCCGCGTCAGGTGAAAGCACTGGCCGACAGTGTCATAGAAAAAGCAAAAGCCGCCGGGGAACGCCCGCTTGGCGTTGAAGGGCAGGAGACATCTGAGTGGGTATTGATCGACCTAGGTGATGTTATCGTTCACGTCATGCTGCCTAAGGTGCGCGAATTCTACGATCTTGAGCGGCTCTGGAGCCTCAGCCCGAATAAGGACGAAGACGCGTTTGCTGAAGATTGAGCTGATTGCTGTCGGCACGAAACCGCCGGGCTGGGTGCTGTCGGGCATCGATCACTATGCATCCCGCATGAAACGTGAGTGCGGGTTTTCCATAACTGAAATCAAAACCGCGGACCGGAGCAGAACTAATTCAGTTGAGAACTACAAAGCGGAAGAGGGCAGGCA
>Ga0255759_10003167_pt1 | contig 14496 bp, 17 predicted proteins | sample 101ome_20_FD_179959 | JGI IMG/M metagenome (GOLD analysis project Ga0255759, IMG submission 179959) | Coastal salt marsh microbial communities from the Groves Creek Marsh, Skidaway Island, Georgia - 101404AT metaG (version 2) | ecosystem: Environmental > Aquatic > Marine > Intertidal zone >...
CCTTTGCTGTTTAAACCCGTTAATAAAAATACTTCAACAAGCAAGCTACTTGGTGATGTCGTCATTAAATCTATTGATTTAAAAAATGGTGATTCTTTAAAATCTAAAATCAAGCAAGTTGCCTCTGGTAGATTTGGAGTTACAGCATATTACTTGAGAAATGCTGAACAAATACAAATTAAAGTTGCTCAAGGTGCCAAGCCTGGAGAAGGTGGACAATTACCTGGACATAAAGTTTCTCAATATATTGCAAAATTAAGATTCTCTGTTCCTGGTGTTGGTCTTATTTCTCCTCCGCCTCATCATGATATTTACTCAATTGAAGATCTTGCTCAGCTAATTCATGACTTAAAAAATGTTAATCCAAAAGCATTGATTAGTGTAAAGCTCGTTTCTGAAATTGGTGTTGGTACAGTTGCCGCTGGTGTTTCTAAAGCTAAGTCTGATCATGTAACTATTGCTGGTTATGATGGAGGTACTGGTGCTTCGCCAATATCCTCAATCAAACATGCTGGAACACCTTGGGAGTTAGGATTAGCAGAAACACAGCAAACCCTAGTTTTAAACAAATTAAGAGGTCGAATAACTGTTCAAGTTGATGGTCAAATGAAAACAGGTAGAGATGTTGTCATTGCTGCAATGTTAGGTGCGGATGAGTTTGGTTTTGCTACTGCCCCTCTAGTTGTCGAGGGTTGTATAATGATGAGAAAATGTCACCTTAATACATGTCCTGTTGGCATTGCAACACAAGACCCCTTTCTTAGGAAAAAATTTACTGGGCAACCAGAGCATGTCGTTAATTATTTTTACTTTGTTGCGCAAGAAATTAGAGAAATTCTTGCATCACTTGGAGTTAAAACATTATCTGAGGTCATTGGCATGTCCAACCTACTTAATAAGTCAAAGTCAATTAAACACTGGAAGGCTAAAGGTCTTGATTTTTCAAGGTTATTTCATAAGCCTGATTTGGGTAAAAATGTTTACATTTATAACAAAGAAAAACAGGATCATGCCCTTGAAAAGTCATTAGATAACCTTTTAATAAAAAAATGTTCTAAAGTCATTAAAAAACAAATTAAGAAAGTTAATTTAGATTTAAAAATTAATAATTATAATCGATCGGTTGGGGCTATGCTCTCAGGACAATTATCTGAGATATTTGGGTATGATGGCTTAAAAGATGGCTCTGTAATCATCAATTTTAAAGGTACAGCAGGACAAAGTTTTGGAGCTTTTTTAAGTAAAGGTGTTTCATTTAATTTAGTTGGCGAAGCTAATGACTATGTTGGCAAAGGTCTGTCTGGGGGATTAATATCAATCAAACCTTCGAAAGACTTTGATGGTATTCCACATCAAAATATTATAATTGGAAATACCGTTTTATATGGTGCGGTATCAGGGCAAGCTTATTTTTCTGGTGTAGCTGGAGAGCGTTTTGCTGTCAGGAACTCTGGTGCTGAAGTTGTTGTTGAGGGTGTTGGTGATCACGGCTGCGAATACATGACTGGTGGAACAGTTATTATTTTAGGTTCTACTGGTAGAAATTTTGCTGCTGGAATGAGCGGAGGTATTGCTTTTATTTATGATTTAAATAATGAATTTAGAAAAAAATGCAATACATCCATGGTTAAATTAGAAAAAGTTGGTGAGTCCAATAATTTACTTCATCTTGATGAAAGTGATGAAAGCCTTCTCAAGAGGCTCTTGAGTAATCATTACAAATTTACTTCAAGTATAGTTGCTAAAGCCATTCTAGATGATTGGAAAAATCAATTGAAAAATTTTGTTAAAGTCTTTCCTGATGAGTATAGAAGAGTTCTCATCGACAGGAATAAATCAAAATCGTTGGAGGCAGCTTAAATGGGTAATCCTACTGCATTTATAACAAAGTCTAAAATTTCTCAAGATTCAATAGAGCCAAAAAAAAGAATCAAAAATTATAAAGAGTTTGTAAAGATATTAAACGACACTGAGGTGTCTATTCAAGGGTCTAGATGTATGGACTGTGGCATTCCTTTTTGCCAAACAGGTTGTCCTGTAAGTAATGTCATACCTGATTGGAATGATCTTGTTTATAGAAAAAATTGGGAAGAAGCTTATTCTGCATTGAGTGCGACAAATAATTTCCCTGAGTTTACAGGTAGGATATGTCCTGCCCCTTGTGAAGCTTCATGTACTTTAAATATTAATGATGATCCAGTTGGAATAAAGTCAATTGAGCAAGCTATTGCTGAAAAAGCCTGGCATCTTGGTTTGGTAAAACCGATTATCTCGAAGATTAAAATCAATAAAAAAGTAGCAATTATAGGTTCTGGTCCTGCTGGTCTTGCTTGTGCTCAACAACTTGCAAGAAAGGGATATCAAGTTACTGTTTATGAAAAAAATGATCGCCTTGGAGGGCTTCTTAGATATGGAATTCCTGATTTTAAGCTCGAAAAAAAATTAGTTGACAGAAGAATAGATCAATTAAAAAAGGAAGGTGTAAAGTTTAAGATTTCTCATTGTATTGGGAGTTCATCAGATAATTTGAATAATTTACATGCATCTAAAATAAAGTTTATTGATCCAGAGAATTTAATTAAATCATTTGATGCTGTAATTCTTGCAATTGGAGCTGAAAACCCAAGACCCATGCCAATACCTGGTGCTGATCTTGACGGTATTTTTCCTGCTATGGAATTTTTGCCACTTCAAAATAAAAGAGTTTCTGGTGATATTAATGTGAGAGCATTATCTGCAACTGGGAAACACGTTGTAGTCATTGGTGGTGGAGATACTGGGTCTGATTGCGTTGGAACCTCTAATAGGCAAAAAGCAAAAACTGTTACCCAGCTAGAATTACTTAACACTCCACCTGAACGTGAGAATAAGCTTACAACCTGGCCAAATTGGCCCTTGAAATTAAGAACATCAAGTTCCCATGAGGAAGGTTGTGAAAGACAATGGGGTATTCTTACCAAAGAATTCAAAGGTAAAAATGGTAAGGTGACAGAATTGGTAGCAGTAAAAGTTGAGCATAGGTTTGAAAATAACAAAATGATTACAAAAGAAGTACCAAACTCAACATTTTCTATTAAAGCTGATTTGGTTTTACTTGCTATGGGATTTGTTGGTCCAACTTCTTCGAATCTATTAAATTCTTTGAAATTAAAGAAAGACTCTAGAACAAATATCCATGCTTCTTATGAGACATTCAAAACAAGTAAAGATAAGGTCTTTGCTACGGGTGATTGTAGAAGGGGACAATCCCTTGTTGTTTGGGCTATTGATGAAGGTAGACGCTGTGCTGAACAAGTTAATAATTATTTAAGTTCTTGATCACTAATAGCAAGTTACAGGATGCCTTAAAAAAGATTCCTCAATCAATTCCACCTGTATGGTTAATGCGTCAAGCTGGAAGATACCTTCCTGAATACCAAAAAGTCAGATTCAAAGCTGGATCTTTTTTAAATCTATGTAAAAATTCTGATTTTGCATGTGAGGTTGCCTTACAACCTATTCAAAGGTTTGATCTTGATGCTGCGATATTATTCTCAGACATTCTTACTATTCCTGACGCACTTGGCTTAGAGTTAGAATTTTCTGACGGAGAAGGACCAGTCTTTAAAAAACCTGTTAAATCATCCCTGGATATTAAAAAGCTCCGTATTTTAAGTATGGAAGATGATTTACATTATGTTTTTCAAGCAGTAAAAAAAATTAAGCAAGAATTAAAGGGTAAAATACCTTTAATTGGCTTTTCTGGTTCTCCTTTCACCCTTGCAATGTACATGATTGAAGGTCGTGGAAGGTCTGAATTTATGTATGCGAAATCTTTTCTTTATTCTAATTCATCAGAAGGTAAAAATTTACTTCAAATTTTAACTGAGAATATAATTAATTATTTAGATCTCCAAGTTAAATACGGTGCTGATGTATTAATGCTTTTTGATACATGGAGTGGAATTCTTAATTCAGATTGGTTTGAAGAGTTTTCGTTTCAGTTTAACCAACAAATAGCTAATATTGTTAAGAGTAGGCACCCAAATATTCCAATTATAATTTATGCAAAAAATTGTAATTCTCATCTTAATTACATAAAAAATTATAAATTTGATTGTGTGTCAGTCGATTGGACATTTGATTTAAAAAAATTAAAAAATAAATTTGAGGGTAAATTTTGCATCCAAGGTAACTTAGATCCTACATTTTTACTGTCTTCAAACAATGTCCTAAAAGAGGAAATTAATAAAATTAAAAACATAATGACAGACTATCCAGGATTTATTTTCAACCTAGGCCATGGAATTTCAAAAGATACTGATCCATCTAAAGTATCATACATGGTGGATATAATTAGAAATATAAGCTAAATTAAAAATGATTGTTGATGTGGCCATCAATAAACCACTTTGGAAGACCTTAGATTATGAGGTAAATGAAAATATAGAGTGTTCCGTTGGATCTATTGTTGAGGTTCCATTTAGAAATTCAATCGAACTTGGTTTGGTTCTTGGAATAAAAAAAAAATCTTCAGGGCAGTATAATCTAAAAAAAATTAAGAAAATAATTGAATTGAGTTTTCTTAATAAAGAGCAATTAGAACTCCTTAATTTTATGTCTAGCTATTATTGTTGTCCTCATGGAATAACGGCTACACTTTTTTACTCAAAAAATTTTTTTCGAAAATCATTAAAAAAAACCTACGGTTATCAAATTACAGCAAGTTTAAATAACTCAAACTCCGAACCAAAAGCAAAAAAAAAAAATATTATTGAAATTTTTCGACAAAAAAAAAAAATTTCTCATGAAGACTATAAGAAATTCACAAACTATGAGAAAAAAATTATAAATGACTTAATAAAGGAAGGCCATCTTAAAAAAATAATTAGCGAAGATGTAAATGATTCTTTAGAAAATAACAACAACATTGCTAAAGATATAGAATTAAATTTAGATCAACGCAAAGCATTTGAATGCGTTATGAAAGATAAAAACTCATTCAAAACTTTTCTGCTTTATGGACCAACAGGATCAGGTAAAACCGAGGTTTATATAGCCATTGCAAAACAATTAAATCAAGCTGATAAGCAAGTTTTACTTATGGTTCCTGAAATTAATTTAACACCACAATTAGAGGAAAACTTAAAGAATAGGTTTGAAAGCAAACATGTATGCGTCTACCATAGTGGAATATCCAATGCAGAAAAGAAGAAAAACTACGATCATGTAAAATCAGGAAAAATAAAAACAATAATAGGAACTAGATCTTCATTATTTTTGAGTTTTAAAAGTTTGGGCGCCATTATAGTTGATGAGGAGCATGATGATTCTTACAAGCAGAATGATGGTTGTAGATATAATGCCAGAGATATCGCATTTTATATTTGTAAACAAAAAAAAATACCGTTGTTACTTGGTTCTGCCACACCATCGATAGAAACTTACTTTAAATATTTAAATAATAATATTTCAATTCTTAATTTGCCAAAAAGAAATTTAGCAAAATCATCAAAAATATTGATTGAACAAAACACGGGAAACCTTGAATCACTCTATAAAAGTAAGATTGAAAAGCTATTTAAAGAGAATAAAAACATTATCTTTTATGTAAATCGTAGAGGCTTTAATCCGTTAATTCTTTGTAACTCATGTAAAAGCACTATAAATTGTAAAAAATGTAGCGTTAATCTAACTTATCACAAAACTGGAAATTTCTTACTCTGTCATCAATGTAATTATAAAATGAGCATTCCTAAAATTTGTGATTTTTGTATGAGTAAAGATTTAGTCGGCATTGGAGATGGAACCCAAAAAATAGAGGATGAATTATTAAAATCATTTGTTCCTGAAAAAATTATTCGGTTTGACAGTGATGAAATAAAAAACCAAAGCAAATTAAAATTAACTATAGAAAAAATTAATAATTTAGATGGTGGAATTATTATTGGCACTCAAATGGTATCCAAAGGCCATAATTTCCCAAAAATTGCACTTGTTTTAATACTTGGCTCAGATAATGCACTATTTTCTTCAGATTACAGAGCAACAGAAAAATTAATGCAAGAACTTTTTCAGGTTGCTGGTCGAGCTGGAAGAGAACTTAATTTTGATTCAGAGGTTATGATAAGAACAAAATATCCGGGCAATGAAATTTTTAAACATTTAATAAATTCAGATTACTCTAAATTTTTAGAAAAGAATTTGCAGGAGAGAAAAAGTTTTAACTATCCACCATTTTCTAATCATGTTCTGTTAAGAGCACTCTCAAAAAACAGAAAAGATAACCTTGATTTTTTGGGTCAGGCTTTAAAATTTGCTGAACTATACAAATCTAAAGACATTAAAATTTATGATATAGTTCCTTGTGTTACAGAAAAAATTAACGGTAAGTATAGACATCAGTTGTTATTTCAATTTGAAAGAAAAACTTTTATGGTTGGGTTTCTAAACAAATTGGTAAAAAGACTAAATAACTGTAAGACGAAATCGACTTGGCATTTGGATGTTGATCCAAAAAATCTGAATTAGTATGTCAAATATAAACTATCAAATAATATTAGAAAATTTACAAAATATCTTAAGCGATAATTATCCAAACTTCGATATAAAGAAATTGGAAATTACAAGAACAACTAGCAAAGAATTTGGAGACTTTTCTTCAAATATAGCTATGCGTTTATCGTCATTAGAAAATAAAAGTGCTCTCGATATCGCTCAAGAACTTACGACTAAATTAAGATTATGTATCTCCAATAAAATCAAAGTCGAAGGTCCAGGTTTTATTAATTTTTACATTGATAATAAATCCAAAGCTGAGGTTCTGAAAAAAATCATCGAAGAGAAAACTGAATATGGAAAGCCATCTCAAACACTGAATAAAAATATAAATATAGAATTTGTTTCAGCTAACCCTACTGGACCAATTCATGTAGGCCATGGTAGAGGTGCAGTATTAGGGGATAGTTTAGCGAATATTCTAAAATTTTGTGGATATAAAGTAGTTAAGGAATACTATATTAATGATGCTGGTAGACAAATAGATATTCTAACTATTTCTGTTATATTGCGAATATTAAATAAATTTAATACCAATATTCAATTTCCTGAAAGTGCTTACCAGGGTGATTATATTTTTAATCTGGTTGATATAATTGAGGATGGATATTTGAAGCAATTAAAAGAGCTTGCAAAGTTTGATATCACTCCCAACGTAGAAAACGATGATGATGAAAAAATACTAGATTTTTACATCAATTTTTTTAAAAAAAATTGTGAGTGTTATAAAAATTTACAGAACCAATTTCTTAATTATCAGGTTAATGAATGTAAAAAAGACTTACAATCTTTGGGAATTAATTATGATCATTGGTTTTCTGAAAAACAATTACATGAAAATGGAATGATTGACCAAGTCATAAAAAAACTTGATACTGCAGGTCATTTGATTTCAAAAGATAATGCCATATGGTTTGACTCTAAAAAATTTGGTGATGATAAGTTAAGAGTCATAGTAAGGGATAATGGAGATAAAACATACTTTGCATCCGATCTTGCTTATCATGAAATTAAATTACAAAAATATGATCAATCAATAAATATTTGGGGCGCTGATCATCATGGATATGTAAAAAGAGTAAGAAATGGAATGAAGGCTTTAAAGCTTGATGAAAAAAAACTTGAAATCATTTTGGTTCAATTTGCGAATTTAAAAAAAAATAATAAAGTCTTACCAATGTCCACAAGAAAAGGCGAGTTTTTCAAATTAACTGACTTAGTTAAAGAGGTAGGAGCTGACGCAACTAGATTATTTTACTTGTTAAGGAGGTCTGATCAACACATGGATTTCGATATTGACTTAGCAAAAGACAATTCAAAGGATAATCCTGTTTATTATGTACAGTATGCATATGCTCGGTGCCATAATTTAATAAAAAAATCAAAATTTGATTATTATTCGAGCGTTTGTAATAAACTTGAGCTACTTAATTTAGAGCAAGAACTTTCAATTTTAGACAAGTTAGACGAGTTTCCAGATATAATTAAAAACGTGTCTTTAAAATTTACCCCACATATTTTGGTCGATTATTTGAGAAGTTTGTCAAAGCTTTTTCATAATTACTATGCATCCGTACAAATAATAAGCCAAGATGTTGAATTATGTAATATAAGATTGTCACTGGTATATGGAGTTTCATTAACTATCAAGAATGGTCTTAATTTGCTTGGAATTAGCTCTCCGGAAAATATGTAAAATGCCAGTAGCAAAAAGAAGAAAAAAACAAACAAATTCGTCATTTATGATGATTTTATTAGGCCTATCAATTGGCTTAGCATTATCCTTAATATTAGCCATATATGTAATAATGTCTCCATCACCATTTGTTGATAAATTTGGTGTTGAAATTAATAGCGATAAAAATTCTGAAGTAGATCAGTCAAAAAAGCCTGAAGAAACTGAAAGTTCTGAGTTTTATGAATTATTAGATGGTCCTGATAATGACATGTCTAATAATAATGATTTTTTAAATGATGATGAAAATGAATTACAACAGCAGTCAATTTTCATGCAGGTTGGTTCTTTTGCATCAAATAGAGAGGCTGATGAATTAAAAGCTAGATTAGCTATTATAGGAATTGAAACGGAAATTGTGAAAATAGCATTACCCGATGGAACTCTGTGGCATAGAGTCAGAATTGGACCGATTTTAGATGACCAACAATACACTGAGTTTAAAAGAATTCTAAGTAAAAATGGTTATAAATATTTAGAAATTAGGAGTAATAATTAAAATGAATAAAATTGTAAATTTTATATTTTTGATATTTTTTATCCAATTTTCCTCTGTTTTGTTTTCTAATGATAATGTGAAACAAGATGAATATATCCTTATAGCTGATAATAAAGGTTTAGAAAAAGAGGGTGATCAGGTAATTAAATTTTTTAGTTATGCTTGTTCACATTGTTACGCTTTAGATCCATTTATTGAGATATTCAAAAAAAATAACAATAATATTAATTTTAAATATGTTCCAGCCATATTTAGTGACCAAATGATTCCTCTAGCTAAATTATTTTTTACTCTTGATACAATGAATTTGATACCAAAACTTCATGAGTCTGTTTATGAAGTAATTCACGTAGATAAAAAAAGAATTTTTACTGACAAAAAAATTTTCAAATGGGCAGAAGGAAATGATTTGATAAACTTTGTTGAATTTAAAAAAATTTATTATTCATTTGATACTAATAATAAAATTTTATATGCAAAAAATCTTACAATAAAAAGTCAAATAACGGGCACACCATATTTGATGATTAATGGCAAATATTTAACAGGTCCATCGTTAATATCAAAATCAAATGGAGGATTTAGTCCTGCTAGACTTGAACAAGTCGTGAAACAACTATATAAAAAATAAAAGTTACTTTAGTTTTTCTTTTAGATCACCTATTTCTTGGCATGGAATGGGGTTGCAAATTCGTATAAGCTCATCAAGATGTTCTGTCGCCAGTTTTTTTTCCCCAATTCCTATGTAAGACAAAGCAATATAATGATGAGCATTGATGTTTACAGGATCATTAATAATAGCTTTTTTATAAAATTCTATAGAAGTATCATAATCCCCTAGGTTTCTATATGTAAATCCAATTAGTGTTTGGATATTTGAGTTATTCTTATCATCTTCATAAATTACCATTAACTTTTCAAGAGCTGAATTAAAATCTTCTTGGTCTATTAATTCCAAAATTTCCTGCATTTTTGGGTTTGATGCATCGTAACTATTATCCCCAAGATTAGAGAATGAAAAAGAAGCAAAAAAGATACAAAAAATTAAATTAATAAACATAAAAGTCTTCTAAAATATTATAATAAATTTATGACATTAAAATTGCCGATTAAAGATAAGGAAAAAATATGTTTCCATAAATCAAATTATATAAAATCTACCAAAAATTACAAAGTCAATTCCCTTTTATTTTCTTTTTTTTCAGTTATTACACTTTTATTTTTTTTACTTGTTAGCGCTGGTATTATGAACTCATATCTTTTTTCCGAACTGTTTGGAACTTATACGCTAAAGGCTTTAATTTTTATTTTTTGCATTTTTATATTCGCTACATTTCTTACATTTGAAAAAAAAAATAAAAATTTCGAACAAAAATCAAGAAGCAGTAATCTTCTTGCTCGTGAGTGGAAAATTTTTTTTAACGAAAAAGAAAATATTTGTGAGATTGCAATAGATGACTTAAATGATAACTGGCAATATCAAAAAATTGATGTGGATGATTTAAATTCTTATGTTGAATTAAGTGACACAGAATGGGAAGAAATTAAGCTGCGACTTCCCTAACATCATGTTCAATATTGTTTTGTATAGTCCTGAGATACCACCTAATACGGGTAATATAATGAGATTGTGCTTTAATACTGGCGCTAGACTTCATATTATTAGACCTATAAGTTTCGATTTTGATTCAAAAAAATTAAAGAGGGCTAGTTTGGATCATTTCGATAAAATTAATATTGAATTTTATGATGACTATCATGATTTCTTAAATAGTCAAATAAAGTTTCCTAGGATTTTTTGTATTACTAAATTTGGATCAACAAGGTATGACAAAGTCGAGTTTGAAGAAAATGATTTTTTTCTTTTCGGTAATGAAACATCAGGTTTACCATCTAATATAATGAATAGATTTGAAAATACTAGAAAGTTATATTTGCCAATGCAAAAGGTGTCACGAAGCTTAAATTTAAGTAATACGGTTTCTATATTGATTTTTGAAGCTTGGAAGCAAAATAATTTTAAAGGTGGGGGTGCAAATTACACCCCCAACAGTAAGTAACATCTTAAAAAGACTGAGGTTCCTCCTTGGTTTGGAACCCATGAATCTCCTTAAAACAATGAATACTTAAAACAGACATGGATCACCTCCTTTCAAAATTACTCAGATTTTATCCTATCAAAAATTTCAAAAATTAGAAAGAAAAATTAGTGGACATTTTGTGATGAAAGTGTAAAAACTTTCAGAACGATAATTTTTACAAAAATTCAGCATGTATTTGTATCTACTTACTTGAATTAGATTACTGTACTTGTCATTAGAAAAATAAATAGATTCGTTCAGTCCAAATTTTAATTGATTATCTAAACACTCCCAATTATTCAGATTGTTTATTTTACAATTATTAAAACTCTTTTCAATATTCAAAAAAGAATGAATAATTTTTTTATCTTTTATTTTATAAGTGTGTGGAAAAATATTTGAAAAACTACCAGTTGGATTTCCATCATAATCTTCTGTTTCTGATAAGAAATATAAAGTGACAGAATTAGTTTCTGATTTATTAAGAAAAACAACCAAAAATGATGCAATAATCAATAACAATAAAAATATTAATTTAATCAGCTTTGATTTGTTATACAACAGATACTTTTTCAATTGATTTGCCTTTAAAACACAAATTTAAAAGGGAAAAATATTCCTTGTTGAGAAAAAAAATTGAAAATAGTGATTTTAAAGATTTAATCAAATTTAGAATTCCATATTCAGCAAGTATTACCAGCTTAAAGTTAGCACATTCTATTGAATTTATCGAGAAATATAGTTCTGGTAGTCTTACAAAAATTGAAAAAAATAAACTTGGTGTGCCATGGAGTAAAAGTCTAGTTACCAGGTCGAAAAGGGGGTGTGGTGCAATCTTATCAGCGATTCATCATGTTAAAAAAGAAAAAGTCATTTTTTGCAATTTTGGTGGCACACATCATGCTTCACATAATTCAACTTGGGGTTTTTGCATTTTCAATGATTTAGCCGTTGGATCTATCTATGCATTAAATAAAGGTTTTTTTAAAAAAATTGCCATAATTGACCTAGATGTTCATAAGGGTGATGGCACAGCAGAGATTTGCTCAAAATTTGATAATATAATCACGTATTCAGTCCATTCAGAAAAGAATATGGCATTTGGAAAAAAGCCAAGTAATTTTGATGTTAGTTTACCTTCAAATGTTACTCAAGATGAATATATTGCAACTGTGCTGAATGTTTTAGATTCTTTAGATGATGATATTGAATTGATTTTATATAATGCTGGTGCAGACTGTTATAAAAATGATTTAATTGGCAAAATGAATTTAGAAAAAAGAACTTTAAAAAAAAGAGACAAGGTAGTTTATGATTTTTGTTTTAATACTTGCAAGAATATCGTCACTGTCTTAGGTGGAGGGTATGCAAAAAACATAAAAGACACTGTAGATATCTATTATAATACTTTTACTGAGTCTTTCAATTTATGGAAAAATTATAGAGGTTAAAAAATTGATTTCAAAAATATCAAATACACATCTAACTTATCTTGCTTATTTTGGTATTGCTTTAACTGCAATGGGATCTTTTCTATTTCTATTAGCAATTCTAAACATAATTGATGTCTCAATTTTCGGTTTTGGCGTTACCACTGGCCATAGAAATTTAGGTGGTATTGCGGTATTTGGTACTATTGTTAGTGCGGTATGTTATGGTATTATTGAAAATTCGGAGGAGGAAAAAAATGTTAAATAGGTCTGATTACTTTATTCTTTTAGGCGTAGCAATATCTTATGTATTGACTATGTACCTATGGTTTGCTTTGGGTGAAACAGAGCAAGCTATTTTCACTGCAATTTGGGTTCCATCCATCTTGTCTTTTGGAATTTATTTTAAAGTAACTGCTCTTTTAAGGAGAAAAAATGGATGATAATACCCTTTTAATCATGGCAATTATTATTTTTGGCTTAAAAGTAATAGGACTATATTTAACTATTAAAGAATTTAGTAAGAAAGATAAAGAAGATTAAACCGAAACGTCTACGTTATTGCCTTTATTGCCGTCATTAGTAGGCTTACTTGATGAAGTGAGCATTGATTGAAGTGTTCTTGATTCTTGCAAAGCCTCTCTACTTGCGGTACCAGCAGGTTTAGCAAATCCATCATCACCACGCGTATACTCAAGAGCATTTTTAATAGTATCGCCTCTGCTGAGTGGCGTTGCTCCAGTATTTACTACATACATTGCCATATTATTCTCCTTTCATAAATATATTAACTAATATTTTGTTGTGTGTAAAGTAGTCGATTTAACCTAATATAAACTCACTTATAACGCCAAAAATATAGAGTAGAGTTAATGTTAAATTTAAGGTAACTAAAGATAACTCTCTCCATTTAAATGCAGTATATGCTAATAGGCCATTACCACTGATAAAGAAAAAGTGATGTAAATAAAGTTCAGGATAAAAACTTGAAAAAAAAGCTCCAAATAGAATTAGTAAAGTTGCACACCAGGCTTTTTTCTGATTTGTTTTAGTCATTTTAGACTATAAATTTAACTCTGCAGAAATTAATTGAGAAGTTTCATTAAAGTATTGCTCTATAGCCCCAATTCCTTCAACAGCAATTGTTTTAACATAGTTTTTACCAGCGACACCACCAGCAAATTTTATAGCTTCATGGGAATTGGAGATTTTTTTGGCTACTTTTAATATTTCTTTATTATTTCCAGACACTGGACTAGTACTTGGTGCACGTTCCCACCATGCATCTTGAATAACTTTAAATTCTTTTTTTAAGTCAGCGCTTTGTGTATCAATTTTATTGTTAATTAATATTATCCATTGCAAAGGTTCAAAGATCACCTGGAGGTCAATAATATTTTTTTGAAGGTTACCCACCTCGGTCTCAAAGTGATTTGAAATTTCATCAGCCTCTTCAGCTGAAAGAATTGATCTAAAAACAGGCATCCAAATTATAGGGAACCAATTATCATTGTAAAGATATTTCCTAATTAACAAATCAACCTGATTGATAAGTTCATTTCTTTTATTAAGTTTTTGCTCAGGATTTATATTTAAGTTAGATACTTTAAAGTCAATTTTTTTTATGAGATCATTTTTTACTTTGAGTGAGCCCAGTGTTGCGAATAGTTTTTGGTCATGAATTTTTGATAATATTAAATAAGGATCATCAATATTTGACTCCTGGGAATAAAGCGAAGCAATGTTGAGAAAAAAAAATAATGAAAAAATTAACCTGAGCATGATTTAAAAATTCTGTTTAACATACTATACTATAACTTAAGAGCGTATAATACGTGATCTATGACATTTAATAATTTAAAAAAGAATTCTTCTTTTGTAAATCCCAAATTTAAAAAACTTAATAGCATACCGAAAAAAAAATTAATGATAATTACGTGTATGGATACACGTATTAACCCATATGATATTTTCAACCTAAAGTTGGGAGATGCTCATATATTAAGAAATGCCGGTGGCAGGGTAACTCCTGATATTTTGAGATCTATTATAATTTCATATAAACTCCTCCAAATTAACACTATCTACCTAATGCAACATACCCAATGTGGATTAATGACATTCAAAAAGAAGGATTTTGTAAAATTAATTTCAGAAAATTCAAAACCAGCATTTTATGATGGTAACATGTGGATTAATAAAGGAAAAAAACCT
>Ga0255759_10003169_pt1 | contig 14486 bp, 7 predicted proteins | sample 101ome_20_FD_179959 | JGI IMG/M metagenome (GOLD analysis project Ga0255759, IMG submission 179959) | Coastal salt marsh microbial communities from the Groves Creek Marsh, Skidaway Island, Georgia - 101404AT metaG (version 2) | ecosystem: Environmental > Aquatic > Marine > Intertidal zone > Salt...
GGGCTTAAAGCCATACACTGAGCCAATGCCTGACCCACATCCTAATAAGAAGTTAGATTTAAAGCAAAGAGCCGAGTGGCAGTTAAGGTTTAGGGATCATGTGAATAAACAAGTTCAGGGTAGTCGTACTGCTTTGAAAACTAGGTTGATGTCTGCAATCAAGGCAATGAAGCCTGGGATGCCACAAGGTAAGCTAGGTAAGTTTCTGAAAGTTCTAGGGCCTGCAGTTGCAGCATATGAGGTGATTGCACTAGGAAAGGATATATACGAGCTATTAAGCACTGAAGATCCTGAAGCAGCTCAGTCATTAAAGGATCACCTCGAGACAGAAGAGGCAGGTATTTTAGCAGAGGAAAGCATTGCTCCGATCACTGAAGAGATTAAGGACTCTATGGGTACTGCTGAAGAGGTAAGTATGCCAATAGAAGATATGAACAATTCTACTGAGTTCTCTTCTGGTCAGGCAGGCACTTATGACCTACCACCAAACTTAGCTGAGGCGTTACGGGTGTCCAATGAATAATGTTGAGTTTAATGAGTGGGCTAAATCTTACCTCAACCAAGTAGAGACAACCAAGCTTAAGCCTTTCAACCCTCAGGAATTACTTGATAATCAAGAGAGGATTCAGGATAAAAGAGACAATCATCTTAAGCACAATATTGCTAGTGGGGCTTTAGGTTTAGCAGGGACTGCTCTTGCGTACACCAATCCAATTACTGGTGCTGCCTTGGGGCTTTCGTCATTCCTTCCCCAAATAAAACATAGGGCAGAGAACGCAGGAGACATGAGCTTTGGTTATGGGTCTACACCGAACCCCGATCAATTTAAAAACCCTAATGAGAGAGAAGATTACTACCGAACAGATAGTCAATCGACTGCTCCACCGGCACAAATAATTGCACCAAAAATGCCATAATCTTTACAACCTAGATATCTAGGTTACAATATAAGCATGGCTAGCAGTATAATATCTGATTATAGAAAGCACTTAGCTTCAGCTGGAAAGCTCGACTATATTGAAAGCAAGTCCGATGAGGAGTTGGCATTTGAGTTATACCAAGCTCTTCGTAGTCAAGGTAGAGACTTTGAGAAGTATGCTGCTAATAGAAATGATCCTGAGTTTGCTCAGCTAGTAAGAGATCAATACGAGAAAGATACTGAATTATTTAAGGGTGCAATTGAAGCACCTATATCTTCTTTTGAGTCAAAGAAGGCTGGGGTAAAGCAAGGTCTAGCTACAGTCGCAGGATCAGTAGGTCTTGATGGCACAGAGCGTAGCCTAATGCGTAGTGCTAGAAAGAACCAAAGGAAGGCTAATAAGTATCAGAGGCGAGCATTTGATGACATCCAGATGATCGATGATCCCATGGATTTATTGAAGTATGCCTCGCAAGGAATGACTAGTGCTGTAACTGACATTGTTCCTGATATTATACTTTCATTAGTTACCCGAGGAATTGGAGGAAAGCTTCAGAAAGGAATCAGCAAAACTGATAAACTTAAGAAACTAGATAAGAAGGCTAAGAAGATATTCGGTGATGATTATGGTAAGAATATAGGTACTATAGCTGGTGGCGTTGCATCATCCACGCTTGAAAATACAGGTCATGTATATGGAGACTTGTATCAGTATACTAGGTTGGATCCAAGTGATGATTTGTATTTAGACCCTGGTGAGGCTAGGGCATTGTCCATGCTTGGTGGTGGAGCTTCGGGTGCAATGGATTCTATTCTGCCCACTTGGTTAGCTAGTAAGTTAGCTAAGAGCATTGGTGGCAAACAAGCGAAGAAAGAGGTCACTAGATTATTTGAGTCTATTCCTGATGGCTTGGTAATGCTTCCAAAGGGAGCAGCAGCTGAGGGTGCTACTGAAGCAATGCAAGAGATGATTCAGATGATGGTAGTTAAGTACCATACTGATGAGGATTGGAACGCTAATGATTGGAATAGGCTAGCTAATGCTGGTGCATTAGGTGCTATCGGTGGTGGAACTGTATCGGGTGGAACTGCAGCGCTTTCAAAGTTGCTAGCACCCACAGAGAAGACCATTGCCGAGGAGCAAGATGACGATGCTCCAATCGAAAGCATTCAGCAGAGGGTGGAGATTAGGAACCGAAATTCCGAGAGAAGGTTTTCTGAAATTGAGGTAGGCACAATTGTAAGCCCTGCAGGATCCAATAGGCTCGCCCGAGTAGTAGAGAAGCCCGATGAGGGTAATGAGGTAGTAGTAGAATTTAGAGATGGGTTAACAAAGAGAGTAAAGGCAACAGAGTTAAATATCAAAGAGGATAAGTCTAAGATAATTAAGCCCGAAGACCTTGAACACTTTTCCGATGAGAAGCTAGAAGACTTACTGCAGTACAGACCTAGCATGTCTGAAGCAATCACTGCCGAGCAGGAGAGAAGAAAGGTAGAAGTCGAAGAAGAGGAGTCCCTCAAGAGACTAGACACTAAGCTAGAGGCAACAGAGAAGAACAATCAGATCATCGTATCTGACTTATCAAGTGGTGAGCGTATTTACTCAGCAGTCTATGCCGAGGAGGATGGTGTCCTAAAAGTAGTCAGTTCCAATGAGGATATGGAGCATGACCAAAGGATGGACAAGGCTAGGGAACTAGTAAGTAAAAGCCTAAGATCCAAGGCTCGTAAGTTAGGTTTGCCTTACCAAGTAGGTCAAGTTGTTGAGTATCCAGTAAGCTATGCAGAAATAGAACAAATGGACGATAAGGCTCAAGTGCTACAAGAGTATGCCCGGGTCGAATCACAGATTAATTTACTAGGTAAAGATGTAGGGCAACTAAAGGGTTTGTTGATTGATAAGATGATCGACATGGGTTTAGTCACCCGAGCTGGAGATGGAACTATCTTAACAAGCAAGGTAGAGGTAAAGAAGGGATCCAATAGCGCGCTAATTACAAACAACCCAAATGTGGCTGATGTATTAGCTGGTAATATATTTGCTGATCTAGAGGGTAGGCTTGATGACTACCAAGAGACACTAAACTCTACGCAACTGAACGAGAAGTTCATGCTTGCTGAGGCAAAGGAGTTAGCTTCTGATCTAGCCGAAGAGCTAGGCTTAAACAGAGCTGATGTAAATAGGATATCCGAAGCGTCGGTAAGACTATTTAAAAAGTACTACTTGGACGAAAAAGGCAAATGGAAGGGTGGCGAAACCAATAAGGATAAAGCCGACAAGGAGTACGAGAAGCAACAGATTGAACTTCTCCAAAAGCAGGAAGCAAAGGACAGATTTGAGTCCATAAATCCCCAGCAAGGTAATTTTGTACAGCTAGCAAAGGGTGGTGAGCTTCAGAAGATTACAAGTATAGACCCCGAGAACTTTACGATAAAGACTGCTGAGAGCGGGGAGATAGAGATACCTGCGTCAGGGATACTTAGGCAAACTTCTGATAGACCAAAGGAACGCAATGGTGAGATTGTAACAGAGCTAAGTAACGGAAACCTAACCAAGACCATTCTGGTCACAGGTAGTGATACCGATTACTCACACAAGGGTAAGAAAAGTTTACGAGTTACATTCAATCCTAACGGAGAGATAATAGGGGTAAAGGACTCAAAGGGTAAATCTTACGATGAGCCTACAGGAACATCCATTGATGAAGATGATATTGTCGGCATTCTTGCCCGATATGTACTGACACCCAAGACTAGTATTAACAATATTCCTAAGCCTTTAAAACCTGTAAAGATTGCTGATGCAATTTACAGGAAGGGTGCAACCCTTGGTACATCTGAGTTTGTCGTAGATGGCACAAAGAAAATCGGAAAGTACGAGGTAGAGCCTGTCCTAGAAGGTAGCTTTGTGTCTGGCTTCAAGGTTCAGGATGGGGATCAAGAGCAGACCCTAGAGTTTAAGGAGCCAGTAAAACCAAGCGTGTGGGTTGATGCTGCAAGAAGTAAACTCAAAGATGGTAATCTATGGGGGAGCAATCAAGCAAAGAAAAGAAAACTAGTTCCTATTGAAAACTCACTTACATTTAGATCCCGATCAGATGTCCTCATAAATCCACAGGTTTCTTTTACCGAGGCAGAAAGTGCAGATGATGATTCAATCATTAGGAAGGTTGAGAAGAGCAATAGTAAAAGCACAAAATCTGCAGTTGTTTTAAGATACTTTCACCCCGAATCTGAAACACCAAAGATCCTAGTTAGGCGTGTTCTTTCAGATAAGGATGGTGTTGCATCGATTCAGAATATGAGGCGTAGGGGAGGGAAGGCTATTGACCCTCTAGCACCTACTGCAAACTCATCAATAAAAGTTGGTTCAGATAATGATATATACCTAGATTCCCTTGATGAGGATTCTGAGGATCGGATAGAATTTATTGGCGTATTACAATCCCAGGAGGAGTTTGTAGTTAATGCGAACTTTGATAGTGAGGAATCATTTAGGAATGCATTAGATCCTTATACTGACTATGCCAAAATTAGGGAAAACCCTATTGCGATATTAGAAGCTATAGATAGTCAAATAGAGTCCACTGAGGATATTGTTGTTGCAGAGGCTTTAGAGCTACAGAAATCTCGGATCGACAACCTGATAAATGAGGATGGAGAGTTTAATCCTACACTTGATATATGGGGAGGAATTGCGCCATCTGTTCTAAAGGATTTAAGAACTCGAGCTGATAATCTTAGTAGCGGAATTAAAGATCCTGAACTAAGAGACAAGGCAAGGCGCGTAGCAAAAGACGAAAAGATTAGATTGTTCACCCTCAAGGAGTTTCTTGGGGGAATATCAGAAAAGAAGGGTGATTGGTCGCAGGGGCTAAAGAGGCTAGGTGAGAGTAATTTGGATCAAGTTGGGAATGCAATTAGATTAGCAGATCGTGAGCTTGCTAGGAATGGGTATAAGCCAAGAAAGAAGAAGGGCGAGGGTGCTGATGCAGCGAGCAGGGTAGTTGCTCCTTTAAATGAAAGCATCGCTAAAGGCGCTGCTCCTACACAGACAGTTAACTCAGATGACATTGATCCGAATGAAACAGACTACAATGAAGCAGAAATAACACCTGATAGTGATTTCTCGGAAGAGGAGGCTTTGGAGCTTGGTGAAATTGAAGATGTTCAGGAACCTGAAGAAGATGAGGTAATCTTTAGGGATATCGACTCTGAGAGTATCGAAGAAGTAGATGAACCTCTTGATGAAGGATTGATAAGTACTGCCCAGGCAGTAGTGGATACACCCACATTGGACAAAAAAGACAAAGCAAGTCTAATGATTGCTATATCTGCATATCAGAACTCACAGGGGATAGATAGAAGAAATAAATATAAGGAACTAGATGATCTTTTAATTGAGCTGTTCACCATGAGGCCGATGGAGTCTGTTGGTGAGATAGCCACAGAGCCAGCTGTGATTGAGAGGGAAATAGCTTTTGCTAAAGAAGAGCAGCTTGAGCCATCACTCCCTCCATTAAGTGAAGAGCTTTTACGTGAGAACGAAGAGGGAATACTTAGGTTCCTTGGTGGCGCGAAGATTGATGGAGAACCAATTGGGCTAGCTGCTTACCTAAGAAAGGCTCGCAAGGATCTACTCGGGTCTACTGAGCTAGAGGGGGACTTGTTAGATATGGCTGAGCAACTGCTCGCACATCCATACACAAAGAATCTCAAGGTGCAGTTTTTGTCATGGGATAAATTTAAGATCGGTGCTACACATGATGGTTCAAGTGGGAAGATTACTCGTGCTTACTTACGAGGTGACACTATTGTTTTAGGCCCGGTATTCAAGACATCCGAAAGCAGTGATCTTAGTGTGGATGATCAGATTCGAGTTACTATGCTCGAAGAGGCTGCCCACAGGGTATTAAGCAATGCTATAGATATAGCTATACAAACCAAAAAGAACGATGAGATCCCAAGTGTTGCTCGAGGGGTGATGACTAAGGATCAAGCTCTTAAGATCTATAACGATACCAAGGATCTCATGGAGTGGCTAAGGACTCAAGCGGATGGAGAGTATTACCATGGGCTTCTTAACCCACAGGAGTTCTGGGCAAACTTTGCAACTAACCCTAGGTTTAGGAAGTTCCTAAACAGACCGATGCCAGACAAGCTTAGAAGAAAGTTTCAGTCTCGGTTTGAGAGGGTTATTGATTGGATACTCGATCTAGCAAGTAAAATTCTAGATGCAGACTTCTCTAGAAGTAGCATAACAATAGATGTAGTTCGCAAAAAATATCGTAGTTTGCTTAGAGCCTCAGATAAGCTAGCAGCCAACGATATTGACATCCGCGCTACAATGAACAGCGAGAGCAGGGATAAAATAGACTTTGATCTCGGAATAACCTACAATATACAAGATGGAAAAACCCAAGATAAAACCTTTTCGTCCCTCCCGAAAATTATCGCCACCGCGGAAAACCTCCAGGGAAAAGAGGGCAAGCAGGCATTCTACCGTGCCGCTGTCGATAGCGGATACGAAATCACTGGACAAAATCTTAGGAGCAAGCTCGAAGGACTCGACCAAAAAATAGGCACCGAGCATGGTGTGTACTTTGATGACGATGCAGGTCGTGTAATCAAGGTAACTAGGATTCCTGAAAGCATGATGTCCTTCGGGCATTTTTACGATGTCGGGAGATACATTAGGGATAAGCACAATATGAATCTCCTCTTTGGGGATGATATTCAATTTGTTGGTGTTAGCCCTAGGGAAGACGGAGATTATGCGATCATCACATCGCAACCTTTAATAGAGGGAGATGAGGCTACAACCGAACAGATTATAGCAGATCTAGAGGGCAAGGGATACAAGGTAACACTTACCCCAAATTGGGAAGACAATGGGGCTACTCAGGAGATAAGTGCTGTTTCCGAAGATGGGACAATTGAGATATCTGATGTTGCCCCAAAAAATGTTTTGGTCGATGATGAAACTGGCGAGCTTGCTTATATAGATGTTCATGTTGTAGCTCCTGACGATTTAGCATCAAGGATTGAGTACACCCCTTTAGAGTCAGCCGATACAATTGACCAACCATCAACCATAGCAGAGGGTACTATTCGCGCGCATATGGTTGCCTTAAAAGATCTAGGCAATGTAATCGGATCTGCCCTCAGTGAAGTGGGTGAAGAGTCAACAATGACTGTTGAGAAGATCAAGGAGTACCAGGTCATAGATAAGGGTAGTACTCCCGATGTAATAGCAAAGGTGCTTGCCGACAAGATGACCACAGTTGAGGAGGCAAAGGCTCAGTACACGCAAGCCTTACCCGAAACCTCCCGGCCATCAGTTGATGACATTAATTCAATTAATCAGCTAGAGTCAGTAGCCAATAGAGATACAGCAGCTAGGAACCTAATGAAGCTTCTTCTTGGGGTTCGTTCTAGTGCAGTTGATTTGCTTGCTAAGTCTGTACAAAACAAGACTAAGACACAGAATAAGTTAGAGGATGCCGAGGCTGCAATATCTAGGCTTACATCTCCTAAGAAGATGTTTGATGCTGCTAAGACTCAGAAGGTATTTCACACTTTTATAAGTAAGGCAATTTACCATAAGGAGAGATCTAAGGTTAATTCGTTTGAGGCATCTATGATTAAGGATGGTGCTGATATATCAATGACCGACTTCAAGAAGCTTAGGGATATAGACATAGATGAGTCTAAGCTCTACAACTTGCTGGACACTTTATCTAAGGGTATTGATGGAACTAGATTCCTTGAGCAGTTACCAGCTGAGGAAATATTTAACAGACTAGAAAGTGTTGATAATATCCATAGCCTAGTTGCTAGGGGTGAGCCTGACTCTGATCTTGATCAAGCTGTTAGGGCTAGCATTGCATTAATGTTAGGTACAGACCAAGCAAATCAGAATGCAAGAAGTGCATTCACTGCCCGACTCAGACTAGCATCTGGCGAGGTTGGTGTGGACATTGATGACGCTGTTAAGCTGATCAAGGATGCTGCAAATGGCAGACCGACAAGGGATGTTAAAAATAAATCCATGCTAGGTATCCTTAATAATGTTAGGAAACTGCATGATGATATTAAGCAGTACAAGAAGGATCTAGCTGAAATAGATGAAGAGATCCGAGTGGGAGATATTCATGTTAAAGCTTACGAGGACAGGATAGCTGACCTCGATGAATACTTTGATACCTCTGCACCTGTAGAGCTTAGAGATGGTGGCTTGTTCTCCACTCTAGAGATTGATTCTGATGGGAAGATGGTCGAGACCAACTTTATATTTAGGATTGGCAATGGTGAGGGTTCCGATGAGGCAAAATATTCTGCTGCTCGAGCATCCGAACTTGATAAGATAATGTCCACCCAGGGCTACAAGGATAAGTATTTAGGTACACCGAAGCATAGATACTTTACTCAGTTAGTTGCTGAGTTAAGAAAGCCAAACTTTGGTCTTCAATACCACACTGCTAATGTTGGATTCATACACTCTATAATACAGCCATTACAGCAGAGATTATCAAATCTAGGCCCTGCAGGAAAAATGGTCGCAACCCTATTGAATCAATACAATAGGGACTATAATGCAGAAGTAGGAAGGATCAATGCACAGGGCAGGAAGGTATCCAAGGCATTAGGTAGACTACACAGTGAGCTGGGTGCAACTGGTGAGAACCTAAATGTATTCATAACAGACTTCGGATCTAAGATATTTGATTGGTTCAACGAGAGACCTGATCTCCAAGGGCAAGAGGAGTTAGCCATCAATAGAATATGGAAGCATCTAGGTGAGATAGACCCTAGCAGAAACTTGACCGAGAGTGGCAAGAAAGCACTTAGGGCATACTTAAAGCAATGGAGCATACAGAACGATAACTTCAGGAGGCTATATCAGAAGTACGATATCAAGGTTGAGGACGAGAATATTGTCAGGGGAGAGATAGCATCAGGGACAAGTGAAAACCTGTTTAGAAACTTTGTAGAGCAAGGTGTATTTACTACACCTAGGAAGCTGAATAAGGACAAGGTGTTTAGGGTCGCATCTTTGATTAATCCAAAATTTCAAGAGGGTAGCGATGAAGACCAAAACATCTTTAATAAAATTAAGGTAAGCCTGAGCGAGGCAGTTGAGCAGGGCAAAGACTTTAATGAAAGCTTTCAGCAGATCCTCGGCAAGAGTGTTTCACCTGAACTTGCCAACCTATTCTTTTCTACGATATTCGATGGAAAGTCTGTTCATAATGTTCCATTCGTAGCCAAGCTAAAGGGAGAGGAGACAACTGCACACAGAATAATTTTACCCGAAGAAATGCAGAGGGCATGGAGAACTGCCAAAGGGAATAACCCTGGCATTAGGGTGGCAAATGCAATTAACAAACTTGCTCAGCTAGTACCCGACAATGATGAGACTACTGTGATTGATTTGCTATCACAATTTAAGCACAGGGCAGATGCATTAATTAAGGTACACAAGCAAGCTGACGAGGAAGCTACATCTATAAATGTAGACAAGTCATTAATGAAGATGCTTAAGGGTGCTGAGTTCCACCACTCAATCCACGGTCGAGCCTTGTACAATATATTACCTGGTGAGTTCTTCGAGTATGAGATGTATGATGAGACATCATCCTCTCAGCATCTTTCGAAGATCTTGATGACTGCAAACTTTGGTCGCAAAGGCGAAAAGCTTAGCGACAACTTCTCGGCAATTAAGGACTACTACAAGTCTGCTGCTGATACATATAGTGACTTAGCATCCTCTGTTGGATTAAAGGATAAGCCTGGTAGTAGGTTACCACAGAAATTCAAGAAGGCAAAGATCATAAAGGAGATGGAAGCTCGAGGGATGGATCCAAGTGGGTACAAGGATCTTGAGAATAGGGCTAAAGCATTCTGGGAAACAGAGAGAGTAATTGCAGGCGTAAGTGCTGCATTCACATCTCGTTCATCAAACAATGAGGACTTATCTGCAGGCCTAGACTTTCTTAGAACACTAGCGTTTGGCTTGGTTAACACCATGAAGGGTGCATGGACTGCCACTATGTCTATGCCCGATATTGTTAAGGTGCTTGGTCTTAACCCAACTGCATTTAGGACTCTCGGTAAAGCTGGTGGTAACCTAGTTAGGGAGGTTACAGGCAGTCTGCTTGAGTCTTTTGGCGTGGAGATGGTAAGGGGCAGTAAGTATAACGAAGAGCTACGAGATATGTATGGCAGGGATAGAGGTATGCTATCTTTTAGTGAGCAGATTACTGAGATCGGAAAGCAAGGATCCATCAATAAGGCACAGCAAGGTTTTAGAAAAATAGTAAATACAGTCCAAGCCTTATCGGAAGCTGGTGCATCCATGAGAAGCAAAACTAGTGTCAACTTTATCCCAGCATCTGTGCTTACCCCTTTTACGGCTCCATTCAGTTACTTAGCTCAAGCAGTGAACAAATCTATATCTCTAGCTATGGCAGATACCATCGAGAGGTTTGTTTTAAAAACTGTGGACGCCTTGGATGCTAGAGGTATTGATCTAAGTAATAATACATTTGAGATTAAACCTGAGGATATTGGATACGAGGAGTCAAAGTTAGACTCTTACATATTCGGCAGCATGGATATGGTGAATAAGCTAAACCAAAGGCTTACTGCTGAGGGTATGTCATTTACTCAGCTAGCTCAAGATTTCAGAAGAAGGCAAAAGTTAGATCCTAATGCTAAGGTTCTTAGCATTGATGCAGTGAGGGCAGCACAAAACATAGCAATGTCTGAGGTAACTTACGACACTATGTCCGGCAAGCCATCGGCTGCTTTATCTGGTGCAGGGCAATGGTTTTCGCCACTACTTAGTTGGTCTGTATCTTCATACAACAAAGGCATGGATCAGATGAGGAATAAAGAGGGTAGGCTAGCAATGAGGGAGAGCATGAGATATATGCTGACTTCAGCTGCTTGGCTCATGCCTGTGGGTATTGCCTTTACCTTATTCATGGACTGGTGGGATGAGGAGGTTCTAGGTAAACCATCATCCTTACGGAAGGTTCCACCATCTGCAGCTATCCCTGGAGTAGGCACATTTATGGCAATGGCAGATCCAAGGTTTGAGGTTAGTGCGATGCTAGAAAGGGCTGCTCGAGCAAATAACATACTTGGTATTGGGCAAGAGTTCTTCACTCCTATGTTAGTGGGTCAATTAGATCCATCTTCGCTAGCAGCAAGATTCGATCCGACCCGAAGAGTGCTTGCTATTTCATCAGTGATGAATGCCTACGCTGTGGCAACTAACTACTTCAATGCCATAAGGACAGGAGGGAAGGAAGAGTTAGTACCAGACTATGCTACAGTAGTAAGACCCCTTATGTACCTAATGGGATTGAATGCAGTAATTCAGAACACCCAAGCCTTAACTAACCTTACTGACATAGAGGACTATGATCCTACAGGATTCATGAGTAACGAAAGGCAGTCAGCAGATATTACAGGTATGAGAAATTCATTCCGAGTATTTGCCAAGGCTCTAGGTATGGAAATGAGGAGGGGTGGATTGATGCAATTCTCAGCTACTGCGATATCAAATGCAGTAAAGAGAATGGAGAGGGCAGCATATGCAAATGATAAGATAGCATTCAAGGATGCATACAGAAGGGCATTAGAGTTATCTCAAGCTGAGGACAGAAGGAAGGATGTTGCCGACAAGTTTAAGAACAGGCATCTCAGAAATGGCGTTACTCGGTTTGCACTAACTGATAGTGATATTAAGGCAATGCTATCTGTCATGGATCCTCCCGAGAGGAATAAAATACTTTTAGCAATGAGGAATCATGATGCTTACCTAAGAGCAATAGGAGGGAAACCTAAGAAACCAAAAAAAGATGTGGGTCAATACAAGGAGGAACTTAGAAGACTTGCATTATGAGCGAAAATAAGAGGGCTGGCACCCTCTATGAGCAAATGTTTTTTTGTGAATGTCTCGATAGAGGGCTTAATATTTCTGTACCTATAGGTGACTACTGTCAGTACGATGCAATCGTGGACACAGGTTGTAAGCTAATAAAGATACAAGTGAAGGGAACTGCCTCCCAAAGAAAAGACAGGAGTAGTAGTGCCTATAGCATTACCTGTGGAATGGGTCATAGGACATCCGAGAAGAACAGGTACAAGGAAGGTGCTTATGATATATTGGCTGCTTTGGTGATCAGAGGAGGGTGCAAATATTGGTACATAATTCCAAAAGAAAAGATTGGAACCAACCTCTCATTAAAGCTTTTTCCAAACCCAACAAGCAGGGGTAAATGGGAACCTTATAGGCATGCATGGGATTTGATTTGTAAGGTGTAACCTATTGAATTAAGTTACATATATGAAGTGTCCAGTAACAAAGAAAAATTGTAGTAACCCTAAGTGTGCAAAAGGTTGCATAATGAAAAAGGCTAAAGCCCAGGGTTCTAAGTTAAAACGTAAACCCATAAGGAAAGTAAAGAAGCGCAAATGAGCTGTTCATGTCACAAGGGAAAGAAACACAAAGCCAAGAAGAAGGTTCGTAAGGTTAAAACCAAGAAGAAGTAATGGCTCGCGCTAAGAGAGTTTATGCCTCGGGTAAAAAAAAGTCCGAGTATGATGCTTATCATGGGAAGCCTGAGCAGATAAAGAGAAGGTCTGCTCGCAATAAGGCTAGGCGGAAGGCTAAGTGTAAAAAAGGTCAAGAGGTTCACCATAAAGATATGAACCCTAATAACAATAAACGTTCTAACTTGAAATGCGTTTCCAAGAAGAAGAATCGGAAGATCCAACCCAAGAGAAAATAGCTTCCTATCACGAGCAGGTAGATGCTTTTTCTATGGACTTAGATAACCTTATAGAAAGATACCAACAAGAATTTGATTTAACAATAGAGACTATGATCGGTTGCCTGGAATGCACTAAGACAGCCTTGGCTCAGCCAATGATTGTAGATCTTGGATCTGAAATGCTAGACGAAGAAGAAGAGTAAGAAAGATGCAAAGAATATCTTGGAAGAAAGGAAAGAAGAATGGCAAAAAGTAAAAAACCATGTAAACCCACAAAAGGAAAACGCTTTGCTAAAAGAGTAAAAGGAAAATGCAGATCCTTTGGGCAGAAGGGGAAAGCTAAGGATGGCGGTGATCGCATAAGACCGGGAACAGCTAAGGGTCACGCCTATTGCGCAAGGTCTGCAAAGATTAAGAAATGTAAGAACCCGCCATGTGCCAATACATTATCTCGGAAGAAATGGAAGTGTCGTGGTAAGCGTTCCATGAAGTGATGGACTACTATGTCCTAATTGGAATTGGAGCAGCTCTTTCCGTACTAGGATTCTTTCTCAAGAGGATGAAGGAGGAGATTGATATAGTTAAATCAAAGAATGCTAGAATTGAAATAAATCAAGCAAGGAATCACGAGCGTATTAATAACCTAGAAAAGGTTGTCGAGGATAGGCGAGAGGATATCAAACGCCTATTCGACATGAATAAATAATTACTTGTGTATGTAGCCTTCGGTGGTCTTGGTATTTGAGTGACCAACTACCTTGCCGATCTTCTCAAGATCAAGACCTTGCTTCTCTAGCCGTGTAATACAAGTATGCCTTAGGCAGTGGAATGTTCTGTCATATATCCTAAGTCTGTCGCATAGCCTGCTGAAGTAAACGCTAGGTTTTGATCTAGTCTTGGGGTTGGTTATGACTTTGTGCCACTCGGGAAAACAGTATATCTCATCCTCAACATCTATCTCGCTGAGTACTGTCTTGAGTATGCCACTACCAAAGTATTTGCTATTGGTATCAATCGATACCAGCTTATCTCTCTTGATAGTCCATACAACCATCCTGTTCCGATCCTTGATGCTGCTCCATTCTAGGGATGCAATATCTCCAAGCCTAAGACCTGTCCAATAGGATATGGCAGTAGCTTGCCTAAAGAAATAAGGGGCATGCTTAATGATTTTATTTACCTCTTTCGTTAAGAATACACCACGCTCAGTTGGGGTCTTTTGGTCGTGAGTTAACTTTGACTTGTCAATCTTGATAAACATGAATGGGTTTACCATCACATACATCTTGATCTGAGCAAAATTCCACAACTGACTCAAAGTTGATTTCCTCAAGGCTCGCATACTCAGTGATGTGCCATCGTCTAGGTTTAAGTACTTGTATATGTCTTCATCTTTTATGCTAGCAATAGGTTTATCCATAAAGTTTTTAGATTTCCCGAACTGCTCAAAGATCGACATCATGGTGTAGATAGAGTTCTCTGATATAGCACTAAGCCTCATGTGTTCTTTATACTCTTTAACTACATCCCAATACTTCATTGAGCTACTGCCTACAACTTTGCTGATTACTTCAGCAGATAGGACACCCAGCTTACTAGCCCTCTCTAATTCTTCGATCTTTAGATCCTTAACTAACTGCGTTGCCTCTTTCCTGTCTTTGGTTCTTAGATGGGTGGATCTATTATTCCCATCTGCGTCTTTGTATTTAACGGAATAATCTCCGCTTTGGTTCTTAACTATTTTCATCTTGTTACACCTCTATTGGTTAGGTTACAGAACT